>JGI24033J26618_1000017_pt1 | contig 28683 bp, 16 predicted proteins | sample KBSMisM7withPhiX_FD_26618 | JGI IMG/M metagenome (IMG submission 26618)
GAAATCGGCGCCCGCCAGAATAGCGAGACCGGCTCGTGGGAGGACTTCGCGATTCTCTACCGGATGAATCAGCAGTCGCGCTTCTTCGAGGAGAATCTCCGCCGCATGCGCATCCCCTACCGCGTCGTCGGCGGCAAGAGCTTCTACGACCGCCGCGAGATCAAGGACATCATGTCCACGATGAGCGTGCTCTTAAACCCGCAGGACGACGCGGCGCTGTTGCGCATCATCAACACCCCGCCGCGCGGCATCGGCCCAACCACCGTCGAAATCGCGCTCGAGCGCAGCCACGCCGCGCACCGCAGTCTCTACGAGGAACTCACCCACCCCGAGTTCCTCGCCTACGTCACGAAACGCGCCGCCGAGGCGATCCGGAAATTTGCCGACGAAATCGGCGCGGCGCGCATTCGCATCGCCACGCCAGGCGCGGACGCTGCCGACATCATCAGCGGGTTCCTCGCCGACTGCGGCTACATCGACGATCTCAAGCGCTCCTGCAAGACCATCGAGGAGGGCGACAAGCGCGAGATCAACGTCCGCGAACTGCTCGCCAGCCTCGCGGAGCACCAGAAGCGCTCGCGCAAAGGCCTGCAGGGTTTCCTCGATGAAATCTCGCTCGACCGCGACCGCGAGGAAAAGAAGGAGGCCGACGCGAAGGGCGTCACCCTCATCACGTTGCACGCCGCGAAAGGTCTCGAGTTTCCGAACGTCTATCTCATCGGCGCTGAGGAGGGCCTGCTGCCGCACGAACGCTCGAAGGCCGAGGACACGATCGACGAGGAGCGCCGCCTGTTCTATGTGGGCATGACGCGCGCCATGCGCTCGCTCACGATCACGCATTGTCGCAGCCGCAATCGCTTCGGCACGGCCACGTTTTGCGAGCCGAGCCGCTTCCTCGAGGAGATCGAGGGCGACGGCGTCGTGCGAAAAAATTTCGAGGAACTCATGAGCGCGCCGGTCTCGGAGGAGCAATTCGAGAACTCGTTCGCGCGCCTGCGGGAAATGCTGTCGGAATGAAGTGGTCCTATCGCATCGCCCGGATCGCGGGCATCGACGTGCAGGTTCACGCGACCTTCCTCCTGCTGCTCGCATTCTGGGGCTGGCAGGGCTACGTGGCCGGCGGCATCGACGAAGCCTCGCGCTCGATCTGGTTCGTCCTGCTGCTTTTCCTTTGCGTGCTCCTGCATGAGTTCGGCCACGCGATGGCCGCGCGTCGCTACGGGATTCGCACGCCGGACATCACGCTTTATCCCATCGGCGGCGTCGCGAGGCTCGAGCGCATGCCGGAAAATCCCGCGCAGGAGCTCGTGATCGCCGTCGCGGGCCCGATGGTGAACGTCGTCATCGCACTCGGCCTGTGGTTGGCCCTCGGAATGCCGCATCTCACGGCCCACGTTTTTTCGGACGGCCTGGCACTCGAGCTTCTCAAGACGAACATCATGCTCGTGGTGTTCAACCTCATCCCGGCCTTTCCCATGGACGGCGGCCGCGTGCTGCGAGCGCTGCTGGCCATGCGCCTCAGCCACGGCCAGGCGACGCAAATCGCCGCCCGCATCGGCCAGGGTATCGCCGTGCTCTTCGCCCTCGCGGGCATCACGAGCGGAAACTACTTCCTGCTCTTCATCGCCATGTTCGTCTTCATGGCCGCCCAGCAGGAGGCGGCCTACGCCGGCATGCGGGCGGCCGTCGCGGGCCTGCGCGTGGGCGACGCGATGATCACGCGTTTTCAAACCCTGCTCGCGGACATGCCGGTCGCCACCGCCGCCGAGGAAGCCCTGCACGACACGCAGCCGATCTACGTCGTGACCGATGCCTCCCTGCGCGTCATAGGCGTGGTCCCGCGCAACGATCTCCTCATCGCCGCGGCGTCCGCCGGACAAGCCGCCGTCGGCTCGCTGGCGCAGACGCTCCCGACCGTGACGGCGGACGGATCGTTCGACGAGGCCTTCCACCTCATGCAGGAGAGCGGCAGCGCGGTGCTTCCCGTCGTGAATCCCTCCGGACAGATCGTCGGACTTGTCAGTTTGAATCTCCTCCGCGAACGTGCGCGCCTGCGGAAGTAACCGCCCTCCCTCTCCATGCGTCCCGCCCTCGCCCTTCTCGGCATTCTCCTCGCCGCCAATCTCTCCGCCGCCGAGCCAACCGCGGATGCGAAATTCCAAGCCCTCATCGACAAGATCTGGGCGTGGGACATGGCGCAGTTCCCCGAATGGGCGACGTATCTCGGCAAGCGCGAGGGCCTCGACCGTTGGACCGACGAATCCGAGGCGGCGCTGAAAATGCGCGACGCGCAGACGCGCGCCTTCCTCGCCGAGCTGGAGAAAATCGACGCGAAGCAGCTCACCAAGGAACGCCGGCTCGACTACGACCTCCTGCTTCACGACACCCGCGACAGCGTGGAAGGCCAGCGCTTTCCCGGCGAGTTGCTCGCGCTCAACCAGCTCGGCGGCGTCCACCAGAGCCTGCCCAATCTCATGCAGGTCGTGCCCGCCGAGCGACCGGCGGATTTCGACGCGATCCTCACACGACTGCGAACGTATCCGAAGCTCGTCGATCAAAACATCGCCCTGCTCCAGCGCGGTCTCGCCACCGGCGTCACCGTGCCACGAGTCACGCTCGCCACCGTGCCCGCGCAGCTCGACGCCTTGATCGCGAAGGACACCCTCGACAGCCCGATCCTCGCGCCGTTTCAAAAAGACGCGCCGCAGCTCACGAAGGAGCAGCAGGCCGACTACCGCAAGCAGGCGCTCGAGGCGCTGCATTCCGCCGTGCTGCCCGCGCTGCGCAAGTTCCAGAAATTCGTCAACGAGACCTACCTTCCCGGCGCGCGCGAGACGATCGGCGAGTCCGCCCTGCCCGATGGCGCGGCGTGGTATGCCTTCGACGCGCGCGAGTCCACCACGACGAACCTCACCCCGAAGGAAATCCACGCCATCGGCGCCCTGGAGGTCGCCCGCATCGATGACGAGATGACGGCGCTGCGCGAGAAAATCGGCTTCAAGGGAGACAAGAGAGCCTTCGGCGAATTTCTGCGGAACGATCCGCGTTTTTATTGCAAGACAGCCGACGAACTGCTGGCGGGCTATCGCGACTTCTGCAAACGCGTCGATCCCGAGCTGCCGCGCTTTTTCGGCAAGCTGCCGCGGCTCACCTACGGCGTGAAACCCGTGCCGGATTTCGTCGCCGATGCGAAACCGACCGCTTATTACGAACAGGGTTCCCCGGCGGCCGGCCGCGCGGGGTATTTTTTCGCAAACACCTCCCACGTCGAGCAGCGGCCGAAGTGGGAAATGGAAGTGCTCGCGCTACACGAAGCCGTGCCCGGCCATCACCTCCAGATCGCGCTCGCGCAGGAGATGGAGGAGAAGCCCGAGCTGCTGCGCGAGCGCAGCTACACGGCGTTCATCGAGGGCTGGGCGCTGTATTGCGAAGGGCTCGGCAAGGAAATGGGCTTTTACCAGGATCCGTATTCCGACTACGGCCGGCTCACCTATGAGATGTGGCGCGCGGTGCGACTCGTCGTAGATACGGGCATTCACGCGGAGGGCTGGACCCGCCAGCAGGCCATCGATTACTTCCGCGAACACACCGTGATGAGCGACTATCGCATCAAGGTGGAGGTGGATCGCTACATCGTCTGGCCCGGCCAGGCGCTCGCCTACAAGATCGGCCAGATGAAGATTTCCGAGCTGCGCAAGCGGGCGGAGACGGCGCTGGGCGACAAGTTTGATCTCCGCGCCTTCCACGACGTCGTGCTCGGCGAGGGCGCCGTGCCGCTCGACGTGCTGGAGCGCCGCGTGGACGAGTGGATCGCCGCGCGGAAAGAGAAATCCTAGCCGCGAGGACGCTCCCCCGGTCCCACCATTCGCCGCCCGATTTGCCCGGAGGATGCTCCCGTCGGTCCCGCGCGCCCTTCGCCTTGCCGGAGTCGTCCCCGATTTCCCGTCGTCCCGGCAGACGGCGGAAAAGAGGCTTGACGGAGTTCTTACATTTGTAGGAAATAAACTCCCACAGTTGTAAGACTTATGAATTCCTCCCCTGCCATCTCCGACAGCGAGTGGTTGGTCGCCTCGATTGTCTGGGACGAAGCCGGCTTGACGGCCACCCAGATTGCGGAGCGCCTGAACACGCGTTGGAAACTGAAAACGGTGAACACCTTTCTCACCCGACTGGTGGCCAAGGGCGTGCTCGCAGCAGACCGCGACGGCCGCGCCTTCCGCTATCGGGCCTGCATTCCGCGCGAGCAATGCGTGCGGTCGGAGAGCGAATCGTTTGTGAAGCGCGTCTTTGGCGGGGCGGTGGCCCCAATGCTGGCCCATTTTTGCGAGGCGTCGAATCTCACCGAGGCGGAGATCGCCGAATTGCGCGCGATCCTCAATCGCAAGGGCCCGCCGGCGCGCGGCTCGCAACCGCCATCCGAGGGCTGATCTGATGATTGCGTCGCCCCCCTCGCGGAAATATCCCGTCGCCTTGCGTCTCGGCGTCCTGCTCCTCACGATGGCCGGACTTCCCGCCGAGACGGGTCGCGCGGCCCCCGCGGCGCCGCTCCGCATCGAGGTGCAGGGGCAATTCCTCGGCGCGACGAAATCCCAGCTGACCGCCGCCTGGGAAGCCGCGCACATCGATCCGCAGGCCACGGTGTTGACGCCCGGGCAATCTCGGGCGGCACTCGCGGCGCTGGCGAAAGCGGGCGTCGAGACCTTCAGTCAGTCGCGGGCGATCACGAGCAGCGGCCGGGAGGCCCGCTGCGAGACCGGGAAGGAATTTCCTTATGCATCGAAATACGAGCCGTCGAAAACGGACGCGGGCAAATTCGTCGCGACGAATTTCGAGACGCGCCTCGTGGGGGTGGAGATGCGCGTCGAGCCGACGGCGACGGCCAGCGGAGGCATTCGCCTCGAGGCGACCTGCACGGTCACTCGCTTCCTGGGGTTCGTCGATTACGGGAATCTCGAGCCGCACGCGAAAAATCCGCCGCCGCTGGAGGATTTGCTCGAGGCCCCGCTCCACGAAGGCGCGATCTGGCAGCCGTTTTTCGCGACGTTCACGGGGACCCACACCTTCGACCTGCCGGATGGCGGCACGGCGGTGATGTCGGGCGCCATCGAGGTGGAACCGAGAGATCCTCCCGCCGGCCAGCCGGTGCTTCAAAGCCGCGCTCCCGCCCCGGGCGTGGCGGTCTTTCTCACGGTCCGAAAAATCCTTCCCGATTAATCCGCCATGCCTTCCGAACTCTCCCTCCTTCCCGCGTGGCTGGTCGATTGCAGCCTGCAGGGGTCCATCGCCATCGCGCTCGTCGTCGCGGTCGCGCCGCTCGTCCGCCGTTTCCTTGGGGCCGGGGCGGCCTACCTGCTGTGGGCGATCGTGATCCTCCGTCTGCTCGTGCCGTGGCTGCCCGCGACGCCCTTGCATTGGGGCGCGCCGTCGGTGCAAGTCGACGCGGCGTCCGAGGCATGGTTGAAGCCCGGGATGAAGGTCACCGCCATGATCGCGCCGGGCCGGGAGACGCCGACGCTTGTCCCGGCCGTGGCGGAAGTGGAGAAGCCGACGTCGCGGTCCATGCCGGAAACAAAAGCACCCGCCGAGGGGTGGGCGTGGCCGGCGATCACGACGGGCGTCTGGCTGGCCGGAATGGCGCTTGTGCTCGGGCTCGCCCTGCTGCGCGGCATCCGTGCGGCGCGGCTGGTGCGTCGAGCGCGCCCGATTGCGGAGGATCCGTTGCTGGCCGGAGTGTCGGGGGCGTCGCGGGTGCGCATCCGGGAGACGGACGAGCTGCGCAGCCCGGCGCTCACGGGGGTGTTCCGTCCCACGATCCTGCTGCCACTCGATTGGCGGCAAAAACTCCCGGACGCCCACCTCCGCTGCGTGCTCGCCCACGAACTGGGGCATTTTCATCGCGGGGATTTGATCTGGCGTTGGGCCTTCCTCGTTGCGCGCGCCGTCCATTGGTTCAATCCCCTCGTCTGGCTGGCCGAGCGCCTGGCCCGCACGGACCAGGAGATGGCGTGCGACGAGTGGGTGCTCGGGCGCGAGCGCCCATCCGACGCGAGGCTCTATGGCGAGGCCCTCCTGGCCTCCGCGCAAAGGCTGGGCCCGTCGCGATTTTCCAGTGCCGTCCAGGCCGGCATGGCGGAGTCTCGCTCGGGGTTGCGGCGGCGGATGCGTCACCTGCTGGAGATTCGCCAACGCGGCTGGCGGGCCACGATGGCCGCGGGCCTCCTTGCGGCGATCTTGCTCATGCTCACCGGCCCCGCGCGCAGCGAGGCCGCGGCGAAGAAGAACGTGGAGGGCGCTCCGGCGCGGTCCGCTCCGAGTGATCCCCCGAAGGCCGAGCCGCCGCCCACTCCGCGCCCGACTCCCACGAAGGCGGCGACGCACGTGCGGATTGAGGCGAAGTTCGTGGAACTTCCCGCCGAAATGGCCGAGGAGCTTTTGAAGACCGGGCACTCCGCAGCCGTCGGCGCGCAGATCGACATTTCCGCCATCTACGATCAACGGGAATTCCAGACGCTCCTTCGCAGCCTGGCTCAGAAAAAAGGCGTTGATCTCATGTCGGCGCCCATCGTCACAACGAGAGCCGGGAATAAGTGCGTGATCAACGTCATCCGCGAATTCCGCTATCCCACCCAGTTCGAGCAGTCGTCCGATGGGAAGGGAACCGTGACGCCGGTCGCCTTCGCGACGCGTAATCTGGGCACCACGCTGGAGGCGGAGCCCACGATCACGCCCACCGGAGAGATCGACCTCGTGCTGGCCCCGGAGGTCGTCGATTACGATGGATTTATAAATTTCGGGGGCCGCCGCGCCGCGAAGGTGAACCTCGAAGGAGATGCCACCGCGGATGCCTTCGAGCCGACCGCCGCCCATGTCATCAACCAGCCGGTCTTTTCCACGCGCCGCATCCACACGGCGCTCACGGTGCGCGACGGCGAGACGATCGCCCTCGGCGGGCTGACGCGGGACGACATGCAAATGGTCACGGACAATGCCACGGGAAAGCGGCTGCCGGATGTCCACGTGCAGCGCGAGCTGTATATTTTCGTGACCGCGAAATTGATCGATCCGAACGGACTCCCTGCTCGCTCAACTCCTTCTTCCGCACCGAAGTCGCTTCCTCCTTCCCACCAGCCGTAGCGGCCAAATCGCCGGGAGACCTTTTTATGGCCCCCGTTTCAGGCGAGCCGGGTCGTAGGGACGAAACTCAATGCGCACCCAGCGGAGCGGGCGGGCGCAGGGCGGTCTGCAGGTCGTCGCCGGGGGTGGCGCGTTCGCGTTTGCGGGCGATGAGCATGTAGATCGCGGGCACGGCGAAGAGCGTGAAGGCCGTGCCGATGATCATTCCCGTGCAGAGCACGATGCCGATGCTGTTGCGGGCGCCGGCGCCAGGGCCGCTGGCGATCACGAGCGGAAAGTGGCCGACGACGGTGGCGGCGGTGGTCATGAGAATCGGGCGCAGGCGGGTGGCGCTGGCCTCAATGATGGCGTGGAGTTTTTCCAGGCCGGTCTCCTGGAGATGGTTCGCGAACTGGACGATGAGAATTCCGTTCTTGGCGACGAGGCCGACGAGCGTGATGAGGCCGACCTGGCTGTAGATGTTCAGCGAGGTGAAGCCGAGGAAGGTGAAGAGGAGCGAACCGCAGAGGGCGAGCGGGACGGAGCCGAAGAGGATGATGAAGGGATCGCGGAAGCTCTCGAACTGCGCGGCGAGCACGAGATAGATGAGCACGAAGCTGAGCAGGAGCAGCGGCAGGAATTTGCTGCCCTCAATGCGGAGCTGACGGGCCTTGCCGGCGTAGTCGATGCTGAAGCCGGGCGGGAGGTTGTGCTTCACCTCGTCCTCGAGCGCCTTGAGGGCGGTGTCGAGCGGGACGCCGGGCACGAGCACGCCCTGGATGCGGACGGCGTTCATTTGCTGGAAGCGCTTGAGTTCGCGGGGCTCGGCGGTCGTCTTGATGGTCGCGAAGGTGGAGAGCGGCACGAGTTTGCCGGCGGGGCCGGTGACGTAGATGTTCGCGAGCTGGTCGGTGGTGAGCCGATCGACGCGCTTGATCTGCGGGATGACCTTGTAGCTGCGGCCGGAGTTGCTGAAGCGGTTCACCCAGTTGCCGCCGAGCATGGTCGAGAGGTCGGCGCCGACCTGGCTGAGGTCGATGCCCTGCGAGCGGACCTTGTCGCGGTCGAAGACGATCTCGGCCTGCGGCTGGTCGAACTTCAAATCGGAATCGGCGAACTGGAAAAGGCCGCTCTTGAAGGCGGAGGCGACGACCTTGTTCGCGATGTCGAGGAGGACCTTGGGCTCGGCGACGGAGCCGATGACGAAGTCCACGTCGTATTGCTCACCGCCGGGCAGCGGCGAGGGCGTGATGGGAATGATGCGGACGCCGGGAACCTTGCTGAACTCCTGCGCGGCGGCGAATTGCACCTCGCTGGCGGTGCGTTTGCGCTCGGTCCAGGGCTTCAGCACCATGCCGCTGAAGCCGGGTGCCGGTGAGGGCATGATAAGCTCGAAGATGCTGCGGCCCTCGGGGAAGCTGTGAAAGACGTCGTAAACCTTGTTTGCGAAGAGCTTCGTCTGCTCGAGGGTGGAGTTCGCGGAGCTCTGGACGATGCCGAAGACGACGCCTTGATCCTCGACCGGCGCGAGATCCTGCCGCGAAAACATGTAGAGCGGAATCGTGAGCAGGAAGAGCACGGCCCAGGCGAGGAAGATCGCGGCGCGATAGTTGAGCACCCGGGCGAGGAGCCCGGTGTAGCCGCGACGGATGGCGTCGAACCGACGATTGACGAAGCCGGCGAAGCCGCGCTCGGTGTCGCCCGCGCGGAGGAGCTTCGAGCCAAGCATCGGGGAGAGCGTGAGCGCGACGATGCCCGAGATGACGACGGCGCCAGCGAGAGTGAAGGCGAACTCGCGGAAGAGCGCGCCAGTGAGACCGCCCTGGATCGCGACCGGCGTATAGACGGCGACGAGGGTGATCGTCATCGCGATGACGGGGCCGACGAGTTCGCGGGCGCCGTAGAGCGCGGCGTTGAAGGGATTCTGCCCCTCGTGCAGGTGGCGCTCGATGTTTTCCACCACGACGATGGCGTCGTCCACGACGAGACCGACGGAGAGGACGATGGCGAGGAGCGTAAGAAGGTTGAGCGTGAAGCCGGCCATCGCCATGAGGAAGCACGCGCCGACGAGCGAGATCGGAATGGCGATGACGGGAATGAAGACGGCGCGGACGGAGCCGAGGAAGAGGAAGATGACGAGGATGACGATGCCGAGCGTCTCGGTGAGCGTCTTGATGACGTCGTGGATCGCGCTCTCGATGTAGATCGTGGAATCGTAGGCGACATCGGCGCGGAGGCCGGCGGGCAGGCCGGCCTTGATGTCGGGCAGGGCGTTGCGGACCTCGCGGATGACGTCGAGCGAGTTCGCGGTGGGGAGCACCCACACGCCCATGAACGTGGCGGTCTGCCCGTCGAAGCGCACGGCGTCGTCGTAATTCTCGGCGCCAAGCTCGACGTCGGCGATGTCGCCGAGGCGAATGATCGTGTTGCCGGATTGCTTCACGACGAGGGCGCGAAATTCCTCGGGCGTCTTGAGATCGGTATTCGCAACGAGGTTGACGGCGACCATCGAGCCCTTCGTGCGGCCGAGGGCGGAAAGATAGTTGTTCTTCGTGAGGGCCTCGCGGACCGAGGAGGGCGAGATATTCAACGCGGCCATCCGGTCGGCCTTCAACCAGACACGCATGGCAAAGGCGCGGTTGCCGAGGATGTCGGCCTTTTGCACGCCGTTGATGGCGGAAATCTTCGGCTGGACGACGCGAAGCAGGTAGTCGCTGATCTGGCTCGCGTTCATCGTGTCGGACGCGAAGCCGATATACATCGCGGCGATCTGGTTGTCGGCGAGCTCGGTGTCGATGATGGGCGCCTCGGCCTCGGGCGGAAGGTCGTTGCGGACCTGGGCGACCTTGGCCTGGATCTGCGTGAGCGCTGCGTTGATGTCGTAGTTGAGCTTGAGATGCACGGTGATCGTGCTGACGCCCTGCGCGCTGGAACTCTCGATGTAGTCGATGCCGTCGGCGCTCGCGATCACGCGCTCGAGCGGCGTGGTGATGAAGCCGCGCACGAGGTCGGCATTCGCGCCGACGTAGGCGGTGGTGATCTTGACGACGGCGATGTCGCTGCGCGGATATTGCCGGACGGCGAACGTGTGGATGGACTGCAACCCGGCGATGAGGATCACCAGATTGACGACCAGCGCGAGCACGGGCCGACGCACGAAGAGATCCGTGAGCTTCATCAAAAAGACCTAGCTGTCGGCCGGCGTCGGCGCGGCGGAATTTGGGGGTTGCACGACGTTGTTGCGCAACACCGGGGCGCTGGGGCCGAGCTTGAAGCCGCCGGCGGTGACGATTTCCTCGCCGGACTTGAGGCCCTTGACGACCGCGACCTGATCCCCGCGGCTCGCGCCGAGTTCCACCATTTGCTGGCGCACGCCGTCGTAGCTCGTGCCGTCCTCGTGCTTCATTTTTTCGATGACGAACACCGAGTCGCCGTAGGGCGCGTAGTTGATCGCGGTCGCGGGGACGGCGATCACCTGCTCCTTTTGCGGGAGCATGACCTCGGCGTTGACGAACATGCCGGGGTGCAGCTTGCGGCCGGGATTTTCGAGCGTCGCCTGCACGGTGACGTTGCGAGTGGCCTCGTCGATCACGGAATTCACCGAGGTGATGCGGCCGGTGAAGGTCTGTCCGGGCAAGCCGTCCGCCGTAATGCGAACGTCGCGGCCGACCGTGAGTTTGGCCATCTGCTGCTGGGGCAGCGCGAAGTTCACATAGATCGGATCGAGCGATTGGAGCGGAACGACCGGATCGCCGCTCTGGAGATACTGCCCGAGATTCACCTGGCGGATGCCGAGCACACCGTCGAATGGCGCGCGGATGAGCTTCCGCTCGATGGTGGCGCGAATTTCGGCGGACGAGGCCTCGGCTTCCTTGTATTCCGCGGCGGCGGAGTCGAAGTCGGATTGCGATGAGACGCGCTTTTGCAGGAGCCCCTGCTGCCGCTCGAGGTTCGACTTCGCAAGCTGCAGGCGCGCCTCGGCGGACCGGAGCTGGGCCTCCTCCTGCTTGGTGTCGAGCTTGACGAGCGGCTGGCCCTGCTTGACCGCCTGGCCGGAGTCGAAGGTGATTTTCTCGACAATGCCGGGCAGATCGGTGCTGACGGTGACGCCCTGCACCGCCTTCACGGTGCCCACGGCGGCCAGTGAAGGCTGCCAGGTTTCCTCGCGCAAAGTCATCGATGTCACCGCCGTCGGTGGCATCTGGAACTTCATCTTCGCAAAAGCTGCGAACTGCCAGGCTTTGAAAAAATAAAGGCCGCCGATCACGACCGCCAGAATGGCGGCCATGATGAGCAGCGAAAAAATGGTCCTCGCGTTAGACCTGGGCATACGCAGCGGCCACCGGGCTCGAGGGCTGGCCCACGACCGACTGCTGAATGAACTTCACCTCGGCGAGGTGAAGGCCGTCCTGGAGCTTGCGGCTGAGACGGATGAACTCCGTGCGTTCTTCGTCCGTGAGCGTCGCGGGAATCGCGGCGACCAGGCGGAAGTAACCGGGCAGGACCTTCTTGAGCAATTCACGGCAGGCCGGAGTGCTCTCCACGCGCATCGAGCGGCGATCCGTCGGGTCAATCGCGCGACCGACGAAGTTGTCCCGTTCGAGCGTGTCGAGCAAACCCGTCATCGTCGCACGGGTCACGCCGGTCAGGTCGGCGAGTTCCGAGGGCTTGCGGGTGACGCTTTCATCGATGCCGAGAAGCAGCATCACGGCGAAACGACCCGGCGTGATGCCATGCTCGGCCAGGTAATGGGCCTCCACATCAGACACGGCTTCGCCGGTGCGCAGCGCGGTTAAAAACAAGTCACAAGCATCAGCGTCAAATTCTGGCTGAGCTTTGGCCGCGTCGAGAAGGGAGGAATAGCGAGGTAATTCGTTCATTATCAGGGTATTAGTTGATGGTTTTATCGTTCTCTTATTATCTTAATGGATTATGCCATAAGAAATAAGGGCGCATATAGGGACTGCAAGATTTTTTTGGCAATAATTGCCAAGGACTTCGCATTTGGTTGCCGATCCGCATGCATTTTATTTTTCGCATCCTGAGCGGGATGCCAAATTCTTCGAACCTGCGGATTTCCACATCCACAAACGGGTGGATGAGCGCACGCCTTGCCACGTCCTTGGGGTCGCTTAAACGATTCAACGCTGCCCTGGTGGGATTACCCAATGGTCCTGGCCGATGTAGTTGAAGATGTAGCGCGGGTCAGCGTGGGTCAGCAGGCTGGCTTCCGTGGCTTTCCATTCCTCAGAGCCGAGGGCGGTTTTCACCGCGTCCGCGGATCGGAAGGAATAGACTTCGATTGCGTCGAAGCGGGGTTCGCCGAGGCCGTAGGCTCCCGCCCGGGAGAAGCCAACGAGATAGCGCTCCAGCCCGGGAAGCGCCAATGCAGCTCTGTGGTGAGACTCCCGCAGGTTTTGTTGAAACTCCGCGAGCTCGCTGTCGGGGCGGCGTTTGCTCAGGACATACACTTTCACGAATTCCGCGGCGGGCTCCGCGCTTTCGAGAAGGACTTCGGGGTCTGTGTCGATCACGAGGGTCTGCCAGAAGGCCGCCCATTTTGGTTCGTCGAGGCGGGCACCCTGGAGGAACTCGGGCGTTTGCAGCGACTCGATTTGTTCCTGGTCGTTCTTGAGCCAGATCTCCGCGACGCCTTCGTAAAAGGGCAGCTCGCGGGAACATGGAATCCGCAGTCGCGTCGCGATGAGGTATTGGCGGATTTGGACGATCCTGGACGCGTAGTTCACAGCGTGAACGTTCAGCCAATAGCTTTGAAAATCCTCGGCGCTCATGCCGGGCTTGGGGCCGGCGAAAATGAATTGGTGGATCATGGGTTCTTTCTTTCCGAGTGGGTTTTTCGATTTTTACAGCGCGGCATCCAAAATCAGTTCGATGAGGAAGGGGCGGTCGTCGGCAAACGCCCGATCGAGGGCCGGGGCGATTTCCTCGGGGCGTTCCACGCGGACCGCCGCCACGCCCTGGCCCTGGGCCAGCAGGTCGAAGCGCAATTCGGGCGACGAAAGGTCAAACGACTCCGGAAATTTCCGTTGCGGATCCGGCGGGAGGTCCGCCCAGTAACGCTGAAGGTTGTATTTGAGGATCCGATAGCTGCGGTTGTTGCAGACGACGAACTTGACCCCGATGTCGTGGCGCGCCGCCGTAGCCAGCGCCTGGATGGTGCTGATGCTGCCGCCATCGCCGCTGAATCCGAACACGACCTTGTCCAGGCAGGCCACCTTTAAGCCGAGGGCTCCCGGCAGGCCCGTGCCGAGCATTCCGGCCCGCGTTTGAAAATAGGTGCCAGGGCGGTCTTGCGGCAGGTAGCGGCAAAGCGCCGGAGAATTCGTGAGCGCCTCGTCGAAAATCAAGGCGTCAGCGGGAAGCCGCCGGCCGAGTTCCTCCATGAAACGGGAGGCTGCGAGTGGCACGTGGTCGCGAAGGCCCGCATCGTGCGCGAGGCTCTTTTGCCGCTGCGCCTCCCTGGCCTCGCGCTGCCGTTCCGCGCGCGCCGCGGCCTTGGCGGATTGGGCGGGGCTCAGGCGGCGTTCGATCTCCACGGCCAGCAGCGCCAGCGTGGACTTCGGATCGCCCAGCGCGCCGATCTGAACCGGAAAATTTTTGGCGATTTCGGTGACGTTCAGATCGAAGTGGATGACGGCGGCGCCTTCGGCGAATACGCCTTCCAGCGACGGGAAAACCTCGGGCATGATCGTCGTCCCGCAAATCAGCACGACGTCCGCGGCCGCGGTGATCGGCCGACTGTCGTCCCCGAACATGTGCCCGGTGAACCCGCCGAAAAGCGGATGCGAGGCGGGCATGTTCACCTCCGAGCAATTGACGCCCCACACCACGGCGCCGAGCAACTCCGCGACCTTCGTCAGCTCGGCCTGCGCCCCCGAGGCCGCGATAGCGTCGCCCATCAGAATCACGGGAGCCTTCGCCTGCACGAGAAGAGCGGCGGCGCGGGAAAGGGACTCCGGCGAGGGTGTGACCCGCGTGTCGATGTGCGAGGTCGGGACGACCGGCTCGGAATTGACCGCGTCGAGGATGTCCATCGGCAGGGCAAGAAAAACCGGTCCCATCGGCGGCGTGGCGGCGGTCTTGATCGCACGCCGGAGCAGTCGGAGCAGCGAGCCGGGGTCCACCACGCGCCAGGCGCAGGGACCGTTGTGGTCGGACTTCACGAATGGCCGCGCCATCTGCGCGAGGTCGCCCGCCATCTGGCCGTCGAGCGCGTCGTATTTCAGGCCCGCCTCGCCGGCGATCACGACCATCGGAGTATAGCCGCGGTGGGCATACTTCATCATCCCGAGGCCATTCGCCAAACCGGCGTAGCTGTGCAGCTGCACCACGGCCGGCCGCTGGAGAGCGCGGGCGTAACCGTCCGCCATGGCCACCGCCGTGCCCTCGTGCAGGGCAAGATAATAGCGGAAGTCGCGGAATTCGTCGTCCGTCAGCGCGTCCAGCAGGTTTTGCTCCGACGTCCCGGGATTGCCAAACAGGCAATCGATCCCGTCGGCGCGGAGTTGCCGAAGCAGGGCGAAGCGGCCGGTGTTCCTGTTCATGGCATCCACCGGGAGAGCGCGGTTACCAACCGTAGCGGCGCAAGTCGAGATCGAGGACTTCCATGAGCTTCCGCCCCGTCATTTCGGAGTCGCCGGTGGAGCGGCCGGTGATGAACGGATAGTCCACGATCACGGAGACCTCCTTGCCCACGTTGCCGTGGAAGCGGCCCTCGGGCCCGACCGCGAGTTCGAGGACGAGTTGCAGCGGGATCGTGGGGAAACGGGTCTCGAGGTAGTTGTTGCGTTCGCGGTCCCAGAACGCGCTACCTTCCGCGTAGTCGTAGGGGCGCGGATGGCCGGTCACGTGTTTTCCGTAAATGATCGGGCGGCCGTCGTCCTCGGAGATGTTCGTGAAGGCCAGGCAGGCGACGCCGTAGCATTCCGCGGCGATGGGTTTGTCGAGCTCGTAGAAGCAGCGGATCAGATCCTTCACCCGGAAGTTGTTCGCCATGTCCATCAAGGGGCCGCTGCCGCCCACGAGGAGGAGCGCGTCGTATTTGTCGGCGATCTCGTCCTTCCGCTCGTCCAGTTGCCGGAAATATTCCTCGCGCTCGCGGAGGTAGTTCGGCGAGCTGGGATAGGGATTCGCCGGGAACCATTCCGTTAGATTCTTTGGATGGGCAAGGCGGGCGTTCTTCGGATCTTCGATGAAGCGAACGCGGTCCGCCATTTCCGGCGAGACGACGACTTTGCCCAGCGGCGGATCGGCAAAAGTCGGGTCCATGCTCACGGGGAGGGCCAGCGGGCGTTTGCCGAGGGGCGTGACGAAATCGACGCGGTAATTGGCGCCGTCGAACAGATCGAGCGGCGCCATGAGTTCCTCGCCCCAGTATCCCCACTCCGAAAGAACGATCAGAATGCTTCTCATAAATTCACTCGCGTCGATTTAGGCGCCGGCGCGGAAGGAGAGCGCGGACTCGGTTTTTACCAGCGCGTGAAAATACGCCTCGATGTCCTGGAACGAACGCGCCGTGACCAAGTCGCGATCCACGACGACGTGGCTGGGGTCCGGAACGAAGATCGCTCCGGCGTTGTGGATATCCGCCAGCACAACGGGATGGCAGATCACGTGGCGGTCCTTGAGCAGCTGTGGATTCGGCGTCAGCAGCCAGAGCGCATGGCAGAGAGCGCCTTTGACGATGCGGTGATTCATCATCGCCTGGGCGAAGAACTCGACGGCGGGGGCCATGGTGAGATCCTCGACTGAGCCGAACCCGACCGAGGCGGGAAGCGCGCGCAAGCGAACGGCGACGTAGTTGGCCGCGCACAGGATCATGCAGTAATCGTTCGGATTCGCATGGGTGACGCAGCGATCGACGGTGAGCCGATGGATGGACGTGACGGGCTTGTCCGGGCTGTCGATGTCATTGACGAAATCGAGGCTGGGCTGGTCCCACAGATAGCTGAGCAGATGAAGTTCCCCGCCGAGCTCCGGCACCCATTTTTTGTAATACTCGATCTCTTCGTGGATGTATTCCGTCTCGACAAGGACGGCCACTTTTTTCCCGGCCAGCGGTTTTTCGGACATAACGATGTTTTTCGAGGACGAAGGCGTCGCCGCCTTCAGGAAATGGAGCGCGCTCTCTTGCAGAAGAATCGGCGCGACGCGTCCAGTAAGGCCGAATCGACTGGAATTTGCAAGGGACGGTTCCGGTCCCGGGCGCGGCCGGGAAGTCGCGGCGTCTCAGGATTCGGGGACGGGATTTCCGCCCGGGCGCCAGCGATCCAGCACCGCGCGGAGGTCGGAAGTGCGCACGGGTTTGGTGAGGTAGTCGTCCATGCCCGCGGCCAGGCACTTCTCGCGATCTCCCTCCATCGCGTGGGCGGTCATCGCAATGATGCGGATGGGACGACTGTCGTGACTCCGAATATGGCGCGCGGTTTCGTAGCCGTCCATCTCGGGCATCTGGCAATCCATCAGAACAATGTCGTAGGGGATGCGCTGGAGCGCCTCGATCACTTCCCGGCCATTGGCGACGGCGTCGGCGCGGTAGCCGAGGCTCTCGATCTGGCGCAGGGCGACCTTTTGGTTGATGGCGTGGTCCTCGGCCAGGAGGATGCGCGCGGGATGAGACGGCATTTCCGGCGTGATCGGCGCGGCGGCGGCCGGATTTTTGGGGATCCCTCCCATGATCAGCGCCAAGCGCTCGGAGAGGCGCGAGTGTTTGAGGGGCTTGACGAGGTATTCCTCGATGCCGGCGGCTTTCAGTGCCCCGGCGTCCAGACGCTGACCCAACGAGCTGAGCAGGACGGTGCGAGTGGCCGCGAGGGCGGGATCCGCCTTGATCGCTCGGGCCAGCATGAGGCCGTCCATCTCGGGCATTTGCTGGTCGAGAACGGCGAGGTCGAACGGCGCGCCCATTTTCGCCGCACGCCGGAGAATTTCCAAGGCCTGCGGCCCATCGGCCGCCGTATCGCAATGCATCCGGAGGTTCTCGAACTGGAGCTGGAGAATGTGGCGATGGGTGGCGTTGTCATCGACGATGAGCGCGCGCAATCCCGTCAAATCCGCCCGGGAGTTTTCCGGAAGCGGTTGATCGGCCGACTTCTGGAAGTGAGCGGTGAACCAGAAGGTCGAGCCTTTCGCCGGTTCGCTTTCGAGCCCGATCTCGCCCTGCATCAGGCCGACCAATTGTCGGGAGATCGCCAGCCCCAGGCCGGTGCCGCCATAGCGGCGAGTCGTCGATCCGTCGGCCTGGTGGAACGCCTGGAAGAGGCGCTGCCGGGTCTCCGGGTCGATGCCGATGCCGGTGTCTTTCACTTCGAATCGCAACGTGATGCCGGCGTCCGTTTCGGCTTGGAGCGAGACAAAGAGAGCCACTTCGCCGTGGTCGGTGAACTTGATGGCATTGCCGATGAGATTCGTGAGGATCTGACGCAGACGGCCGGGATCGCCCCGCAGGCAGGCGGGCGTGTCGGGTCGCACAAACCCGAGGAGCTCCAGGCCCTTTGATTGCGCGTTTTCGGCAAGCAGGTCGAGGGTGTCTTCGACAACTTCGTGCAGGTCGAAATCCACCGTCTCNAAGATCAGCTTTCCGGCCTCGATCTTCGAGAAATCGAGGATGTCGTTGATGATGGTGAGCAACTGATCGCCGCACTGACGAATGGTCTCGACGAAATCGCGCTGCTCGCGGTCCAGCCGGGTGTCGAGCAGCAGGCCGGCCATGCCGATGACGCCGTTCATCGGGGTGCGGATTTCGTGGCTCATGTTGGCGAGGAACTCGCTCTTGGCCTTGTCGGCGCCGAGCAGCTTGCTGGCCATTTCGTTGGCCCGCTCGGTGGCCTCGGCCAATTGGGCGTTCGTCGCCTGCAGGTCGAGGGTGCGCTTGCTGACGATGTCCTCGAGATCTTCCAGCTGATGGCGGACCTGCTGGGTGAGGCGCCACTTTTCGGTGAGCGCGTTGGCGAGTTGCAGCACTTCAATGTTGTCGAAGGGCTTCTTCAAAATCACCAGCCGGTCCGAGTGGCCGAGCTTTTCGAGCATCTCGTCCCATGAGTAATCGGAATAGGCGGTGCAGATGACGATGTGAACGTCCGGATCCTTCTCCCAAATTTTGGAGGTCGTTTCGACGCCGTCCCATCCGGGCGGCATGCGCACGTCGACGAATGCGAGTGCGTAGGGTTGGTTTTCCGCCTGGGCGCGACAGACGAGCGTGAGCCCCTCTTCGCCCTGAAAGGCGGAGTCGATCTGGAAATCCAAACGGGCGCCCTGCTCGTAGATGTCGCCAAACAGCGCGGCCTCGGAGCGCGACAGTTCCTCCTCGCCCTCGAGGGCGGGGCTGAGAACCTTCTGGAAGTCCCGGTGAATGGACTGGTTGTCGTCGATCACCAGGATGCGGCGCTTGAAACTGTCGAGATCGTTAATCATGGGCGGGGGCGGGTTGTAATGGCAGTTCGAGCACGAAGGTGGCGCCTTGACCCGGGCCGTCACTCTGGACGCGCAGGGAGCCACCGATTTCCTTTGCCGCCAGCGCGCTGCTGTGCAGGCCGAAACCATGGCCATCCTTGCGGGTGGTAAAGCCGTGGTTGAAAATCCGTGTCAGGTTTTCCGGCGGAATCCCGACGCCATTGTCGATGACGGAGACCTTTACGCGGCCGTCGCCGTTTTTCACGCGCAGGGTTAGCCGGCCGTCCGGTCGCTCCGATTCCTCGCAGGCGTATTGGGCGTTGCGGATGAGGTTGATCAAAATCTGGAGGACCTTGTGTTTATCGACGTTGACCGGCGGCACGTCGCTGAACTCGCGGACAATCTCGATGTGGTGACGGGCCAGCGCGATGTCGTTCATGCGCAGGCTGTCCTCCACCAGATCGGCGACATCGACGATTTCCTCGAGGCCGGAAACCATCGCGTAATTCTGCTGCATCGCCACGATGTCGCGAATGTGCCCGATGTTTACCTGGAGGGTGTCCAGCTCGGCGAGGGTCGCCTTTTGGCCGTTCAGAAAATATTCCGAGAGCTGGGCCAGAAACGCCGGGAGCTGCCGGCCGCGGGGATCATTGGTGAGGAACTCGCCGAGATCGTGCTCATGCTCCTTCAACAGGGCCACGACCCGCGCCAGGCTCTCGGCGCGCGATTTCCGGACGTTCTCGACGGCCATGCCGGCGGAGACATTCACGCTATTGAGCACGTTGCCGACGTTGTGGATGACGTTGGTCGCGATCTCGGCCATGCCGGCCACGCGCGACGTGACCACCAGCTCCCGGTGCGCCTCGATCAGCTCCGCCTCGGCACGCTTGCGCTCGGCATTTTCCTGGCGCAGTTCGCTGGTCCGCTCGGCTACCTCGAGTTCGATGCCGGAATTCACCGCCTCCAGCTCGGCCTGACGCTCGGCCAATCCGAACATCGTTCGCAGGTTCTGGCGAATGGCCTGCCACAAAAAAACGTCCTCGAACAACACCCAGCCGGCATGCTCCAACCAGCGCCAAGGGCTCGCCGTGAGCACGCCGAAGACTGATTGCGGCCAATACACTCCGCGCACGAAATGATCCGCGGCCACCACGGCCGTCGCGGTGACAAGCACCCGCCAGTCGCGGTAAAACGCCAGAAAAGCCAGCGAGCCGAACACATGAAAATGGGTCTCGATGCGGCCGCCGCTGAGATGGATCCACAGCGCGGAAGTCAGCATTTGTCCCACGGCGATGACGTGCCGCGTGAGCGGCGCGCCCGGGGTCGTCAGCGCCAGGAAAATGGGGAAGCCGGCGATGATTCCTCCCAGAATGAGAGCGGCCCACACGTGAATATGCGAGTGGCTGAACTGCCCCTCCCAAGCCAGCGGGGAAATCCAGAGCGCGGCGCCGATTCCCGCCAGCCATTGCGCGCCCATCAGCCAAGCGAACATTCGGTCGGTGCGCCGATAATTGACTTCTTCCTCGGCCTGGAAGAGTTCCGTCGTCCGACGCGCCGTGGGAGCCTCGAGATTCAGATCGACGGGCGCATGCATGGCGGCTCCTGTCTAAAATGTTTCAGAGGTCGGATTCAATAACGAACAACCGAATGTCGGCGTCCGGGTGTTCGCCGTGGGCCGATGATGAAGAAGGTCCACGATGGCCGACCGCCCGGGATTGTCTCCCGCGTGGCCCCGGCTATCCGTAATTCCGCCGCTGAAAATCAACCGGCCCCGCGTGTCGTAGAGGACCGTGTAGCCTGACGCGGTTGCTCGAAAATTGCGCGCCTCGCGGCCGCCCTCGTCCGATTGCACCTTCACTCCCGGAATCTCCGCGGCGCTCCGCCACAAGTCCGTATGGTCCCAGTCTTCCGACGTCCCTTGCGGACGGAAAAACACCACCTGGGCATTTACCAAGCCCTGACATCGCGCCATCAGGACGGCCAGCTCTCCGATGCTCGCCCGCGTGCAGGGACATTTCGGATGAGCGAACATCACCAGCGTCGGGCGATCCGCGGCGCGTGGAAGACCCGCCGGCCAAACTTTCGGAACAAACTCGGAATCCTTGCCGGGAGTGAAATCATAGACGAGCAGGACGCCCATGCCGCCGCCGACCGTTGCCAGCCAGATCATAGCAAGAACCCAAGGCATCGCTTTTTTCATTCGTCTCGCCGTCCTCATGGGCTTCGTCAGGTCCCGCGCAGGCTGCGGGGGCCATTATCCGGACCAGCGCCGCCGCAGACCTCTTCGTTTCGATCCAAAGTAACATTCCCGGACCGCGTTGCAATCGTGAGAAAAGAAAAAGGGCGGTGGAGATCCACCGCCCTTTTTTCAAACGATCCTTCGGCTTTCTGCCTCGTCTTATTTCCGACGGCGGCGCAGCAGTGATGCCGCCATTCCGAGGCCGAACAATGCAACCACGGAAGGCTCTGGCACGGCCTGCAAGACCGTCAACGAACCGGCACCGGTCACCGTGACTCCAAATCCATTGAGATCGGACGTTGCGTAAGTGCCGGGACCAAATGTCGTGCTGCCAACGACCAAGCCGCGGATGGTTTCCGCGCCCAAAGAGCCATCGAAGTTGAGGTTCAGGTTGCTGCCGCCGGCGAGGGTCAGCACGATGTCGTCGTTCAGCGAGATATTGGTATCGAGCTGAAGCGTAGCCCCGCTCGCCAGGCTCAGACTTGCCGAGCCAGCCAAGGTTCCCGTGGCGTCCAGATGGAGCGTGCCGGCATTGACGACGGTCGCACCCGTGTAGGTGTTGGCTCCCGAGAGGGTCAGAACTCCTGCGCCGGACTTGGTGAGGCCGCCGCCGACATTGGCGGCGGTTCCAATCGTGTTGACGATCGGCGCCACCGCTCCGTTGCCACCGCCTTCGAACGTCACCGCCAGGCCTGTCGTGTCGGTATAGCTGCCGGGATTCGTGATGGTAATACCGGCCACCTGGCCGGTCACGGGATCGATATTCGCCACCGCGGTGGCCGCCGTGCCGTTGGCGGCGAGAGTGCCCCCCGTGATCGTGACCAGCGGACGGTCGATGTAACCCGTGCCCACGGCGCTCAGGTCAATCGAAGAAACTCCGCTACCCGTTGGCGCGGACAGCGCCTGCCCAACCGTGATGTCGAATCCATTGGTATCGATCTTCGCCCCTCCGCTGTAAACGTAGGCGCCGCCCACAAGGCCGTTCATGAAGGTCGCGTTGGCCGCGCCGGCTTTCAAGGTGCCGCCATTGAAGTTGAGCACCCCGGGAGTCGTTGCGCGTTGTCCGACCACGTTGGTGGTGATCGTTCCGCCGTTGAGATTCACCGTTCCGTTTCCGATGGACAAACCAGCGCCAGCCAGAGTAACCGCAGCCGTCCCGGACACGTTCAATCGACCCCGTCCAAACTCACCGACAAAGACGCCTCCATTCGAGGTAAAGGTGCCGCCGCTCAAGTTGGCTTCACCGAGTGATGTGGCATTGCCGGCGCCAATCGTCATGACGTTTGTAGCCACCGTGAAGCTGCCGCCGCTTTGGTTGTAAATCGCACGGTCTCCAGCGAATCCCAGCACGAAATAGCTGCCGGAAGACGCGGTCCCTCCCGTTTGGGTAAAGGCCGCGTAACCGCCAAGTGCCCCGCCTAATCCGAACTGCTGGTTGGTCGTCAGCGTGCCTGTGCCGCTGAGGCGAATGGCACCGGCCGTGCCAGCAGCCTTGCCGACCAACAGACCGGAGGTAAACTGATTTCCACTCGTATTGGCGGTAAAAGTGCCATCCGAGATGTCAAGGATGCTATTGGCGGGCCCGCTGCCGACAATGGCCGTGTTCCCCGCGCCGCTCGTCGTGAGGGAGCCGCCGGTAGAAATCTTCAGCGTGCCGCCGTTGACCGTCGTCACACCCGAGGTATTCGCCACCGAAAAGGTCAACGTGCCCACTCCCGTTTTGGTGACCGTGCCTGTTCCCGTAAAGGCTGCGCTCTGAGCCATCGAACCCGCGACGTTGAAGTTCAGGGCACCGTTATTCGTGATCGCATTGCCCTCAGTCGCCGATCCGGCGGGATTATATGTCAACGTTCCGTTGTTCAGAATCGCCCCTACCAACGATCCGTTGGTCGTTCCATCGCCCATCTGCACCGTTCCGCCGGCATTAATGGTTGTCCCGCCCGAGTAAGTTTGATCGCCGGTGAACGTCACCGTCCCCGTGCCGCTCATCGTCAAGGCCCCCGGGCCCGCAAGAATGGCGCTAATGGTCGTATTGCCCGTGCCCGTCCCGGTGTAAGAGGTAGAAGTGAGCGTGCCATTGATGATATTTGCTCCGGAGAACGTGGCCGCACCCGTGGTCTGGCTGGTGGCACCGAGATCAAGGGTGCTGTTCGTTACGGCAAGGGTATTCGCCGTATTGCCCAACGTGCCGGCGCCGGAAAGCGTAATCTTGCCGCCATTGATGACGGTCGCTCCCGTGTAGGTATTGGCGCCGCTCAGGACCAAGCTGCCCGCGCTGAGCTTCTGCAATCCCGTGGCGCCGCTCAAGACTCCCGAGAACGTCAGGGTATCGGCGGGGTTTGTGACGTTGAACTGGGTGGTCGTGACCGCGCCGCCCTGGGCGAGATTCACTCCCAAGGTGTGGTTGCCATTGGTATCGGAGACCTGAGCTGTCGGGTCCGCGCCGTTGTCCAAGGTCAGCGTATTCGCCCCCGAGATCGTGTAGGACTGCGCGCTGTTGAATCCAATCGAACCAACCGTTTGATTGGTATCGAGGGTCACCGTGCGCGGGGCGGTGATGGTCGCGCCACCGCCGCCGAAGTTTGCGAAGGCGCCGGCGCCATTCGGAGCGCTGCCCAGGCTCCAGTTGGGGGCCGTCGTCCAATTTCCGTCCGCATTGATGTTCCAGTAATTGGCTGTTACGCCCGCGTTGCTAATGGCGAGGGTCACAAATCCGCCACTCGTATTGAAGGTGTAGGCCTTGCCGCCAGCGCCGTTCAGGACGGAGAGGGCTGAGACGCCCGTTCCACCGATGGCGCCCGTGTACCCAATCAAATTATAGGTGCCGTTGGTCGTGAAGGGGTTCGTGCCGCCAGTCTGATAAAGATTATAGCCGCCTCCGTTGATGACCAGGCCGCCCGAGGTCGTGACCGTGATGAGATCCCGCGTCGAGGAGTCCGTGAGTTCCTCATTGATGATCGAGCCAGTCCCCAAGGTCAGGGAACCCACCGTGAGATTCCCGGTGCTGTTGGCGAGGCCGGGAGAAAGAATGCCGCCGCTTGCCACGGTCACCGCCCCAGCGGCCGTTCCCGTGCCGCCCAAAGTCGTCCCGGTGGCCACATTCACCGCCCCCGTGCCCGTGGCCGAGCCGGTCGTATTCGTGAGCAGAAGTTTTCCGGCGCTCAGGTTCGTCGTCCCGGTATAGGTATTTGCAGTCGGGAGCGTCGTGGTCCCCGTTCCGGTGAAGGTCATGCCGCCGCTCGTATTTGCTCCCAAGGTCACCGCGGTATCGCTCGACGTTACCGTGCCATACCCTCCCCCGTTCAATGCCACCGTGAGCGTGTCACCCGGTGTGTAGCCACTGCCAGGGTTCGTCACGACGAAGCCCGTCAAGTTTCCGCTGCCATCCACGACGGCATTTGCCGTCATCCCCGTGCCGGTGCCGCCCGTGATCGAAACCAACGGAGCGGTGGTAAACCCGGTCGTTGTCGTGAAGCCGGCGGTCGAGATCGAGGTCGCTCCCGAGAGCGTCGGAGCGAGAAGGGCCTGGGTGATGGTGATATTCTGCGCGTTGTTATCGATCGTGCCGCCCTCACCGTAAACGTAGGCTCCCGTGAGCCCACCCATGAAGGAATTGCCCGTGCCGGTGGTCGTGCCCGTGTTTGCAATGCCCGCTGCAGCCTTCAAGGTGCCGCCATGGAAATTGAAGATGCCGGACGCCGCGGCTCCCGAGTGACGCACAATGTTCGTTGCAATCGTTCCTCCGGTCCCGAGATTCACCACCCCGGAAGAAGTCGCCACATTGTTTCGGCCGATATCCAGGCCCGCAGATGTCACAATCCCTCCCAAGGTGAGGGAGCCTCCGCCCGATACATTCAACACGCCATTGCCTGCTTCTCCGACGAAAATGCCCGAGGCGCCATTGGCCGTGTTCCCCGTGGAAGTATAGCTGCCCGTCCCCGTCACGTTGGCAACGCCGAACGCGCCTGCCGTTGCCCCAAGGGTCCCCGAGGTGTTACCGACCGTCTGCACGGTTCCTCCCGAAATGTTCCAAATGCCCGCCGAACCCGCTCCGACGATGCCGGCCACGAGGTAATTTCCCAGCGTCACGGACCCTCCCGTCATATTGACCACGCCAAAGCCACCATTGGTGCCCGCGCGGATATCTTGATTGCCGCCACTGATCGTGCCGCCAGTGATCTTCAATATGCCCGTGCCTCCCAAAACCGAGCCCACATTGATCAGATTTCCATTGGCGAGGGTGATTGTTCCCGACGTGCTGAAGGTTGCGGTGCCGTCAAAACCGGGATTGATGGTGATCGCTCCCGCGGGAAGCGCACCGGTCAGATTCAAAGCGCCCGCGGAAATGGTCGTGCCTCCCGAATAGGTATTTGCGCCAGCCAAGGTAAGAGTCCCCGTGCCATTTTTCGTGAGACTAAACGCCCCGCTAACGACGCCGCCCAAGGTGACGGGAGCCGTTCCGTTCACGGTGACAATGCGATTTGCGGTCAAGGGGATTGCCCCCGTGCCCATGTTCAGCGCATTCGTGCCGCCAAACGTAATATTTCCATTCCACGTCTGGGCGTTGTTCGTCGAGAGCGTGATCGCGCCTCCGCTGGTGTTATCGATGGTCGTCCCGTCCGCAACGGTCAACGCGCCAGTCCCGATGGCCGAGGCATTATTCACGTTCAGCGTGCCGCCGTTCAACGACGTTCCGCCGCTGTAGGTATTGGCGGTATTCAGCGTGAGAGCCGCGGTTCCTTCCTTGACGAGGTTGCCTGTTCCCCCAATGCCAAATCCACCGGAACTCGAGACCGAATAATCCAAGCTCGAGTTGCTGAATTTTGTCGCGGTCGGCGTGACGGTTGCGCCGGTGATTTGCAAATTCGTGGTTCCCGTTGCCGTGTCATCGAAGAGCACGCCATCGCCATTTACGAAATTCGTGGCGGCTCCCCCATTGAGGTTCTTCCAATTCGCCACCGGACCAGCGGTCCAAGTGCCATCGACGGAGCCGCTCCAGACCGGAAGAACTCCCCCGATCGTCACGGAGATTGCCGAACCGGAATTGGAGAGGGTGGCGGTTTGGCGTCCGCCCAAACGAGCCACCGTGCCGAGCTGGAAAGCGGCGAAACCCGTGCCGCCAAGCGTTGAGTAACTCACCAAGCTATAGGAGGGATTCGTCCAAATCCCCTCGGCATTCGTGAGATTCAACGAAACCGAATTCGCCCCCGTGGTGTTAAGAGTGGTCGTCGCAAGAAGTGGTCCGACTCCGGCGTTCGAGGTCGTCAGGCTCATCGTCCCCGCGCCGCTGTAGGTCAGCGAACCGACGGTCAACGTGCTCGTGTCGGTTCCGCCCAATCCGTTGGAAACGATCCCTCCCGTTCCGGCTCCGACGGTTACGGTATTCACGGTGTTGTTGCCGCCGAGGGTGCCATTCGTCAGAGTGACTGGAGTCGAGATGGCGGTCGCGCTTGCCTGAAGCAGCTTGGCCGTAGCGCCATTCACGACGATGCCACTGCTGGTATTGACGTCTGCGGTCCCGCTGAGTTGCAAGGTCCCCGCATTGATCGTGGTCGCACCGGTATAGGTATTTACACCGGAAAGAGTCAATGTGCCGGCCCCCTGCTTGGACAAACCTCCATCGATGGCATTGTCGCCGCCGACGTTGCTATGCCCAAGGGCTTGAACAATGGTCACATCGAAACCATTGCTGTTGATGATCGCGCCATTGTTACGAACGTTGGCGGTCGCCGTGCCGGTGCCGAGATTGAAGAAGGCGGCATTCCCCGTACCGGTCACGGTGCCGGTCGCTTTCAGCGTGCCGCCGTTGAAGTTGAAGGTGCGGGTGCCGTTGTTGGTCGTGGAGATGACTTGGCGAATGGTGAGCGTGCCGCCGTTCAGGTTGAAGGTGTTGTTAGAACTGGCCGCACCCGCTTGCATCAGGTCCAGCAAGCCCGAGCCAGTCGCGGTGGTCGCGTTGTCGCTGTAGGCGGTGACGGAACCGCCGTTCAGGTTGAAGACTTTCGTGCCGGTGTTGCCCTGCGCATTGAAACGAATGCTGCTGTTCGCATTCAAATTGAGGTTGCCGCTATCCACAGTGACCGTGGCGCTGGGGCTATCGAAGGTGCCGATCACCAGCGTGCTGGCGGTGGTGGTGCCGAGGTTGAGCGTGCCCCCCTGCAGGTTGAGGGTGGCCTGACCACTGGCGCCACCGGCGAAGGCCATGCGGAAATCGCCTGCGTTATTGTAGGTGGCCCCCGTCTTGATGGTCAGCGTGCCGTTTTGGGCGCTAGCGTTGTTGAAGCCTCGACCGAGATCCGTGGACGCGACATTGATCGTGCCACCGTTCATGATCACGGTGCCCTTGCCTTCACGACCGATTTGGAAAGCTCCCTGGTTCTGGGAGTTGCCGGCAAGCGCAGTGTTGCCACCGGTCCGGTTCACAACGGCGGTGTCGTTGACCGTCAGGGTCATGTCCGAGTTGACGGATTCACCGAGTGTGAACGTGGCGACGTTTGCAGCCGTCCCCGTGGCCACGCTGGTCACCGTCAGGGCCGAGGTGTTGTTCAGCGTGATCGAGCCCTTGGGTTTGTTGGCGGTGTTGCCACCGTTGTAACCGGCGCTTAGGTTCAAGGTCGAAACCGTGGCCGAATTATTAAGCACAAGGTCCGAGGAGACGGTGCCAATACCGTTACCGCGGCCAACGGAAAGAAACGTCGAAACGTTCAACGCTCCCGAGTCAACCTGGACTTTCGCATTCTGGCCGGCACCACCATTGGCCACGACGCCACCGATCACAAGCTCTCCGGTCACCGAGTGAGTCCCCCCGGCGAGTTGGAGTGTGCCTTCGCGCACCACCGTCGCAAATCCAACTTGCGTCGCAGGGACATAACCGATCGCGCCTACACCATCCCAAGCACTGCCGTTCGAGAGCGTCAACGTCCCCGCCCCGGTCTTCAACAGCGATTGATGCGCACCAGTCGCGATCGACATTGCTCCGGAAACCGTCGTATTTCCACTCCCAGTTACCGTTAGCAGCGGAGAGGTCGCGATCGTAGTCGCCGCGCCGGTGCCATTGGCCACAACATTTCCCGCGATCGTCAGCGTGCCGCTGCCATTGTTTGTAAACGTCGTCGTCGCCGCAGCCGCATTGCTGAGCTGAAGGTTCGAATTGAAGAGCTGGCTTGTCGTCACCCCAGCGTTCACCGTGATGGCTCCCGCGTTGCCGAACGTCAGCGTCTGGCTGCCCACCGCTCCCGAGCCGATCGTGTAGGCGGCGGCCGAGGAGGTGTCGAAGAGAACGGAGCCGATGGTCACGCCCGCGCCGAGATCGATGGTGGTGAAGCTGCTCCCCGCATTGAAGGTCGCCGTATCGCCCGTCCCCGGCACGGTGCCACCCAGCCAGTTCGTCGAGGTGGCCCACGTTGCGTCCGTCGTGCCAGTCCACGTGTCGCTTGCCGCTTGAGCCGCCGGCGCGAGCACGAGAGCCGCCAAAGCCGAAAGGGCACAGCTGGAAACGCCGCCGATCTTTCGAGGAAGCCATGGCAACGGATCGCAGCCTGCTTGCGGGGAATTTTCGGCGAGGCGACGAGAGGAACGAACTCGTTTCATAGGAGGAGGATCGGGGGGTGGGGATGGAAAATGGCCCGTTGACCATTTAGATCAGAAATCTCAATTAGCGTAATCCGATGCTAAAATGCGACAAGTTTTTTTAAAATTCCGTTGGGAATAATGCCAGCAAATTGTCTGAGGAGCGGAAATACCCGAACCGTGGATGCGCATGGGAGGCGTCGTTTCGCTTGAGCAGGCGCGAGAGATCGATATGTTGCCCTCTGAACTCTTGATCGTCGGAAAAACCGGCTGCGTCGTTGCTTGCCGGCGAACTCCGGCATCATCCTTAAATCCGCAAAACGCTCCCCATGGAATCGTTCACCCGCCGC
>JGI24033J26618_1000018_pt1 | contig 28562 bp, 26 predicted proteins | sample KBSMisM7withPhiX_FD_26618 | JGI IMG/M metagenome (IMG submission 26618)
CGAGACGCAGCCGCCGGACTCGCGCGAGGGGATCGAGAAATATCTCGCGAGCGGGCTCATTCGCGGGATCGGCCCGGTTTACGCGAAAAAGCTCGTCGAAAAATTCGGCGAGCAGGTGTTCGACATCATCGAGAATCAATCCGCGCGGTTGCAGGAGGTCGGCGGCATCGGCGCGGAACGGCGGCGGGCGATCAAGCAGGCGTGGGCGGATCAGCGGATCGTGCGCGAGATCATGGTCTTTCTCCACACGCACGGCATCAGCACCAGCCGGGCGGTGCGCATTTTCAAGCTTTACGGTCCCGAGGCGATCGAGCGGATTCGCACCGATCCGTATTGCCTCGCGCGCGACGTGCCGGGCATCGGCTTTGCATCCGCCGACATGATCGCGGAGCGGCTGGGATTGGCCGGGGATTCGCTGCTGCGGATCCGCGCCGGACTTGCCCATGTGCTGGATGCCGCGACGGGCGAGGGACATTGCGCCTTGCCGCGCGGAACGCTCATCGAATCGGCGGCGAAGTTGCTGGCGGTGGACGACGCGCGCGCGGAGGAAGTGCTGGCCGCGGAGATGGCGCGCGGGGCGTTGGAATCGGATGCCATCGACGGCGAGGAGCTGATTTTTTCGCCTGCGTTGCGCGCGGCGGAAATGGTGATCGCGGCGCGCATCGGCCGGCTGGCGGCGCGGGAATCCGCCGGCTATCCGCCGATTGATTTCGCCCGCGCCCTTGCGTGGGTGCAGGAGCGCACGGGGAAGGTGCTGGCCGCCTCGCAGGCGCGGGCGCTCCGGCTCGCGCTGGAGCGCAGCCTGGCGGTGATCACGGGAGGTCCGGGAGTCGGCAAGACGACGCTGCTGAACTCCGTCCTCAAAATTTTACGGGCGAAGAATGTGCGCTGCGTGCTGTGTGCGCCGACGGGACGCGCGGCGAAGCGGCTGGCGGAATCCACGGGGCTCGAGGCGAAGACGATTCATCGCCTGCTCGAACCGATGCCCGGCGGCGGTTTTCGCCGCGATGAGAACGCGCCACTTGAGGGCGATCTCTTCGTGATGGACGAAGTCTCCATGGTCGATGTGCCGCTGATGGCGCGCTTCCTTCGGGCGGTGCCGCGAGGCGGCAATCTGCTGCTGGTGGGCGATCCCGATCAACTGCCCAGCGTGGGACCGGGGCTCGTGCTGCGCGACCTCATCGCGACCGCGCCGTGCGTGAAGCTCGACGTGGTCTTCCGGCAGGAGGGCGGCAGCGCCATCGTGACGAGCGCGCACGCGATCAATGCCGGGCATTTGCCGGAGCTCGCCGCGGACGGACGCGGCGATTTCTTTTTCATCGACCGCGAGACGCCGGAGGAGGCGCTGGAGACCGTGCTCGAGCTGGTGCGCACGCGGATTCCGGTAAAATTTGGCTTCGATCCGTTGAGCGACGTGCAGGTGCTTGCTCCGATGAACCGCGGCACGCTCGGCGTGCGAAATCTGAACATGCGCCTGCAGGCGGCGCTGAATCCCGCGCGCGTCGACGGCATGGAAGTGGAGCGCTTTGGCGTCACCTATCGGGCCGGCGACAAGGTCATCCAGACGCGCAACAACTACGACAAGGATGTCTTCAATGGCGACATCGGCCACATCGAGCGCGTGGTGGCGGAGGAGCGTGAGGTGCGGGTGCAGTTCGACGAGCGCACGGTGAGTTACGACTTCGACGAACTCGACGAGCTGAGCCCGGCTTTTGCGATCACGGTGCACAAGAGCCAGGGCTCCGAGTATCCGTGCGTGATCGTTCCGCTGGCGATGGAGCAATACGTGCTCCTCCAGCGGAACCTGCTCTACACCGGCGTGACGCGGGGTCGGCGGCTCGTCGTGCTTGTGGGCCAAAAGCGAGCGCTGGCGGCGGCGGTGCGCAATCACGCCGTGCGGGAGCGGTGTTCGGGCCTGCTTGCGCGGCTGCGCGTGGCGGTGACGGCGGGCGATTAAGGCGTCTGGCCGGTGTCCTTGTGGACATACCAGAGGTCGTCCGTGAGGTCCTTGGCCTTGATGAAATGGACCGAGCCGTCGGCGAAGAGATAATTGGCGCCGCCGTCGAAGACGTTCTTTCGCAGCACGCCGCTGTTCTGGTTGCCCTCGGCGGTGTCCATGTAGAAGTTCCCGCTGTTGGACTGGTTCGCGAGCAGGATGGTGTCGCTCGGCTTGTCGAGGCTGTTGACCTTCACCGCGACTTTTTCGTCGGTGTAAGCGCCGATATCATTGTAGCCGTTCATGATGTAGCTCGTGTTGTTGCGGCCGTTCGAGCGGGGATCGGTTTTCTTGATGAGGAAATTGTCGGGGTCGCCGGGATCGGCGAGGACCTTTGGATCGTCGAGGTAGCCGGCGAGAAGCAACGCCGGCCATTTGTCGCCGGTCTCGATGCGGGACGGGAGAAAGAAGTCGTTGTCGCTGACGTAGAGCTGGAAGCCGGCGCCAACCTGCCGCATGTTGTTCAAGGATTTGGCTTCCTTGCCGCGCATGATGGCGCCCGGAGCGAACGTCGCAACGAGCGTGATCAGGATACCCAGGATGGCGACGACCACGAGCAGCTCGATGAGCGTAAAGGCGGCGTGGTTCCGATTCATGGAGGAAATCGTTGAGGGCCCTGTCCGTTTTATGTGCGACAGGCCGTGCGACTTGTCAACCGGCCCGGAGCGAGAATCTCCTTTTCCCCTCGCGGGCGGCGGCTAGGATGCGCCGCGCAATGGATACCACTCTCGTTTTGTTGAAGCCCGACTGCATCGCGGGTCGGAAGGTCGGCGAAGTCCTCAAGCGTTTCGAGGCGGCGGATTTTCAGATTCGCGGCCTCAAGATGTTCGTCGCCGGGGCGGAACTGCTGCGGGAACATTACGCGCACATTGCGGACAAGCCTTTTTTCCCGGAGCTCGAGACGTTCATGAGTTCCACGCCCGTGATCGCGGTGGCCCTGGCCGGCGACAATGCCGTCGAGCGGGTGCGGACGATCATTGGACCGACGGATTCCAAGAAGGCGGCCCCGGGCACCGTGCGCGGCGATTTCGGCGTCGATGTAATGGTGAACATCGTCCATGCGTCGGATTCCAACGAGAACGCCGCCATCGAACTCGAGCGCTTCTTCGCGCCCGACGAGCTGTTCGACTACGCAATGCGCTACGAGACGAAGCCAGCGGCGGTCGCCAGCTAGCCGTTACGGTGTGCCCGTAGTTGAGCGGGTTGGCGGCGTCGGAGGAAGGGGGCAAAAGGAACAATCTCATTGGCCGCCATAGGCGGAATCGGGATTTCCTTCCGTCAATCTTCGTTTGCGGCGAAGGAAAATCCCGTGCCGGGCGGCAGGATGTGGTTTAAAGTCCTAATCGGGTATGCAAAACACGACCAGCCTGTGGGTTCTTCTCTGCAATGAACTCGAGGCGCGGCGGGCGAAGGAGTCCGCCGCGGAGCACTCCGAGGCGGCGCGGAAGTTTGAGGAAGCCGCCAAGGAGGTTTTTCAAAAATGTCCCGCCCGGTTGCGCGACGCGCTGGAGATTGCCGGGGACATTCATCAGGCGACCCGTGCCGATGGCGACGCGCGGCGTTGTTTCGAGGAGGCGCTGGCGGTGAAAGCCTCGACCCCGACCCAGCGGGCGCGACTCGCGACGAAGCTGGCAATGCTGGCGGAAAGTGCGTCGGACGGGGCAAACGCCATGCGCTTCTATCAGATCGCCATTGCCGCGCACGAGGAGGAGCGGGATCGGTCGGAGTTGCCCACGCTGCTTAATAATCTTGGCGGGCTGCAACGCGCCGCCGGCAATTTCAAGGCGGCGGAGGCATCCTATCAGCGCGCCCTCGTCGAGGCGGTGGCAGCGCACGGCGCGGACAATCCCGAGGTCGCGCTCATCGCCAACAACCTCGGCGTGGCCTACACCGACCACGGTGACCTCGTGAAGGCCGAGGACCTGCACCTGCGCGCGCTGCAAATCCGCGAGCGCGCCTTTGGTGCGAACCACCCCGATGTCGGCCAGTCGCTCGCGAACCTCGCAGCGGTTTATCACGCCAAGAAATTGCACGCGAAGGCCGAGCGTTTCTATCGCAGCGCGCTGGAGACGCTGGCAAATTTTCACGATGCGGACGAGCCGCTGATGCATCGCATCCGGGACAATTACGAGCGCCTGCCGCAGGTGCATGCGCGCATGCTCTCGAAGACGATGCGGCTGTAGTTGGGCCTTGGGAGTTGCATTTCCCAAATGACCAATGACCAGCCGCCAATGACTTCCCTTACGTGGCGTCGGGCAGGATTTGCTTCGTGATGCGCTCGATGCCTTCGCGGGCGAAGTCGCTGTTCGGATATTCCTGCTGGGCCTTGAGGAACCACGCGAGGCTGGAGCCGGGTTGGCCGCGTTTTTCCAGCTCCTCGGCGCGGCGCAGGGCGCGCACGAAATCGGCGGCCTTCGTCGTAAGGTCGGCGCGCAGTTCGTTCAACTTCGGATCGGTCGGGTATTTCGCGAAGGCCTGCTCGGCGCTTTCCCAGGCTCCGGCCGGATCGCCGATTTTTTCGCGTTGCTGGGCCGTGCCAATGGCGGTTTCGATCACGCGCATGTTGTTCATGACCTCGGTGAGCTGCGCCTTGCGTTTCTCGTCGAACGCGACCGCGGCGATGAAGCGACCCTGGTCGTCGAAAATCTGGCGGTAGTTTTTCTGCCCGAGGAGCTGATCGAAATCGACGAGCGCCTTGTTCTGCACGTTGCCCTGGCTGAAGACCATGCCGGCGACGTCGGCGAGCTGGGGATTGCGCGGCCAGATTTCCGTGGCGGCCTGGAGTTCCGTTTCGAGCGTGGCGTGGTCGCCGGCGACGGCAGCGTTCTGGGCCTTCGCGAGGTGCATGGCCGCGATGGTCTTCGAGGTCTGAATGGCGGCCATTGGCTTCGAGCTGTCGAAGTCCTTGGCCAGACCTTCCATCTCGTGGACGAGTTTTTCGGCGAGCGCGTAGTCCTTTACCTCGATGGCGTTGACGAGCTGGTTGCCCTTTTGGGCGTAGGAGAGCGAGACGCGCTTCTTGTCGCGGGAGAGCGTGCGGATGGGCGGGAGGTATTCGCCGATGAGGAAGCTCTCCGAGAGGCGTTTCGTGGCGCTGTCGAGTTCGTTGCGCTCGATGAGATAGTTGTAGGCATCGACACCCTCTGCGACGTCCCGGATGACCTCGCCGGCCATTGCGTCCACGGTGCTGACGGTCGGCGGCATGCCGGTGCTCTTGTCGAAGAGATCCTTCGCGCTGCCTTTCACCTGCACCTCGTCATCTCCGTCGTTGAAAACATTGCGGTAGAAACCCGTGGCGATGAGGACGTGCTGGAAGCGGCGCTGGAGGAAGAGCTGCACGATGAGGGATTGGAACTCGATCTTGGCCTGGAGTTCCTTGAGCGCGCGCTTGGCCTGGGTGGCCTTCATGAGGGCGTTGACCTCGATGATGCGCAAATCGTAGGGCTGGATCTCCGCGTTCAGGCGCTCGTTGTTCGCGCGGCTGGCGACGCTGTCCTTGTTTTGATCGGCCTTGGACGAGCCGCCGGTGCTGAACGAAGCGCTCTCGAGGGTGACGACCTTGTTATGGTTGAGTCGGTCGCGTTCCGCCTCGAGGGCATCGGTCGCGGCGAGCATGCGGGCGCGATCCTGTTGCGCCTGCCAGGCGGCATAGACCTGGTTGGAGATCGTGTCGCAGAGGCCGGCGTCGCGTCGATATTCGGAGGCCTTGGGCAGCAGGCTGAACGCTTCGTCGAGGGTCTTCGGATTTACGTTGCGCGGACGAAGGAGATTACGAATCTGAGCGAGCAGGGCGTCGTATTCGGCGGCCTTGGCGTCGTCTTCCGCGGGGGCGTTGAGGTATTTCTCGAATCGCGCCTGGAAGACGCGGTTGTTGGTTACGTTCCACGACTTGCCGTCCCAGGTGACGGTCTCGTTGTCGGGATCGAAGAACGGGACGTCCTTGCCGAGAAACGAGGACTGGCTGTTGGCGTTGTTGTTGCCGCCTCCGCCGTTTCCTCCGCCGCTCGATTGGGCCGGGGCGGGCGCGGGCTTGGGAGCCGGCTGGTCCACGACTTGAGCGGAAGCGGAGAGAGCCGCGAGGCCGAGCAGGAGGGCGGGGAGCGTCGTTTTCATGCCTTCGTGAGGTCCTTTGCGCGGAGAATTCCCTGATCGGTCACTTCGAGGAGAAAGATGAATTTCTGGCCTTTTTCGATGTCGCGATGGCCGAGTTCGGAAGGAATGAGCACGGGGACAATGTCATTCGTCGCATCGACGCCGACGGAAATCAACCGGCCCTCGGAGGGCGAGTAGCCGAGCACGTTGAGCACCTCGCCTTGCACGCGGTAGGTGTTGCCCCGAAGGCTGTTGGAATTTTCGAGGTAGGTCGCGACGACGAGCGGCGCGGCGGTGCGATAGGGATCGCTTGCCTGGTTGAAAAAATAACTGCCCGCGGCAAAGAGCGCGATGAGGGCGATGCCGCCGGCGATCAGCCATTGCGGTTGGAAGGAGGAACGGGAGCGACGGGCCACGGAATGCGATGTAACGAACGATGGGGAGAGGGGCAAATCAAATGGGGAAATCGCCGGAGGATATTATGTCATCCGACTGGCGCGCGATCCGGTCCACGCGAGGAACAGCCCGACCACGACATGGATGCAGAGCACCCACGCACATTTCGCGGCGGGCGAGAGCGCGGTCTGCACGACCATTTGCACGATGTCGTAGTAGCGCTCGCCGCGCAGGGTCTGCAACACGCCGGACCAGCTCCAATACGCGGAAATGAACGGCCGCACGGCCGCGCCGATCCAGTCCGGCAACGCGAGCACGGCGCCCGAGAGCGGAAGCTGGAAGCCGACGAGGTAGATCGAGACGAGCGACGCCTGCTCGGCGGACGCCATCCACGCCGAGATGCCGAGGCAGATCGAGGTCATCGCCGCATTCACGAGCAGGAGGAAAACCAGTTGTGCCCCGAGATCGCCGGGGAAGCCGCAGACGAAATGGACGAAGAGGCCCATCCAGATCGATTGCGCGGCGACGAGCAGGAAGAGGAATACGGCCTTGCTGGCGATGTAGCTCACGCAGCGCAGGCCGCTGAGTTTTTCCTTCTCGAAGATAAGCCGCTCGGCGGCGATTTCGCGGCCGGCGTTGTTCGCGCCCATGAGCGTGAGCAGGATCACCTGGAACATCACGATGCCGGAGACGAGGCTGCCGACCTTGCTGGCCTGCTTGAGGAAGTCCGAGGCCTCGGCGAGCTGCTGCACGACATTCAGGTCGAGCCCGACGCTGAGATTCTGAACCTGCGGCAGGCCGTTCCACGCGAAGATCGCGACGAGCACGGGAAAGCCGAGGATCAACCCGAGCTGGAGCAGAAGCTGGCCGCGGCTGCGGAAGAAAATGCGGAATCGCCGCGCGAGCAGCGTGACAAACTGGCTGCCGGCCCCGGGCAGTTCGACGGAGGGAGCGGCGCGCCTCTTTTTCTGGGGTATGGATTCGTCTTCATCGGAGAGTTCCTCGGCGGTGAAGCTCTCGATGACCTCGGCGACGGCGGACTCGTAGATCTCGGCCGTGTAGGCGGCGGAATGCTTGTTCCACGAGGCCGCCCAGTCCCCGGGCTCGCGTTCCTCGAGCCGCGCGTAGAGATCCTCGAGATTCTCGACGCGGAAATAATGAGCGAGCTCGGCGGCCGGGCCGTGATAGGCAAGCACGCCGCGGTGCAGCACGGCGACGGAATCGTAGAGGTCGAGGTGGCGCAGGCTGTGCGTGACGGAGAGAACGAGGCGGTCGTGCCCGGCGAGGCCATGAAGCAGCTGGACGACTTCGTTCTCGGCCTGGGCGTCGAGGCCGCTGGTCACCTCGTCGCACAGTAAAATGGCCGGCGCGCTGGCGATCTCCATCGCGAGGGCGAGGCGGCGCTTTTGTCCGCCGGAGAGCACGCTCACGAGACGGTCGGCGAATTCCAGCAGGCCCACTTCGTCGAGCGTGTTTTCGACGAGCGTCTCGAGTTCCTCGCCGCGGGCGCCGCGCCGCCGCAGCTTCACGGCGGCCGCCACGCATTCGCGGGCGGTGAGCTCCTCGTGGGCGATGCTGAATTGCGGCACGTAGCCGATTTCCGACGGCGCAAAATCGTGCTCGATGAGGTCGCGCGTGTCCCAGCGGATGCCGCCTTCCTCGCGGCCGGGCGCGATGCCGGCGATCGCCTTGAGCAGCGTGCTCTTGCCGCAGCCGGACGGACCAATGATCGCCGCGAAATGCCGGCGAGGAAATTTCAGGCTGACCCCGGAGAGAATGGCTTCCTCGTCGCCGACGAAAAGGGAGACGTCTTGCAGTTCGAGCACGACCGCAAATTGCGCAAACGCATCGGCGCTGACAACGCAATTATGGTCCGTCCTCGGTCACAGCAGCATTCCCTGGGGCGAGGGCTCGGGCGCGAAGGGAGCGAACTTCGCGTGCAGTTCGTTGAGCTTTGCGACGTAGTATTCGACGTTTTCGTCGCGGGCGTCGGCCCGCCACATTTCGACGAGCCGCGCGGCCTCGTAGGCGACGATTTTCTTCTTCGTGCCGGTCACGTAATAGGTGACGGCATCGCCGGCCTGGTAGTCGCGGCCGCTGGCGAGCGCGAGTTCGAAAGCGGCGGATCGGTTGCGCGACGAGGCGGCGATTTTTTTCTGATAGGCGGCAAGGCTGTCCTGCAGCGACTCGGTTTTCGCGAGGCGCGAAATCGGCCACGCGCGCTGACGGATGGCGGCCTCGAAGCGGTCGCGCAAGGCGGTGACGGCGGCTGGTTCGTCGCGAAGAATGTGGCCGACGGCGAGCTGGAGATATTCGCGCAGGAAGGGCTCCATCCCGCGCGACTTGAGCGCCGCGCCCTTGAGCGTGATGCGGCCATCGAGCCCGAGCAGCGCGTAGTTCTTGGCCTTGTAGCTGAACATCGCGGCGTAGCGCTCGTCGAATTCCACCTCGATGCCGTCGGGCAACACGGCGCGGAGGCCCGCATCGAGGTCGGCGGCGTCCTTTGCGTTCGCGGGTGGCTGGAAATAGATGCCGTCGGTGTCGATCTCGATTACGCGGGCGCCGGCGCCTTCGAGCCATTCCACCATCGCCCGCAGGAGTTCGCGGCCTTTCGCCGTCACCGCCGCCGCGGCCGCGTAATCGGCGAAATGTCCCTGCGCAAAGCCGAGGTAGCCGTAGAAGCTGTTGATGAGAATTTTGAACGTGTTTTGCAACGCCGAGAAATGCCGCCGCTCGATCTCGGTCTCCGCGACGCGCATGCGCCGCTTCGCCTCGACGCGAAATTTTCGCAAATCGCCGAGCAGGCCGCCGAAAACGCCGAGCGTGTCGTTTTCCGGCAGCAGGCCGAAACGCAGCATCACGGACGGGTAGAGCGAGGCGACGTCGCAATGCCACACGTCCGGCGCGACGCCGGTGAAAAAGATGTCCGTGTAGCCGCCCTCGAACGCGCGTGATTCCGGCATGCCCGGCACGGAATGGCCGCGTCGCAGGTATTCGCGAAGGAAGAGCGCGTCGATCTTCGTGGCGTTACCGCGCACGATCACGTCCTGGTAGTTGTAGGGAAAAATCTGCGCCTGCACGAAGTAGCTCGCGCTCAGCGAGGCCGCGAGCGCCCGCACTTCACGCGCCCGGGCGAGGGGATCCGTCCCCGCTTCGGCGAGTCCGAAATGCGTCGCGACCTCGGCCAGCGAAAAGCCCTCCAGCTCGCGCGTGCCCACATCGTAATACTGCGCGAGCACATAGGTATCGACGAAATGCCGACCGCGCACGCCGGCGCGCGGATACTGAATCGTCTTTTCCGCGATTTGCAGGCGCGACGGGCGGGAGGTCACGGGACTGCCGTCGCGTCCCCAGCGCAGCCGCAGCTTGTGCTGGCGGGCCCGGGCGGCCAGGTAGGGGAGGGTGGCCCGGAAAAGGTTGTGACCCTCGACGACGTCGGGATCGCGCTCGGCGATGAGGACTCCGAGACGCTCGAGGGCAGCGCGTTCCTCGGCGAGGGTCGCAATGGCGAGGACTTCCTCCCAGCCACTGCTGTCGGTCAGGGCAATGGCCGCCAACGGATCGCGCTCCGGGTCCGAATGCGGCGAGTCCGGCGGCCGCGTCGTCTCGATGTGAATTTGCAGCCGGCGCAGGGACTCGAACGTCATTCCCTTGAAAAGCGTCCGCCCGGTGCGCGTGAGGAATTGCTGCACGGGATCGCTGAACGAAAACGAGCCTTCGCCACGCGAGGTGGTCAGCGCCTTCCAGTTCGGGAACTCCCGCAGCCAGCCGAGCGGATGCCCGCCCGCGAGCGGCGTCGCGTCCTCCGCGCCTCCCGGTGACCACGCGAACGGCTGGAAGGCATGTTCCTCCCCGCGAGTTGTTCCATCGGGTGCACGAACAAAGACCCGGGCCGTGGCCTCGCCGTCGAAATCCACGGCGACGATTCCCTCCTGCGGGTTCTCCCCGAACAGCGCGATATTCGCAAAATCCATGGCGGGAAACTACGCGGCGACCGGGAATTTGGCGCGCGGATTTTACAATTCCGTCACAAACGGCACGCGGGATGCTTTTCCGCTTGTGCGCCCTTTCGTTGCCCGGTAACGGACCCCGCAAAGGCTCGCGCCCAATCTCCGTTGTAATCGATCCCATGCTCCGCCGTCTGTTCTCCCTCCCGATTGCCTTCCACCGCTCCCTTTGTTTATGAAAATCCGGCCCCGCGCCCTCTTCTCCCTGTTTCTTGGCCTGCTGTTTCTGACTCTGGCTCCCATCTCGCTATCGCACGCCCAGGAGGCCGAGCCGGCGGCGGAGGCGACCGTCCCTCATGGGGGAAAGAAAACCCTCTGGGCCGTGCTCAAGGATGGCGGCATGATCATGATCCCGATCGGCCTCGTCTCCGTCGGCATGTGCAGCCTGATCGTGCTCGGCTTTCTGACCCTGAACCGCCGCAAGCTCGTGCCGGACGACCAGGTGAGCACGCTGCGCACGCTCTTCACCCAGGGCGACTACCAGAATGCCGTGGAGTATTGCCGCAAGAGCCCCGGCTTCTTCACCGACACTGTGTATACCGGCCTCCTCTGCATCGGCCAGGGCAAGGAAGTCACCGAGCGCGCGATGGAGGACACGCTGGCCAAGGGCATCGCCAGCCTTTCAACCCGCAATTATTACCTCAACCTCATTGGCGTCGTCACCCCGATGCTCGGCCTCACCGGCACCGTGCTCGGCATGATGGGCGCCTTCTCGACCCTCGGGACCAGCGGTATCGGCGATCCCTCGAAGCTCGCGGGTTCCATCGGCGAAGTGCTCGTCGCCACGGCGAGTGGCCTCTTCATCGCCATCCCGGCCTTCACGTTCTACTACGTCTTCCGCAACTGGATCACCGGCGCCACCGCCTACGCCGAGGATCACATCAATACCCTTTTCCGCGGCATGCCCTACCACGACATGGAAGGCATTTATTTTGGCACGGAGCCGATCTTCGCCGCGCGCCCGAACTGGATGGCGCCCCGGGACGCGGGTGATCCTCCTGCGAGCGCCGAGCCGTCGCTTTCATGAGGGCCCGCCGGCACGGGGCCGACGAGGAACTCGAGTTCCAGATCGCGCCGATGATCGACGTGCTCCTCGTGGTGCTCGTCTTCTTTATCATGATCACCTCCGCCAGCGTGCTGCAGGGCGATCCCGACATTCAACTCCCCGTCGCCTCGAACGCCTCGAAGCCGGAAAAATCCCGCGCCGAGGCCGTGCTGAACCTCCACTGGAAACCCGAGGCCAAGGCCGGCTGGGTGGTGATGGACGCCGTCCGCTTTGACAAGCTCGATACCCTCACCGCGAAGCTCAAGGGCCCCGCCGCCAGCCAGAAAAACTTTCGCGTGCTCATTCGCGCCGACCGCACACTGCCGGCCGTTTACGTGCAGCGCGTGCTCGAGGCCTGCGCGAACGCCGGCATCAGCGACACCGTCTTCACCGCCCTCAACCGTGACTAGCCGCCATGCGCGTCCGCAACGTTCACGAGGAAAATCTCAACTTCCAGATCGCGCCGATGATCGACGTGATCTTCATCCTCATCCTGTTCTTCATGTGCTCCGCCGGTGCCGTGAAGACCGAGAAACACCTCGCCTCCAGCCTGCCGGGTACGGCCGCCACCGACGCGCCGGTGGATATTCCCGACGAGCAGCTCATCCAGATCACCAGCGCCGGCCAGGTGCTGCTCAACGACCGCGAGTTCGACGCCGGCGGCAAATCCCATGAAATGCCGCAGCTGCTCGCGACGCTCCAGCGCTTCCGCCAGGCCGCCGAGGCCGGCAAGACCCAGGCCATGGTCACGATCACTCCGCAGGCCTACGCGAACTACCAGCGCGTGATCGACGTCATGAACGTCTGCGCCGCCGCCCGGATCAAAAACGTGAGTTTCCGTCTCGAGACCGAGGACTGAGCCGCGCGCCATTCCGCATATTTTCGCATTTCCTCATTTTCAGCGCCTGCGGGCCGCGCCACATTTTGGCCGATGACGCGGCGCCACTCGCATTTATGGAAGGTCGTTCACGAATACCCGTTCGGCGTCCTCTTAATTGCGCTTTTTGTGATGATCGTCGGCGCGCCGGTCACGGCGGAAGTCGCGCGGAAAATGGCGGGCATTCAGGGCGCGGCCGGCCTCGCGCCGCTCACGATCCTCCTCACGCTTTCCGCGGCCTTCGCCGTGTGGAATCTCGCACGGCATCGCGCAATGGTGATTTGCGCGACGGGCGTGATTCTCGTGCTGCTCGGTTTGAGCAGTTTCGAGCTCAGCCGGCTCGGGCTTGGGCACCTCGTGCCAGCCGGCACGTTCGACGTCATTCACGTGCTCTCGCAGACGCTTTTCCTCGGTTATGTCACGACCACGCTGTTGCGCACGGTCTTCCGCGCGAAGATCGTTGACGGAAATATTCTCTGCGGCGCGGCCTGCATCTATCTACTCGCGGGCGTTGTCTGGGGCTATGCCTACACGCTGCTGGATTTCTTCCAGCCCGACAGCTTCAAGGTGCAGGATCCGGCCGTGAACCTGCTCGATCAGCCCGGCTGGCTCGTCTATTTCAGCTTCACCACGCTCACGACGGTGGGCTTCGGCGACGTGCTCCCGGCGAAGGCGTTTGCCCGCAGCCTTTCGGTGCTCGAGGCCGTGATCGGACAAATCATGCTCGTCGTGATGATGGCGCGCCTCGTCGGCCTGCACGTCGCGCACGCCACGTCGTCGAAATCGCACCCCGTGGAATTCTCCACCGATGAAGGCTAGCCTCTCCGCCGCGTTGGCGGCGCTCGTCCTCCTCCTGCCGGCCTGCGCCGCGGAGCCGAAGCTCTCGCCCTACGGCCAGCCGGTGCGCTTCGCGAAAAATCGCGTGATCGAGTTCCACGATTTCACGGTGCGCTATCTGGGCCAACGGCGGGTGAGTTCGCCGGTCTTCAAACCGGGATTTTTGTATTACGACTTCGAGGTCGCCGGGCGCGGCGGACCGCAGACCGTTTCGTGGTCCAGCGGCACGGGCCTCATCGACGCGGCATCGTTCAAGGTGGACGGCCGCCCCTACGAACTCGAGCTGAAGGCGACCGTCGCGCGCAAGGGTTGGATGCGGGATGACGAAATGGTCGTCTGGCCGGATGCGGATTTTCAAAAAGCCGCCCGCGTCCGGCGATAGATCAAGCCGTCGTCGTCAGCGCGCGGCGAATCGCCTCCACCAACCCCGGGATGTCGTGCACCTCGGACTCGATGTCCACGTCCAGCCCGAGTTTGCGCATTGTGGCCGACGTGATCGGGCCAATGCTCGCGGTCTTCAACTCCGCCGGAAGCGGAAACTTGAGCGCCGCAAAATTTTCCGCGGTCGAGGAACTGGTAAACGTGATGAGGTCCGCGCCTTCCTCGCGAAACCGCGCAATGCCGCCCGCGACGTCGTCCATCTCGGGCACGGTGCGATACGCGACGGCCTCATCGACGATCGCGCCGAGCCGCGTGAGTTCCGTCGCGAGCACTTCGCGGGCGCCCTCCGCCCGGGCGAGGAGAATCTTGAGGTTGTCCACCGTCGTCTCGGCCTGGAACGCCTTCACGATCTCCTCCGCGACGTATTTCTCCGGCTGCAGATCGACCTCGAACCGATACCCGCGCACCTTCGCCGCGGTGGCGGGACCGATGGCGGCGATGCGCACTCCGCCGAGCGAGCGGGCGTCCTTGAACAGCGTGTAAAACACCTCGAAAAACGCCTCGACGCCATTCGGGCTCGTGAAGACCAGCCAGTCGTATTGGTGGGCATCGCTCACGAGTTGGTAGAACTCGCGTTTGTTCGGCGCGGGCTCGATGCGAATGGTCGGCAGCTCATAGGCGTCCGCGCCGAGCGCGCGCAGCCGTTCGACCAGCTCGCCCGCCTGCTTGCGCGTGCGCGTGACGGCAATCCGGCGACCGAAAAGCGGGCGCGACTCGAACCAGTTCAATTCCTCGCGCAGAGCGACTACGTCGCCAAAAACCGCCACCGCCGGCGCTTGGAATCCCGCCGCCGCGACCTTCGCCGCGATGTCGGCCAGCGTGCCGGTGAGCGTTTCCTGCCGCCCGGTCGTGGCCCAGCGAACGAGCGCAACCGGCGTTGTTCCGGGCATTCCGGCGGCCTGCAGCGAGGCGGTGATTTGTTCGATGCGCTCGACACCCATCAGCATGACCTTCGTGCCCGGCGCGCGGGCGATGGCTTCGTAATCGAGCGTCGTCTCCGGTTTCGTCGGATCCTCGTGACCGGTGAAGATCGTGAGCGTCGTGTTGTGCGCGCGATGCGTCACCGGAATCCCCGCATACGCCGGCCCGGCAATGGCCGACGAAATGCCCGGCACGATCTCGAATTTCAAGCCCGCCGCCGCCAGCGCCGCCGCCTCTTCACCGCCGCGTCCGAAAATGAACGGATCGCCGCCCTTGAGTCGGACGACGATCCTGCCGGATGCGGTTTTTTCCACGAGCAGGGCGTTGATTTCGTCCTGCGTCCGCGTGTGGGCGCCGGCTTTCTTGCCGACATAAATTTTTTCCGCCGTCTCCGGGGCGAAGGCGAGGAACGCCGGGTTGCTGAGATAGTCGTAAATGACGACCGTTGCCTGCTCGAGGCAGGCCTTGCCGCGCAACGTGAGCAGTCCCGGATCGCCCGGTCCGGCGCCGACGAGATAACAAATGCCTGTGGTCATCGCGGGACGTTATCGCGCCTAACCCGGGATGCAGCAGTGAAAAATCGGGATTCCCGAGCGGAGTTACGGATATTGACTAGCCGGGCGGCTCATGTTCACGGTGCAATGATGCACGACCCGCTCCTGCTGACTCCGGTAGCACAGGTTATTGCGGGTCTGCTTTTGCTTTTGTTCGGCCGTCGGCTGTTCTGGCTGTTTGTCGCACTGGTCGGCTTCTTTTTGGGCGCGCAAATCGGGGCGGCGGTTTTTGCGAACCTGGCGGATTGGGCCCTGCTCTGCGTGGCGCTTGTTACCGGGCTCGTGGGCGCCGGTTTGGCGATTCTTCTGCAACGTTTGGCCGTTACGGTAGCCGGAGCCATTGCCGGCGGCATGCTCGCGGTGCGGATCGCACCCCTGGTCGGCTTGCATACGGAGGCCGGGGTGATCGCCGCGTTCATCGTGGGCGCCCTCATCGCGGCAGTGTTGCTGGCTGTGCTGTTCGATCCCGCGCTCATCGTCATTTCGTCGCTCATCGGCGGAGTGATGGTGGCGGAGGCGTTTCCTCTCGATCCGGCGGTCGAGCCATTCATCCTCGTCATGCTGGTAGTGCTCGGAATTGCAATCCAGGCGCGCCATCTCACGCAACGACTCCCGGGTTGAGTAACGCCGCGGCCGCCGCTAAGGTGACTGTCTTCGCGGCGGATGGGGAAAGCCAACCGCCGCCCACCTTCTCATGGAGCGTTACTGGCTCGTCGCCGCCTCATTTTGTTTTTTGCTGAGCTTCGGGCACACGCTGTTCGCGCTCGGCTCCGGCACGTTCCGGCCCGGACGCTTCAACCTTGCCGCGATGGCGGTCGGCTTCGCCTTCGAGACGGTCTTCCTTTTCCAACGCGGTCACCTTGTCGGCGCCTGCCCGATCACGAACCTCTTCGAGGTGCTCGTTTTTCTGAGCTGGTCCATCGTCCTGATCTACCTAATCGTCGGCCCCGCCTACCGCCTCTCGCTCATGGGCGCATTCACTTCGCCGCTCGTGCTGGCGCTGCTGCTCCTGGCCCTGTTTTCGCCGGTTGACGCCACCGCGGTGCGCATTCTCCACAATCCCTGGGTGGAATTCCATGCGGCCCTCTCCATCATCGCCTACGGGGCGTTCGGCCTCGCCGCCATTGCCGGCGTGATGTATCTCGTGCAGGAGCGGCAGTTGAAATCCCACCGCGTCTCGGAGCTGCTCTTCAACCTGCCGCCCATCACCGATCTCGGCGCCGTCAACGGCCGCCTGCTCGCCACCGGCTTCATCCTGCTCACGGTGGCCTTCGGTGCCGGTCTCGCCGCCGACCTGCGCGTCACCAACTTGAAAACCGGCGCCTCGGTCTTCATCTGGGCTCTCTACGGCGCTCTGCTCGTCGTCGAACGCCTGCGCTTCGTGCCCTCGCGCCGCATCGCCGCCGGTTCGGTCATCATTTTTGTCGTCGCGCTCGTCACCCTGCCCAGCGTCAGTCACCTGCCGGTCGAATGAACATTCTCTGCGCCGGCATCAATCATCACATCGCGCCCGTCGATGTGCGCGAACGCCTTGCCGTGGCCAACCACGAGATCGGCGAAGTGCTGCGCCGCGTGAAAGCCATCGACGGCCTCACCGAGGCGGTCGTCGTCTCCACCTGCAACCGCGTGGAATTCTACGCCGCGAGCATTTGCCCGGAGCGCGCGCTGGACGGCATCCGCGGCTATCTCGAGGCGCGCACCGGCATGCAGGCGCCGCTCTATCATCACGACACGCCGCGCAGCATCCGCCACCTTTTCCGCGTCGCCAGCGGGCTCGATTCCATGGTGCTCGGCGAGACGGAAATCCTTGGGCAGGTCAAGCAAGCCTACGCCGTCGCCGCCGATGCCGGTGCCACCTCCCGCACGCTGAACCGGCTTTTCCAGAACGCGTTCCGCGTCGCGAAATCCGTTCGCACCGAGACCCGGATCACCCGCGGGGCGACTTCCGTCGGCGCCGTCGCGGTCGAACTCGCCGGCAAGATCTTCGGCGACCTGAACCATCGCCGCGTCATGATCCTCGGCGCCGGCGAGACCAGCGAACGCACCGCGCGCAGCCTCGTCTCGCGCGGCGTGAAGACCGTCATCGTCTCGAACCGCACCTTCGATCGCGCCGCCGCGCTCGCCGCCGAAATCGGCGGAATGGCCATCCACTTCGACCACTGGCAAAACGAATTTCCCGACGTGGACATTCTCATCAGTTCGACCGCTGCGCCGCATCCCGTCGTCACCCGCGAGCGCCTCGAGCCCATGATGCGCCAACGTGCCGGCCGCCCGCTCTTCATCATCGATCTCGCCGTTCCCCGCGACGTCGAGCCCTCCGTCAACCGGCTCGAAGGCGTGTTTCTCTACGACATCGACTCCCTGCAGGAAATCGCGAGCCGCTCGCTCGCCGTCCGCCAGCGCGAGATCGAGCATTGCGAACGCATCATCGACTCCCAGGTCACCGACTTCATCGGCTGGCTCCGCCGCGCCCAGCACTCCCTCGCCCACTCGTGAAACCTCTCATCCTCGGCACCCGCGGCAGCGATCTCGCGCTGGCCCAGACCCGGCAGGTCGCCGCCCTCCTGCGTGCCGCGCATCCCGGCCTCGCCGTCGAGGAACGCATCATCCGCACGACCGGCGACGCCCGGCTCGACGTCAGCCTCAGCGCGCCCGGTTCGCTCGACAAAGGCCTTTTCACCAAGGAACTCGAGGAGGCGCTCCTCCGTGGCGAAATCGACGCGGCCGTCCACAGCTTGAAAGACCTTCCCGTCGAACCTCCCGCCGGTCTGCAAATCGGCGCGATCCTCGAACGCGAAAATCCCGACGACCTCCTCGTCTCGCGGCATCCCGGCGGCCTCGAAGCCCTGCCGCCAAACGCCCGCGTCGGCACCAGCAGCCTGCGACGAAAATGCTTCCTCCAATGGAAGAGGCCGGACCTCGAAATCGTCGAAATTCGCGGCAATGTGCCCACGCGCATCCGCCGACTCGCCGAGGCCGAGGCGCTGGATGCGATCGTCATCGCCGGCGCGGGCCTTCGTCGCCTGCAAGCCGCCGGAGTTCCCCTGGTCCTCGACGGCCTCACCGTCACCGCGCTTGACTTCATGCTCCCGGCGCCTGGGCAGGGCGCCATCGCCTTGGAATGCCGGGCCGACGATGCGGGCACCATGAACGGGCTCGCGGCGATTCACGATCCGGCGACTGCCATCTGCGTGAATGCCGAGCGCGCCGTCCTGGCCGGCCTCGGCGGCGGCTGCCACCTCCCGCTTGGCGCTCTCGCTCGAATCGGACCAGACGCCACCGTTACGCTGCGAGCCACCTGGTTCGGAAAAAAACCAGCCCGTCACGCGGAACGAACCGCCGCCATTTCCGACTCCCTGAATCTCGCCGGCGCGGTGATCGCCGAACTCGTCTCCGTTTCTTAGGTTTACGCGCGGCCGTAGAGCGGGCCGAAGTTCGCGCAGGCGCGGAAGTCGGCGGACTCGGGCTCCGCGGTGCCGAAGGCGTTCCACGCGGCGGGGCGGAAGACCTGCTCGCCGGGGACATTGTGCATGTAAACCGGGATGCGCAGCATCGAGGCGAGGGCGATGAGGTCCGCGCCGATGTGGCCGTAGCTGAGCGAGCAGTGGTTCGCGCCCCAGGCGTTCATTACGGAATAGACGTCGCGGAAGACGCCCTGGCCGGTCGTGCGCGGGACGAACCACGTGGTCGGCCACGTCGGGTTTGTGCGCTCGTCGAGCGCGGCGTGGACGGTCTCGGGCAGCTCGATGGTCTCGCCCTCGGCGATTTGCAGGGTGGGGCCGAGGCCCTTCACGAGGTTGAGCCGGCAAATCGTCGTCGGCATGCCACCGCGCGTGCGGTAGCGCGTGGACCAGCCGCCGCCGGGGAAGTATTCCGTGATGGACGGGTGCCACGTCGTCGCGCCAAGGCATTTTTGCACCTCGTCGTCGGTGATTTCCCAGAACGGCTTCATCGCGGGCTGGCCGTCAATGGACTGCTGGCCGGTGCCGTCGAGCGCGGCGGGGCCGGAGTTGATGAGGTGGAGGAAGCCGCCCGCGGCCGCGCCGGTGAGCGCGTGGCCGGTGACGCGCTGCACGGCGTCGGCGCTCCAGTAGGTGCGCACGTCGGCGAAGATCTGCGCGGTGTTTGTGAGGAGGTGGCCGAAGAGCATGGACGCGGCGTTGAGGGCGTCGTTCTCGGTGGCGACCATGTAGGGCGCGCGTTTGCCGTTCCAGTCGAACGAGCTCGTGAGGATGGCCTCGAGGAAGTCGCCATTCGGGAAATGGTCGGTCCATTGGCGCTGGCCCTGGAAGCCGCTGGCGAGCGCGTGGTGGCCCTGGGCTTCCTCGCCGAACCCGGCCTCGACGAGCCGCGGATTCCCGATCATGAGGTCGCGCGCGATGAGCGCCATCTTCACGCAGGTCTCCCACTCGGCATCAAGCGCGGCGCGGCTGCGCGTGGTGGCGGGGGAGTTGTAATCCCTGCCTTCGGGGCAGTTTGCCTTCACCCAGGCGAGGGCTTTTTCATATTCGGCCTGGTCGTAGATGCCGCGGTCCATGCGGCGGACGAACTCGGTCATGTCCACGCTCTCGACGCGCATGCCGAGCCAGTTCTCGAAGAACGCGGGATCGACCACGGAGCCGGCGATGCCCATCGACGTGCCGCCCATGGCGAGGTAGGCGCGGCCGCGCATCGTGGTGACGGCGAGTCCGGCGCGGGCGAAGCGGAGGAGCTTTTCCTGGACGTCGGCGGGAATTTCCTGCGTGCCGCCGTCCTGCACGTCGCGGCCGTAGATGCCGAACGCGGGCAGGCCCTTCTGCGCGTGGCCGGCGAGCACGGCGGCGAGATAGACCGCGCCGGGGCGCTCGGTGCCGTTGAAGCCCCAGACGGCCTTCGGGATCGTCGGGTCCATGTCCATCGTCTCGGAGCCGTAGCACCAGCACGGGGTGACGGTGAGCGAGACGCCGACGCCGGCGCGGGCGAATTTCTCGGCGCAGGCCGCGGCTTCGGCGACGCCGCCGATGCAGGTGTCGGCGATCACGCACTCGACGGGCTGGCCGTTCGGATGGCGCAGGGTGGAGGAGAGCAGGCTCGCGACGGATTTCGCGAGGTTCATCGTCTGGTCTTCAAGCGACTCGCGCACGCCACCAAGGCGGCCGTCGATCGTGGGGCGGATACCGATTTTCGGGAGGTTTTTCATGGGTGAATGGGGAGTTGGGAATGGGGAATGCGAAATGGATTACTTGAGATTGCCGATGGCGGCGCGGCGGTAGTGTTCGTCGGGGCGGTTCTCGATGCGGTCGGAGATGGACGACTCGAGGAATTGCGGGCCGCCGAGGGCGAAGTTGCCGAGGAGGATGCGCGCCCATTTGTCGAGCATGAGCATGATGTTCAAAACGTCGCGGTCGGTCTGGCCGAGGGCGACGGGGCCGTGATTGACCATGAGGATGACCTTCGGCGCGGCGCCGTGCTCGTCCATGAACCGGCGCAACGAGTCGCGCACCGCGACGGCGAGGTGGATGCCGGGATCGACGTAGGGCACGACCGCGAGGTTGCGCCCGCAGACGACGATTTCGTCGGGGAAGATGTGGCGCAGGAAGGGCTCCGCGCCGAGCCGGCTGCACAGCACGCCGAGCACCGAGGCCGGGTGCGTGTGGCCGACCCATTTCGCGCCGGCTTCGCGCAGACAAAGCGCGTGGAGGAAGGTCTCGACGGAGGGCAGGCGGGCGGAGGAATCGACGCGGCTGGCCTCGAGCACGCCGCGCACTTCGTCGTCGCTCAGTTCGGGATGGTCGATGGCCTCGAGCACGGGCGCGTAATTCACGCGGGTGAATCCGGGCTCGTCGATCGTGCCGAGCTGGCTGCCGGAGGCCTTCACGAGGAAGGTGTCGTCGCCGAGGTCGGCGCTCGTGTTGCCCTCGCCGAGAATGGCGAGCGCGCGATCTTCGCGGCCAAGTTCGTGCGAGAGCCGGATGAGGCGATGGAGGATGTCTTGCGGGATGGGAGTCATGGAGAAAATGTCAGGCGGCCGCGGCGACGGCGATCTCGACGCCGGCCTTGGTCAAGGCAGCCGCGAGCGCGGGCTCGGGCTTTCGGTCGGTGACGAGGACGTCGATCTCGCCGGGCTGCGCGAAGAAGAAGCGGGACTTGAGCGGGAGCTTTGTGTGGTCGGCGAGCAGGTAGCTGCGCTCGGAAAGGGCGACGGTCTTGCGCTTGAGGCGGGCCTGCTCATCGTTCGATTCGCTCAGGCCGCGTCGGGCATCCACGCCGCGGCAGGATAGGAACGCCTTCTGCACGTGGTAGCACTCGAGCGCGTAATCAGCGAGCGGGCCGACGCACGAAAGCGACTGCGGGGTGAGTGCGCCGCCGAGCATTACGACCTGGATCGCGGGACGGCTGGCAAGCTCGAGCGCGACCTGCAATGCGCTCGTGAGCACGACGAGCGGCCGGTCGGGCAGGCAGCGCGCGAGTTCGAGCACCGTCGAGCTGGCATCGAGAAAAATCGTGTCGCCTTCCTTGATGAACTCCCTCGCGCGCCGGGCGATGCGTCGCTTTTCAGCGACACACATCTGCTCTCGACTCGTGAAGGGAAGGTCGCGTCGGCTAGCCTCGCCGCGCAGCGCACCGCCGAAGGTGCGCACGAGCCGGCCCTCGGACTCGAGCTTCTCGAAATCGCGCCGGATCGTCTCCTCGGCCACGCGCAGGGCGCGGGCGATCTCCGTGGTGCGCACGCTGCCGCGCTCGGTCACGAGCTGGACGATGTGGCGGTGGCGTTCGGGGGCGAGCATGTCCGAAAATGTGGGGGTTTGTGGTAATGTGCACGATTGAGCCCGAAAGACAATCGTTTTCCCGGCTCGCCCCGGCGCAGCCGCTGCAAATCGATTTGAAGGGGATCAAAAAGGAATTCCCGGTCCATTCGGTGACCGTGCTGCGGTTCAAACCTTAGTCGGACGTCGATCGCTCGGCGAGGGATCGGCTTTGCCGGTGCGGATGGCGTGGGCGGATGGCTCGATACGGCGGCCCGAGCGACGGGCGATCACCTGCGCGAATTCCGCGCCGAGCAGCACGATCAACGTGGAATAATTCAGCCACAGCAGCAGCGCGATGAGCGATGCGGCCGCACCGTAGGCGGATCCCGGGGCTGCCTGGCCAAGGTAAATGCCAATTCCGAATCGGCCGACCTCGAACAGCACGGCCGTGATGCCGGCGCCGATCCAGGCCTCGCGCCAGCGGATGATTGCATCGGGCAGGACCTTGAAAACTGCGGCGAAGACGACCGTCTCCAGGAGGAGGCCCGCGGCGAAATTCGCCAGTTGCCACAGCGTGGCGGCGAGCGGCGCGAAGTGTTTCGCGGACTCGGTGATCGCCGCGAGCCCGGTGCTCGCGATCGTGGAGATGAGGAGCAGAAGGCCCACGCCGAGCACGAGGGCCATCGAAAACAGCCGGACTTTGATCGTATAGGTCCACGGTAGATCGGCCCGCGGCGCGACATTCCACACGGCATTGAGCGCGATCTGGAGCTGGAGAAAGACGGCCGACCCGCCGATGACCATCATCACGACGCCGAGGAGCCCGGCGATGCCGGAGTTCGAGCGGCTCGCGCTTGCCAGCACGGTCTGCACGACCTCCGCGCCGGCCTGTCCCACGTAATGGGTGATTTGCCCGACGAGTTCGCCCTGCACCGCCTGCCGGCCATAGAACAGGCTCGCGACCGTGAGACTCACCGTCACGAGGGGCGCGAGCGAGATCAGCGCGAAGAAGGAAAGCGCCGCCGCGAGCTGGAAGGAGCCATCGGCGATCCAATTCCGCACCGCTTCCCAAGTGATCTGCCAGATCGTTTTCATCGCCATTCTCAAAATCCGTTGGCCGTCCGGCGGCGGCGATTCAGGGCCTTTCAGCCGGCCTTTGGCAAATCCTCCGCGGCGTGGGTCAGCTCGATTCTTACCTGCAACGGAGCGCCGGAGAGCGACACGATGTTGGCCGAGGTGCGCTGGCCGCGGCGTTCAAATTGCAGGGAGATGGTGGACTCGCCCACCCGCAGATCGGAGATCACCAGCTCGCGCACGAAATCGGGAAGGGCGGGGTTCTTGATGTGCAGGACGCCGGCGGGCGCCTCGGGCCTGATCCCGAGCGCGGCCTGGAGCAGCAGGAAAAAGGCACCGGCCGCCCAGGCCTGCGGACAACAACTGACGGGATACCACACGGGATGCATGCCCTCGGTGCGCGTCATTCCGCAAAAGAGCTCAGGCAATCTTTGGAATTCGTCGCAGGCGGCGGCGTCGTGGAGGCCGGTGAGCACCGTCAGGGCCGCGGCGTCGAATCCGTAGCGGGCCAGGCCCATCGCGACGAGGGCGTTGTCATGCGGCCAGACGGAGCCGTTGTGATAGCTCATGGGATTGAAGACGCGGTGCGCGGCGCTGAGCGTGCGGATGCCCCAGCCGGAATACATGTCGGCATGCAACAGCTGCCCGGCCAGCCGCTTCGCCTGCGACATGTCCGGCACGCCGCTCCAGAGCAGGTGCCCGGCGTTCGAGGTCATCGTGGGGAGCGGTTGCTTCGCACCGTCGAGGGCGAGCGCAAAAATGCCGAGTTCCTCGATCCAGAAATGCTGAAAAATCCGCGCGCGCAGCGAGGTGGCTTTTTCCCGCAACGCTTCCGCGCGGGAACCATCGCCGCGGGCCTCGTAGAGTGCGGCCATGCGGAGGAAGGCGTCGTAAACGTAGCCCTGCACCTCGACGAGCGCGATGGGGGGGCGGGGAAGCGTCGCATCCGGGAAGGGGACGCCGTCGCCGGAATCCTTCCAGCCCTGGTTCGCGAGGCCTTTGTCGGTGGGGCTGCCGGCGTATTCGACGAAGCCGTCGCCATCCTTGTCGCCGTGCGTTTCGATCCAGGCAAGCGCGCGCTCGGCATTCGGAAAAAGCTCTTCCACGAGCTGGTCGTCGCCGGTCCACTGCCACGTCTCGTGCAAAAGAATCAGCCAGAGCGGCGTGGCGTCGACCGTGCCGTAGTAGGGAACGTGCGGCACTTCCTGATTGCGCGCCATCTCGCCGCGGCGCAGCTCGTGCAGGATTTTTCCCGGCTCTTCCTCGGTGAAGGAATTCTCCGCGACGCCTTGGTGTCGCGCGAGATAACGCAGGGTTTCCCGGGCGATGGCGGGGTTCAGGGACAGCGTCTCGAGCGACGTGATGATGGCATCCCGGCCGAAGAGCGTGGAATACCAGGGGATGCCGGCCGAGATCACGCGGTCGTCGCCGAGCCGGACATGCAGCGCGTCGAGATCGCCGATGGCGCGGTCGAGCAGCCCCTCGAAATTCCGGGGCACGGTCGAAAAACGCGTGCAGTCGGCAGTCCATCGCCCGTGCTCGCCGTCGCGCTGCCGGCGGCAATCCTCGAAGCTCAACCCGCTCCAGCCGGGTCGGCCGGCCTTTGCGAGGTCGCCGTGGATTTCCCATTCAAGCCGGTAACGGGTGTTTGGAAGCAGGTCGAAGCGCCAGAGCGCGCCTTTCGAGGAGAGTTCGCTCGGTGGCTGGTGGAATTGGACGAGGCTGCGGATCACCGCGCCGTCGAGACCGCGGTAGGAAAAGCCAATCCGATCCGCCGCCAATTCCGGCTCGTGGAACTGGCCGCGCTCCTTTCGTTTCCAGCCGCGGACCTCGAAGATGTCCGCAAAATCGCAGGCGAGGACGAGCTCGACCCAGTAGCTGACCGGCGTGGGCAGGTAGCTCGTGAGTGTGAGGCACTCGAGCAGACGGTCGGCCAGCAGAAATTCCCGCCGAAGATGGATGCAGTTTTTCGGATCCCAGCGGCTGCCGCCAAACTTCTCGTCCGTGATCGCGAGATCGATTTGTCCGCGGTAGCTGTGCGGCGATTGGACGCAGAGCAGCGCGGGCGAGCCACCGTGAAAATTCAGCGCGTAATGGCTGAGGATGCGCGTGTCTTTTTCGAAAAGGCCGAGCGAGCAACTGCCCGCGGGAGCGATGTCGCCGTGGGAATTCGAAATGAAAAAGTAGTCGTCCTGCTTCAGCACCAGCGCGTGCTCGACGGGTTTCTGGGCGTCGCAGGAGATCGCGCCGTAGCCGACGGCATCCTCCATGGTGATGATGCGGGATTCCGCGCGGTCGTTGGGAGAGAGGGAAGTCATGTCGGGCTCGGTTGAGAGTGTCGGGCAAGGACTTGTCGATAGAGCCGGAGATGGTCGGCGACGAGGCGGTCCCGGCTGAATCGCGTCGCCGCGTGGTCCCGGCAGCGGGCGCGGTCGAAGGATTCGAGAGGGCCGCCAGGTCGGATGGTGTCGGCCATTTCTTCGAGGGATTCGACGATGAAGCCGGTGACGCCCGGCTCCACCAGCTCGCGCACGCTCCCACGCGGAAAGGCGACGACGGGACATCCCGAGAGCATGGCCTCGAGCATGACGAGGCCGAACGGTTCCTCCCAGTCGATGGGCGAGAGCAGCGCCCGGGCCCGCATCAGCAAGGGAACTTTCTGCGCCAGGCCGATGCAGCCCAGGTAGCTGACATGGCTCAAGTTCAGGCGTGGCTCCATTTCGCGCCGGAAGAATTCCCGATCGGGCGGATGGACGCCACCCCCGAGTCGGATCGGCACCCGCGCTTTCCGCGCGGCGTCGATGGCAACGTGCGGCCCCTTGGTCTCCGAAAAGCGACCGATGAAGCAGACGTAGTCCTCCGGCTCGCCGCATCGGAACGGCCGCGGATCCAGGCCGTGAGGGATGACCTGGCAGCGGGGCAGCGGGATTTCGAGCTGCTTCTGGTTCCGGGAGATCGCCACGTATTGCGCTTCCGGAAAGAAGCGGTAGAGGTCGGAAAATTCCGCGGTGAGGGTGTGATGGATCGTATAGACCAGCGGGGGAAGCGGGAGCAGTCGGGTCATGGCGAGAGCCAGCGCGGAGTGAGCGTGGATCAAATCGAAGTCGCCCGCGGCGATCTCGCCCATGGCCCAGGAGACGTGGTTCAACTCGGCCAACGGCTCCGGCGGCCACTGCGGCTGGGAATAGAGGGACCGCAGCTCGCCCTGCGTGTGCGAGTCGCCGGTGGCGAACAGCGTGACCTCATGGCCGCCTTCCACAAGCCCTTGCACGAGCTCGTAAACGACGAGTTCCGTCCCGCCATAATTCATGGGCGGCACCGATACGAAGGGCGTGGAGATCATCGCGATGCGCATGGCGTCGTGTGCGGCGGGAGCGGGGCCCATTTGGTTGCTGCGTTCATCATTGGGAGATCGGATTTTGAGTTTGCGCTGCGCGCCCGACCGCCGCCGACGGGAAGGGCGATGGGCACGGTCGGGAGACAGCTCAAAAAAGACGCTTGCGAGCGAACGGGCGGCGGTCAGAGCGCGCCCCGAGGCGGAGATCAGGGAGGGCGGAGCGAGGATTTTTCGGCATCTGCGCGTTATCCGGAAAAATCGATGACGGGATGAAAAATGGCGGGGCGAACCATCCGCGGGCGGGCGTTGACGCGATCAAATGGTGTTATGAAAACACTCGCCTTGATTGCAGCCATCGCCGTCACCGTGGTCATCGCCGGATGCGCCCATGAGCACGTCCAGAGCACCAGCTCTTACGGGAGCACGAGCGCGACGGTGACGGCCAAGTAAAGTCGCCGTCGGAGTTCCCTGCGCGGCTGGGTGGTGCGACGTCGGATTTTTCCCGGCGTCGCATCGCTTTGTTTCGCCGGCATTACCAGAGGAAGCTCGCGAACAGCGCGACAGCCACGGCTCCCATAAATCCGGTGGTGATCCAGCCGAGAATGGTCATCGGACGCGAAATCCGGAATTCGCCCATGAGGCGGCGATTTCCGCTCATGACCATGAGAAGGATCAAAATCGGCGCCGACACCACGCCATTGATGGCCGCCGAAAGGACGAGAGCCTTGATGGGATCGAGTCCCGAAAAAACGATGCCGACGCTCAGAATCATGGCCGCGGCAATTACCGCGTAGAACCGCTTTGCCTGCCAGGGCTTCTGCTGGAGGCCGGTCGGCCAGTGGAATGCTTCGCCCACCGCGTAGGCGGCGGATCCCGCCAGGACCGGCAGGGCGAGCAATCCCGTTCCGATGATTCCCATGCTGAAGAGCGTGAAGGCGAAGGGCCCCGCGACAGGGCGCAACGCCTCCGCGGCCTCCGCGGCCGAGCCGATGTCCGTCTTGCCATGCGCATGGAGAGTGACCGCCGCGGTGAGCATGATGAAGAAGGCGACGAGATTCGAGGCGGCCATGCCGATGAGCGTGTCGAGACGAATGCGGCGGAATTGCGTTCCGGCCTGGTGCGGCGCCTTTTTCAAGGGCTTTTCCGTCGGGCGGCGGCGCACATCCTCGACCTCGGTGGAGGCCTGCCAGAAAAACAAGTAGGGGCTGATCGTCGTGCCGAGCACGGCGGCGATCACTTCCAGGCCTTCCCTGCTCCAAGGGAAGCTCGGGAGGAACGTGTGACGGAGGGCTTCCCCCCAAGGAACATGCACCGCAAGAACCGTCGCGACATAGGCGAGCAACACCAGCGTCAGCCATTTCAAATAGCGCGAGTATGCGGAGTAGGGGACAAACACCTGGAGCCCGAGCGAGAGAATCGCGAAGAGCACTCCGAAGAGAAGCGCGGGGCCGCCGACGATGAGCTGGAGCGCGCTGCCCATCGCAGCGATGTCGGCGCCGAGATTGAAAATGTTCGCCGCGACGAGCAGCGCGACGAGAGGAAAGGTGACGCGGCCGGGATAATGCGCGGTCATGTTCGCGGCCAGGCCCTTGCCGGTGATTCGGCCGATGCGCGCCGCGATTTCCTGGACCGTAAACATCATCGGAAACGAAAACAGGAGCGTCCACAGCAGGCCGAATCCGAAGCGGGCGCCCACCTGCGAATAGGTCGCGATCCCGCTCGGATCGTCGTCGGCGGCGCCGGTAATCAAGCCGGGGCCGAGCACTTCGAAGAAGCCGTTGGCCTTCTTCTCCCTGGGCTTTTTCTTTCTCACTCCAGCGTCAGACCGGGGTCGCTCTCGAGCCATCCGCGGGAAATTTTCGCCGGCTCGTCAGAAGGAGCAGCAGGACGATCGCGCCGATGACGGTGCCCAACGGAACAAGGGCGCTCCAGAGCACGGCGCCGATGCAGAGGCAGCGCCAGAACCAGCGCGGACGATAGCCCTGCACGAAGACGGTAAGCACCGTTCCCGCGATGCCGAGAGCGGCGCCCATCCAGGCCAGATAGAGCAGGAGCGGGGCGGCGGTCGTCGTCATGGCGGTTTCCACGGCCTGCCGCGCGACCAGAGTCGTGTAGAGGCTTTGCAGCGCGGCGGCGACGATGAAGACCCCGGAGAGCAGCACGACGGTGGCGGTGGCCACCGCCAGCCCGTGGCCGCTTTGCTCCGAAGAATGCGAGGAAGGGACGGCGATTTCGGACGACGTTTTCACGCCGGGAG
>JGI24033J26618_1000019_pt1 | contig 27325 bp, 16 predicted proteins | sample KBSMisM7withPhiX_FD_26618 | JGI IMG/M metagenome (IMG submission 26618)
CTCGCTGTAGTCGTTCCACAGCGCGTAGAGTTCCACCGAGCCGGAGGGGGTCGTCTCCGGAATGGGCACGCCGTGAAAGAGATTCAGGTGCTCCAGGTGCAGATTGACCGTCACGCGAACGGTGCCCGCCGGTTCCGGGGGATTTTTGTCGGGGTGCTTGGAATCTCTGGGCCGGGGCTCCGTCTCATTGTAGCGATGCAGGACGATCTGCTGGATCAGGGGGGCAAAGACCGGCTGCTGCATCGCATGCGTGAGCGAGAAGACCTTGGCATTCGAGTGGAGGGGACTGCACGTCAGCTCCGCCTTGTCCCCGGCATAGACGTGAAAAGGAATCTTCGGGTTATTCACCAGCGGATCTTCGAAGTGCGCGTGATCCAGATCGCAAGCCGGCATGACGCGCAGGAAGAGCTGGGCCCCTTCCTCCAGGTATACCCGGAGCGTGGAGCTGCCATCATCCCGCTCGGCGCGGCTGCCCTCGTCATCCTCCGCGGGCAGGCGGTGCAGCGCCAGGCGCCAGGGCTTGAGCTGCGGATACCGGCCTCGCGCATACGCACAGGCGACAGGGGCAAAGCCCGGCGCGGGAATAACACAATCCTTGTCCAGGAAGAACTCCGCCACGAAACCCGTCACGACCGGGTCCGGCAGATAGCGCAGCTCCCCATGCCAGATCGCGGGCTGCTGCACCCCCCCGCAAAAGTGGTCGCAATGCGTCTTGCACCCATAGACCTTACCGCCCGAGCCGGGGAGCTTGTCATTGCGCTCATGGCACCGCCTCTTGTTCGCGGTAAAGCCTTCCACCGTCTGCGCATCGCAGGCGTAGCGCCGATGCCAGTGAGCCAGCTGGTCCACGTCCATCTGCCGACCGGTCCCCATGGCGCGCAAGTCCTCCTTGTTGTACCAGAGGTAAGTTTGGAAGGAAGGGACCGGCGGGGGCAGGATGTAGCGGACGCTCTCCTCGTTGGACAGCAGCTTCCCTGTCCGCACGACGAGGTCCGTCGGGCTCTCCCCGGGGTGCTCGGGTCTCAGCTCCTTGCGGTCCGCGTTGGAGTAGATGTCCTGCTCGAGCCCCACCATGACGTCGCGGATGTGTTCCTGGCGGAGAAACTTCGCCCAGCCGCTCGCCCGATCGCGCAGCACATCTGCCGTCCCCATCTCTCTCACCAGACGATCCATGGGGACGTAACCGCTGTGATACTGCATCGCGGCGAGATACTGGAGCTCGACGCCGAAATACAGTTGCACGGGATTGCGCCCGCCGCGCACCGGCGGGAATGTGCGCATGGCCCGCAACTCCGGAGGACGGGCCGATTTATTGAAGGGAAACCAGTCCACCCCGAAGAGCTTCCGATTGTTGAGCTGCATCGCAAACTGCTCGGGGGTGGTCACCTCGAGTGCCCGCCGCAAGTATGCCAGCTTATTGGCCAGCTCCTGCTCGCCGCTCTCCACTCCCTCCGATTCGAAATGCAACATCGGGCTCCGCAAGCTCAAGCCGATGCCCGCCCATGTGAAGAGGAAACCGTCGGTGAGGCGGTAGATCTCCGGCGTCCCCTTCTCCTGGAAATGCACGCCCCCGCCCAGATGGATGCCCATCTCATCGTTGAGCAGCGACGCCTGCTGGTACCCGGCTCTGCTGCCCGCCGTGTCCTTCGCCCACACGAGATTCTCCTGCACCCGAGTCAAAGACATCCACTCGCTCGGATCCTGCCCCTCGTCGATCGATCGGACGTACACCGCATAACCGCGAATCAGCTCCGGCTCCTGTGTGGGCCGGGGTGGCTTGAAAGCATCCTGCCGCGGCGCCTGCCAGCCCGGCAGATAGATCGAGTGGCCCACGGTGGAGAGGTTGGCCATCCGATTATTCAGGCCGCGCAGGAGCGCGAGTTGCTTCCCATCCCTGCGCAGCACGGCCAGATCGTGCGCCACGTCGCTGGTTGACACTTCCCGCGCGACCGGCTGGCGGGCTCTCTCCACCCGATCTGCGGCCAGGCTCCATCGGTGCGGCGGGATGCGCTCTTTGTCAGGCAGCGCCGCGACAAATTGCTGCGCCTCGTCGGCGGCTTTGGCGGCGGCCTGCGGATCGAACGAAAAGATCCGGGCGTCGTGCAGGACCATCAGCGAGTCCACATACTTCGTGCTCAGGCTTGGGTCCTGGCTCGCCGCCGAGGGAGCGCCCAGCACCACCACCGGACCGCCTGGCACGGGCGTGGCCAGGATCATGTCGGACGGCGGGATGTCAAAATAGGCCCCCAGATTCCCCAGATCGAGCTGGATCGTAAACTTGCCCGTCGCTGGCAAATCCGCCAGGGGGACACTAAAGTCGATGATCGCTCCAAACATGCGGCCCAAGCCCGGCGAGCTGATGAGCTGATTGTACGCCTCCCGGACATATTGCGGGGTGTACCGGAACTTATCGGCGACCGTCTCCAGATGCCGGAGCGCATTGCCGGGCTGCACGAGCGCGCGTGGGTTGTCCCTCACCCCTAAGCTCTCGATACCCGCACGCGCCAACCTCGCCCCGATCTTCGTCACGTAGTTCCCCCGAGCCGTCGTGATCCCGGCCCGCTCGGAGGCATTCAGACTGCGGAGTCCCGAGAGGCGTGACTTGGCATCATTTCCCCGCATATTGTGCAAGATGATCTCGGGCGAGGTGTCGGAATTTCCTGCGGTATGTGAGAACCGGGGAAATTTCACCTGGAGGAGATCGAGCGGCTGAGGCGTCACCACCTCGGGTGGGTCGGGATCGAGATAAGCCGACATGGCCTGTGTTTTCCTATCGTCGTCCAGATTCAGAAACCGCCGCCAGAGGTCCGCAATCCTTGCGCTGATGGACGTGGGAGTGGTGGCCTCGTCCACCTTCGCGTTTAATTTCTGTCCATGCCCGTTGGCCACGCACGTGAAGCCGTTCAGCGCCTGCGTAATGAGCTGGGTGCGCATGTTGTCGGGTACCTTGCCATTTTTCCCATCTTTGTCCGCTGCGCCGTGGTTCAAATAGCTCGCCACACTCGCACGCCACGCCGGCACGTCAGGCAGCGCGGGGGTGCCGGGCGGCGGAGGGGGAGTGTCGGCCAGAAGGTTATATTTGTTCAGGACCAAGCACAGCGAAAGATGGAGTCTGTCTTCGGCTTTGCCGTCGCCCTTGCCACCATCTTTACCGCCGCTCTTGCCGACATCCTCGTCGCGCGCGATGCCGTTGGGGACGATCGCTCCGGTGAAGATATATTTGGTGAGCTCGGTTGACTCGGTTGGCGGAGTGGTGCTCATGGTGTTTCCATCTAGATCGCGGCGGAGAAGAAGGTTTTGGCGAAATACTCGAACTCGCTCAGGCTCATCGCGCGATCTTCGTCGATGAACAGGTCGACAAGGTCAACCCCGTCGTCCTGTTTTCCCCCGGCCTGCCCGGTCTCCCCCGTCAGGCCGACAGAACCAGGGCCCACGCGCCGGCGATTCGCCCCGGCGACGGATCTGTCCCGCAGGGCGGCCACCGAGGCCGACGGGGCCGGTGTGTTGCTGGCGGCTCCCGCCACACGTTTCGTATAGGAGGCGGTGAAGGTCTTGCTGAAGAATCCGATGCTCACCTCGACGCTGGCCACGCAGAAGCCCTCCACCGAGTTGCTCTGGCTGCGCACTCCCATGTACAATCTCGCGCTGAGGCTGATGATCCAGACGCTCAAGACCCCCTCGGCGATCAGATATCCCTCGAGCGTCAGCCCCGTGTCGTCCTTCTTGTAAAACAGGCCGACCATGAACTTCACGTGTCCGCTGAAGGGCCCGAAGCTGATCCCGACGTAAGCGCCCATCTCCAGGGCCATCTCGATGGCGACCAGCCCGCGCTTGGGCTCCATCGTCATCGCGCAATAAAAACATCCGCCATAGATGCCGGCGGCGATCGTCGCCTTCTTCGCCGCCTCCGCGAGGAGGAACGTCAGCTGGAGCGGCTTGTGGCTAAAATTGATGAGCAGCCGCATCCCCACCGAAAAATTGGAGAACGTGAAGCCCGGCGAGGAGATGTCCAGCGACGGCGTTTGAAAGCCGATCTCGACGGCATCCGCCTTCACCTCGAGGCGCATGCCCTTCGACAGTCCCTGCAGCAGGCTCTGTAGCAGCTGGATGAACGACATGCCGCCGCCAAACGTGACGTCGCTGATCCGGACGTCGAGGTCGGTGGTCGACTTCGTGCCCGCGACGAAGGCCACGCGGGCAAAGCGCACGCCGATTACGTCGAAAAACATGATGCTGAAGTCCGTGAGGCGCGTCTCCGTCTTCACCTCCGTGCTCTGCACCACGGGAGGGAACTTGAAGGGGTCCATCTCCATCACCGCATGCACCTTCATCTCCAGCCGCGTATTCGGCGACGTGCTCTGGTCGAACCGCACGAACCCCAGATCGACAGAGCGGAAATTCTCCGTCTGCCAATTCAGCGAGAGCTCCTGCCGCTTGAGACAGGTCATCAGCTGGATGAGCTGGTCATAGGCGGCGCGCGCCCGCTTCACCTCCTCCGCATCGGTCAGCTCGGCGACCCGTTCATTGAACTTCTGTTCGAGTTCGCCCAGCAGATCGTCGGCCTCGCTTTGCACCCGGCGGACCAATTCCTGCTCCGCGTCGGTCCATGCTTTCTTGGCGCCATTTAACTCGACCCCCAGTTCCTTGAGCTCTGTCAGCTTCGCGGCCAGCTCGCGATAGGCCGGCGAATTTTGGGCGGCCGCGATTAGCTCCGCCTTGAATACGTCCAGCTCGTATTGGAAGAACTGCTTAACCTGTGCCGGATCGCTCGCGAATTTGATCGCCTTGATGATGTTGCCAGCGTCGATCGTCCCAGTCGTGGTGATGATCGCTGACGCGGGGCCGAGCCCGGCTGTGGAACTGATCGGGGCCAGCCCCTGGCAGAGATCCAGCAGGTGCTGCGCGAACTCTGTTCCCCTCCGCATTAAAGCCGTCAGGCAGTCCTGCTCCTTCGCGATCGCCAGATTGGCCGTCCGCAAAATGTCATCCCGCTCCTCCTCCAGCCTCGTCTTCTCCTGTGTGTAGAAATCGGTCGACAGGCGGCGCAGCAGGTCGATCTGGCGCAGCCCCATCTCCCACACCTCTCGCTCCGCGTCGGGCAGCCGGTCCTTGACCAGCTCGAAGAGCTTCGTGAGCTGGGCCATGCGATGGAAAAATCGATCGGCTACGGTCCCTTTCTCGGCGACGATCTGCTGCAAATCGTCGGTCAGGAGAGTGGTTAGGTCCGTGACAAAGGTCTCCGGGTGCGTCACCCAGTCTCCCGAGAATAAAAATTCGACTTTCGCGGCGCACGTCCGCAGCTCGCCCGCGGTATTGTCGAGGTCCATTCTCAACGCCTCAAAGTCAGCCGCGAACTCCAGGCCCGCCCAGGATTTCTTGAAATCTGGCTTCCCGAGCAGGTCGCGGACCGCCAGCAAAAATTCCACCAGGCTTTTTTGCTGCGCCACCTGGTTCTGCAGACCGATATCCTGCAGCGTTTTTACCGTCTCGACCACCATGAGAAGCGGCCGGACGGCGATCTCCCGGAGGGCCGTAAACTCGGCCAGCACGGCGCGAAACTCCAAGACGGCCACTCCCTCCAACTTATCGAAGACCTGCAGTTGGTCCTTGAGACTGGCCCTGAGCTGGTCGAGTTGTCCCTGCACCCTCGCCAGTACCTGCCTCGCCTTCTCGACCTCGCCTTTCAAACGATCAATCGTTTCCTTGGTCGTCTGGATGTCGTTGAGAACCTCTTGGATGATGTCATTTCCTTTGATCGCTTCCAGAGCCTTTTGGGGATCAGCGAAATCACCGGGCAGCTTGCTGAGCAGATACTGCGGCAGATTGTCCAGGTCCAGCAGAGCCAGGATGTCCTTCAGCCGGATCCCGCAGAACAACTCGGCATTCATCCCCTTAAAAATCGCCTGAGGATCGATCTTGCTCAGGTCGGTCAGGCTATCGGGCAAGGACAGCGCGGAAGTGGAAAGCGAGACATTTTTTAGCTGCGGGTCCGGGTTGATGATGCCGCCCAGTTCCTTCCCCGCCGCGCCAAACGTCTTCTGAATATTATCCCACCCCCCGGCCAGATCGGTATCGAGCAGGGAGCCGACGATCTCGTTATGATCAAGATCGCGCAAATGACCCGCCATGTAATCGTCGGTGTGCGTCAGGACAAACTTCGTCACGCTCGGGATGGGAGGGGCCGGGACGCTCGCGGTGTTTGCCGAGGTGCTGGTGATAGCTGCCGGTGCGTTCGCCGTGAGAACGATGTCGCTCTGGCCGGTCAGGTACTCGGGATGGAAGGTGACGATCGAAGGCAGCTTTTTCCCGCCGTATTGCTGAAGGTGATCCAGAAACGCCTTGGCCCGTCGCATGCGAGGGTAGATCGGATGCGTCGCCACATCGAAAATGCTGTCGGCACTGCCGACAGGCAATGGCTGCGCGACATTGATCATGTATTCGCACCATTCGGTTGCCAGGTGGTTGGCTTTGTTCGGCACCCGCGGGGGCGGCTTCGACTCGTCCAGCATACCGTCCGGTTTCCTGGCGGGTTTTTCTACATGATCCGGCGTGAATGCGACGACCTGCCCATTGAAAGGAATGCGGACGCGCTGGTCGTAGTTCTTCTGCAGCGAGGTCAGGTCTTTACCATCGACCCAATCTTTCCCGTTGGGGGGACGAGGGTTGACGCCGGTGGGATTGGCGAAGAAGCCGCGCGCCATGAAAAGAATGGGATGGAAGGAAACCTTGGGGATTTCGCTGCCGTTCTGGTCGGTATAATGGATCGGGACTTGGATCAGATTGGCATAGGATCCCTCCTGTGGGCCCCCGGCGCGCACCTCGTGCTCGACCCAAAAGACCGCTTGGCCCGGTCCCACCGGCTTCATATTCGGCGTTCTCGTCCAGCCCACCTTAGCCGAGGAATACGGCAGCGCCCGGCCACGTTGGTAGGTCGATTGCCAGTCTTCCTCGCCATTGCCACCCTGCACGACAAAATTATCGTACGGAGTGGGCGTCCCATCCATATTTACCAGTGGATCTCCGTAGCGCTTTTCCGGCTCCAGGAACTCAATGTATTCCTTGTACTCCAGGAAGGAACGCCCCGCCTCGATCTTGCGCCGAGCCACCATTACGTGCAGCAGCCGATGTCCGTCCGGCGTCATCGCTCCGATGCGGGAGACTTTGATGTAGTTGTCGCGGCCGTCCTGGAAATGGTGCTCATATTCCACCAAGGAGAGAGACGTATCCCCCAGCCCGACGGTGTTATAATTTTTATAGTGGAACTTCGTGGAGGCCCCGAGCGAAGTGAGCAGGAAAGGGCTCTCCACCTTCACGTCAAATCGGCTTCCCCTCAGCTTATCCTTGCCCAACTGGGTGAGGTACAGCAGCTCCACCTGGTCCAACAACGTCGGTAAATAGCCCGCACTACCATCCGGCAACTGAAAGGGCTTCAGGCTGTTGGGATCGAGGTTGGCCACGGGCATCGTCAGCCCTCCGCGGTCGAGTAGGCCAATGATGCGCAGCGCCGGAGGGAGCGACGGCAGCGCGGCCAGGCTCGCCGCAATGCTGCTCGCCGGCGCCCCATTCGCCAGCGTTTTGCCCTTCGGCATCAGGACCCGCGGGACATATTCGATCTCCGCATTCCACCGCTCGCGCACCTCGCGGGTGAATTTTCCTCCATTCCGGGAAAAGGAATAGCAGGCTTCGCTGATGGTCTCGCCGTCCGGCTTCGCTCCATTTTGCCGCACGACCGGAGTCCAGCAGATGTCCGCAGTCACGCTTCCGTCTCTTGCGCCATTGATGGGCGCGGTAATTATGCCCGCCGGCAACTCGAAGATCGTTAGGAGTCGGTCCGTTTGCTGGTTGAGACACTGCTTAACGAGAAACTGGTAATACCCTAAGGTATAAAAATTGTTCGATCCGAGCGCATCGCCCGGTTTGATGTGCAGGTGGTGCTGCTTTTCGAAGTCGTCCTTTTGTTTGATGAGCGGCCAGTACTTATCAACTTGATGCAGGGTATCGTCGATCGTCAGCAGGTGAAAACGCTCTTGGTTCTCCCAATCCATCAGCGCCTCGACCGTAAACGGCATCCGCCGCTTCAGCCTTTTTTTCTTCCAGTCCGGCCAGAGCTCAAAAGCAAGGAACGACGGGCCCGCCAGCAGGGCCTGTAGAGGTCCATCCGGCGCATCTTTCGGCGGCTTCGCAGACGAGTAATAATACTGCTCGTGCAGGCTCTGTGGCGGGAGCTGCACGATGAAATAAGATGGCTTATTCGGGTCCCGATCCAGCGGCTCTAGCCGGCCACTCCGCCGCCCGGTCTTGACATCTACATTGATGAAATAAAAATACAGGTCGGCGCCCGATCGCGTGAGGTGATGCAGCCCCTCGGGCTCCTCCTCCGCCCCCAGCACAATCGCTCCCATCGCAGAAGTCCCTCGGATCAGGGAGCTCAAACCAAGGGCCGCGCTCGTCGTTTTTACAAGGAAAGTCCTGCGAGAAATTTCGTCCACCGCCGTAAATATTAATAGACTTAAAGGACTCTATCACCCGTTTCGCTCGCCTAAGGTTTCCCAGTAGTGAACATATGTTGAATCCAACAGAACTTGCGAGACAGGGGATTCATTTTCTATCGAATAGTCAAGTCTTCGATTCACAATTTGGGGGGACGCTGTCTTTGGGCGGGAAGAGCATCCGAGCGGATACTCGCATCGAGTCGCCGCTTTTCCCAGAACGGCGCGACTCATCCCCTAAGGAAAGAGCGATTCGTATCTCCGCTCCATGTCATGCGGAGCACGCCCATTTGAAAATAACGAAAAGGAACGGCTGATTGCCAAGCTGAAAGGAACTTACTGGCTGCGGGACCGGGCCATGGTGCAACTCGGGATGTATTCCGGGCTGCGGGTCAGCTCGATCTTATCGCTGAGGGTGGGGGATGTTTGGGATGGGAGCCTGTTCCGGCCGCGGTTGCGGATCGCGCGTCGAAATCTGAAGGGAAAGAAGGAGGGATTGGATTTGCCGTTCCACATGGTCGCGCGATTTGCGCTAGGTCGGTGGCTAGTTAATTTGCGCCAACGCGGCCTTGAACTTGATCCGGCGATGCCGGTGTTCCTTTCACGCGAGGGGAGCGGGAAGGCGCTTTCGCGTCGTCGGGCACAGGAAATTATCCAAGCGGCGGCCTACGCGGCGGGATTGCCGGCGGGGATTTCAACGCATTCATGGCGGAAGACGTTTGCGGGGAAACTCTACGAGATCAGCGGACACAATATTTTGCTGGTTTCCAAGGCGCTCAATCACCGGCAATTGGCGACCAGTATCCATTACCTCACATGGAAGCTCAATGAGCGGGCGGACGCGGCGATTTTGTCATTGTAAGGGTGTAACGTTTCTGGTGAAACGTTGCGTTCCCTCTGTCCCCATCCCCTTTCTGCTGGAAGGGAAAGGGAACTCTAAAGAGTGGAACCTTCTTTAATTAATCTTCTAAGTGAACGATCGTCGAATGTCTCGGGTAAGCGGACCTTCTTTCGAACGAACGCATTTCTGGGTGCGCCACGAAGTTTTTTGACCTTTGCGTCCAAGTTTGCCTGATAGGCCTGTCTAGCTTGTTCGTGGCGTTCAAGTCTGCCCTCGCTCATCTTGCTGCCTTGTCTAAGCGCACCGCGGGACTTGTGCAGTTTAGATATCTTCTTTGCATCCAAATCGCGTTTGAGATCAAAGCTCCAAAAAGAGGGGATCACAATCATTAGTCCGTGAGCGGTCGGGTTGACGGTCAATTTTAGTAGTAGTGGCTTGTCGCCTTCCATCCCGTAAAGGTGCCAGCGATGACAAAAGGCGTCGAAGGCGACTTGGAATCGATCGTGTATCTTCCGCCATCTGAAATTCCAATCGTTCCTGAAGTTTCGTTCCTGTGCCATCCTTCTTCGAATAATCCCTTTCTTGTCTTTGTATTTGTCGACATCGAATAGGTTTTTCAAGGTTGTCCATTCTTCATGGATCTTCGGATTTTTCAGGAGCTCAGTTTCGCTAAGTGAGTATTTGCATTTGCTCTCGGATCGAATGAGCGGTTCGTAGTCTCCTTTCTCCACGAATTTCTCATATTCGGAAATTGCCTTTTGTGCTTTTTCGGAAGGCAGTTCTCGAAGTTGATCGAGAATGAACCTCAAGCGGCCGTCGGCAGGTTTTTTGCCTTCGAGCACGGAACATACATGTTCCACCAATCCGGCAATATCGATTGGCCAGAGCGTCAACGGAACTAGCATCCAATTTCGCAGGGTGCTGAGTTCCTCCTTCAGGTCGTTGCCAGCATTGCTCTTTTGTAGAGCCAGCAGCCGCTTGAACAAGGTTCCGCTCCTTTCTTGGCGGCGGAAAGCAAGCTTACCCAGTCTTGCCCAATCCGAAATATCGTCTGGCTCCATAGCGTGTCATAGAATGCCACCAATACTGGGAGTTGTCACGGTTTCGGTTAGGGGATTGTCCGCAAACTTTGACCTTACGAGATGGAGCGTATTCGTGGGATTTTACCAGCGACTCGGAAAGAGTCGCGTTTCAATGGGCTGGGGTATTGAGACGACAATAGTCCCTGGCCAATGAGAAACGCTATTATGCCAAACCAACACGTAGTAAAACGAGAAGATGGTTGGGCCGTGCGTGGCGACAACGCCCAGAAAGACACGTCCCACCATACCACCCAACAAGCCGCCATCGAGCGGGCGAGAGAAATTGCTATCCAGCAAAAAACTGAGGTCGTCATCCATGGCCGCGACGGAAAAATCCGTGACAAGGATAGCTACGGTAACGATCCGAATCCGCCCAAAGATCAAAGGCACTAACCACCGAACATCATGAGCGAATATCAAGTTACCTGCATCACGAAGCCTGATCGCTTCAGCACGCACGAGCACATAACTCACATCGGAAACATCGCGAATAATTGGAAAATCACTCGCGAGGCAGCCATTCAACAAATCGAGTCAAATAAGAATTCCTTCTACACGGTGGATTCAGCCACGGGAAAACGAGCACAGATTGGCGTCGTTCGAGAGACCGGAAAACTTCCTTTTTTGCGAACATACGCGGACGGGACTTGGAATGACAATCTTCTCGCGATGGCCGAATGTGACGGGAATTGCGTTCTCGTCTAGTTCGTGAAGGGCCGACAACATTGAGTCATGGCGAGGGGCACTATTCCAGTCATCAGCATCGTCATTTTAAACTTTGACGAAGTGCAGCACTACGACGACACCGGCATTTTCAACCATCTCGTCATGACCTGTCGGCTTAGCCGCAAACGGATCGTTCCCAAATCGGTTCGGTATAATGCCTTTCGAGTCAGCCGAGATGAAAATGCTGTCACAGTGCATTTGCTTCTAGAAACGAAAGAAACGGCTCGGGTGAGTTTTGTTGCGGCGCCGGACTTCTCGCAGCTCTCGTATTAACCCGAAGTTCATCTTCGGACGTGCAAGATCTACGATATTTGACCTATGAAAGCGTAAATTTCTGGAGTTCGGTTGGGTGACTGATAAACCGATGTTCGGCGCTCTGGCAGGAAAAGGAATCAGCGCCCGGCCCCCTTTCGATGTTTCGCTTTATCCATTCGGCGGATTGGCAGCTTGGCGCACGATTTAAGCAATTCGGCGCCAAGGGCGAGGTATTGCGAAACGCGCGACTGGAAACCCTTCGGAGTGCTCTCGAACTCGGGCGCAAGCATGCGATCGATGCGTTTTTGATCGCTGGGGATTTGTTCGAGGACAACCAAGTCGATGAGCGGCTCGTCACGACCGTTGTCGATCTGTTTCGCGAGTATGGGTCGTTTCCCATCTATCTCCTCCCCGGTAACCACGATCCTTTCACCGGGGCGGATTCCGTGTGGAAAAGGAAGGCATTTCTTCCACCGCCCGCGAATGTGCATCTGCTCCTCGAAGCCGGTGTTACCGACCTCGGAGGTGGCGCATTCTTGCTCGCATCGCCACTCCAGCAAAAGGTCTCGACGGTCGATCCAAGCTTGAAGTTGGATGGCCTGGCCGCATCGCTCCCAAAGGATGCGATCAAGATCGGACTCACCCACGGCGCACTCGCGATCGAGGGGAAACACCAACCGAACGACTTTCCGATCGCGCTGAATGCCGCCTCGCGCGCCGGTCTTGATTACCTTGGCGTCGGACATTGGCACAACTGGCTGACCGAGACGGATGGTGGCCGGATCGTGATGCCCGGCACCCCCGAGCCAGATCAATTCGACCAGGAGCGGGGCGGCAGTGTCGCTCTCGTCGAGATCGCTGGCGCCGGGCAACCGCCGCGAGTGCAGGCGGTGCCGGTCGCCACCTTGACGTGGAAGACGCTGGCCTTCGATTTCCTGGCTGCGGATTCAGCGAGAGCGAGCCTAGAGCAGGCTCTTGCGGCGCTGCTGCCGAATGCGCCGCATACGATCCTACGCGTGACGTTGAGTGGAACGGCCTCGCCGAATGTCGTGACCGATCTGCGCGCATGGCTCGATCCGGCCACAGCGCCATTTCTGGTTTGCCAGATCGTGGACGCCACGAGGGTCGCCCTCAGCCCTGCGGAATTGCAGGATCTTCGTGCGCGACATCCGATCCTGGCGCAAGTCCTCGCGGATATAGATCAGCTCGAGATTATGGCGACCGGTGGCACCGGAGTGAATGTCGCCACTGGCACCGCCGCCGGTGATGAAACTGCGGGCAATGCGGCCTGGCCGCCCCTCACGCTCGCCGCCGCGCAGGCGCTGCTTGGGCCATCGAAGATCGATCTCGCCGTGCTCACCCCGGAGTTCTTCAGCCAACTGCGGCAAATCACCTTCCAGACTTTGCAGGAGGTCGCGAAGTGATTCTCCATTCCATCGAGCTGCGCAGCGTTGGTCCTTTCCGCGAGGAGGTGCGCCTCGGGCCATTCGCTGCGGGATTGAATATCGTCGCCGCGCCGAACGAATCCGGCAAAACCACCGCTCTCCGCGCCGCCGCCCGAGCCCTCTTCGACCGGCACACCACGAAAGACGGCGAGTTGAAATCGCTTCAGCCCGCCGGCACCGATCTCGCACCACGTATCGCCGTGGAGTTCGAGACCGGCGCGGGCCGGCATCGCATCGAGAAGACCTTTCTCCAATCTCCGGGCAGCGTGCTCCGGCATTGGAATGGCTCCGGTTGGGAACTCGTTGCCGAAGGCGACGCCGCCGACCGCCGCGTGCAGGAGTTGCTCAGTTCCTCGTTGCCCGGTCGCGGTGCGACGAAACCCGAGCATTGGGGATTCCTTGGCTTCCTGTGGGCGCGCCAGGGCGAAGCCGCCGCATGGCCCACACTCGATGGCGATGCCGTCGGGGAAAAAATCCGCGCGCGACTCGTGCGGGTCGAGCTGGACCCCGTCATCGAACGCCTCCGCCAGCGCCTGCTCGGCATCTCCGAGGAAATCATCACCGCCACCGGCAAGGCCCGCGTCAACGGTCCGCTCGACCACGCCGAGAGCCAACTCGCCGCGATCGAGGCCGATCTCGCCGCACTGCGCCAGACGCGCACCGAGATCGAGACCACCCAGCAGCGGCACCAGCAGGCTGTCGCTGCCGTCACCCAGCTCGAGCGCGAGCAGGCGAATCGCGAGACCGCCGCCCGCACGACGCAGGAACAAGCCGCAGTCGCCGACCGCGTGNAAATCGAGCTGGATGCCCGACAGGTGGAGCTCGCCACCGCCCAAGCCGCGCTCCAAGCCACCAGCCGCGACGTCGAGATGCTGGCCGCCCGGCAGGCAAGTCTGGCGACCGCCCGGCAGGCATTGACCACCACCGAGGAATCGACTCGTCGCGCCGAAGCGCAGCTCTCCGATCTCCGCCAAAAGCTCGACGCCGAGCAACTCGTCCGTCCCGAGCACGAGAACCGGCTCGCCGCCCTGCGCACCGAGCACGAGCGCATCCGGTCCCTGCTCAAGCTTCGCCAATCCGCGGCGCAATCCACCGACCTCGCGAAGCAACTCAGCCGCGCCCAGACCTCCGCGACCGACCTCGCCACGCTCAAGGACAAGCAGTCCAGCCTGCCCGCGCTCACTCCCGCAAAACTCACCGCGCTCGAAACTCTCACCGACGCCGTGAAGGCGCTTCAGGCCCAAGTTCAGGCGCTCGGTCTTACCATCGAACTCACGCCCGATGCCGCCTCTCGCGCCGAGATTCGCTCCGCCTCGGGAACGCACGAGGAGTCGTTGCCCGCCGGCCAGAAAACCAATCTCCACAGCCCGCAGGCGCTCGACCTCCGGCTCATCGGTTGGGGGAGCATCGTCATCCGGTCGGGCTCGGACGAAGTGCGCAACGTCGCCGATGAGCTCGCCCGCGAAGAGAAACGCCTGTCCACCGCCCTCCACGAGGCTGCGGTTCCCACGCTCGAAGCCGCCCGGCAAGCCGTCGCCGCCCGCAAGGAACTCGATGTCGAGATCAAAGCCGCCACCACCGCTCACGCCCAGCATGTCGGCGACCACGCCTCGCTCGACGCCCTGCGCACATCCGCGAGTGCCGCCGCCCGTCGCACGGAATCCCTCTCCACCACGCTCCAGCCGACCCCCGCCGAAGAAGCCCTCAGCCTCACCGATCTTGAGAGCGCAGAAGCCCGGCTCGCCACCGCCCTGCCCGCCGCGACGAAAGCCCTCGAAACCGTCGATCGTCAACTTGCGCAACTCCGCACCGCCGAGCGCGTCGCTGCCGAATCCCTCAAAAACTGCACCGCCGCCGCGAGCGAGCACCGCACCGAGGTCCGCACACTGGAGACCCAGATTGCCGACCTCACAGCCCGTCACCCCGGTGGCCCGGAAGCCGCCAAGGCCAAGGCCGAGATCGAGTTCGTCCAGTCCGAGGCCCGCGTGAAAGCCGCCCGCGCCAGTCTCCCGCCCGACTTCGAGGCTCTCCCCGAGCGCAACCGTCGCGCCGCCGCCGCCCTCCAGCAGCTTCTCAACGACCTGCAAGCCCGCCGCGCCGAGCGCGACAGCACCAGCGGCGCTTTGGAGTCGCTCGGCGGCCAAGGCATCTACTCGCGCGAGACCGATCTCGAAGAAAAAAAGGCGGAAGTCCTCCTGCGCCTGTCCACCGCCCGCCACCGCGGCTGGTCCGCCCGTGTCGCGCACGACCTCATCGAGTCCCGCAAACAAGCCGCCACCCGCGCCGTTCTCTCGCCCTTGGAAGATCGCCTCACCACCGCCTTCGCGAGCCTTACCGGAAATCCCGATCGCCGCGTCTTTCTCGACGACAACCTCCAGGTTGCCGGCCTCGGCCGCACCCGCGATGCCATCCACGCATTCGACAACCTCTCCCAAGGCGCCCGCGAGCAACTCCTCCTCTGCCTGCGCATCGCCGTCGCCCAGGAGCTCGCCACCGAAGAGCCTCAAGCTCTCATCCTCGACGACGTCCTCGTGAACACCGACTCAGTCCGTCAGGAACGCGTCCTGGATCTCCTCGGCACGCTCTCCACCGACCTCCAAATCCTCATCCTCACCTGCCACTCCGACCGGTATCGAGGCATTGGCGAAAACATCACCCTCCAATTTACCTCCTAGCATGAGCACCCACGATCCGCGCGAACACATCCGAGGCATTCATCAAATTCTAATCTCCGATAAAAAACGTATTGGATTCCTCTTCGGTGCAGGATCGTCCCTGGCGACTGGACTGCCGGCGACCTTCGTTCCAGCGATCGAGAAGATGACGGATACCATCGTCGCCCAAGTGGAGGCGCAATCCGCAGGGTTCAAAGAAGCCATCAAGCAGATCAAAGCGGAAACGGCGACGGCGAAGGTGGTATTCAATATCGAGACGCTCCTTTCGAGTATCGAAGCGAAGCGAGCCGTCATTGGTGAAGGTAAGCTCAATGGGCTTAATTCGGGCGGATTGTCGGATTTAGCCACGTTTGTAAAAGGCAGCGTTGTGAAACTCGTTTCAGTGCATGAAACGTTGCCGGTAGGTGACCGGAAGAAACTGGCTCACTCCCGCCTGGCGAATTGGATTCAGAAGGCAAGGCGACGGTTCCCCGCTGAAATCTTCACCACGAATTACGACTATTTGTTCGAGATCGCCCTCGAAGGTTCAGGCATCCCGTATTTCGATGGCTTCTCCGGGAGCTTTGAACCGTTCTTCTGCCCGGAGGCTGTCGAAGATGTCGAAGCCTATCCGCACCTCGTAAAGCTCTGGAAGATGCATGGTTCTCTGGGATGGATCTATCGCGACTCGGATAAGGCGGTCATCCGACGGCAGCCGGAGCCGAAAGATTCAAAAGATTCGAAGGACTCGATTTTGATTTATCCTTCCCATCTCAAATACAATACCGCGAAGAAGCAGCCCTATGTCGGTCTGATCGATCGGCTCTGCACCTTCCTCCAGCAGGACGACGCGGTGCTATTTACGTGTGGATATTCGTTTGGGGACAACCACATTAACGAACGGATCGTGACGTCGCTCCGCAGAGGAGCAAACTCCCATGTCATCGCGATGTATTACGACGAGATGCTCGGCGAGGATAAAAAGAGTTTGTTTGGCCTCGCAGATGAGGCTAATGGCGTGCGCGATCTCGCGACGCGTGAGACCGGCGGCAAGATGTCTGTCTACGGCATCCGCCATGCAGTGATCGGCGGGAAGTTTGGGGAATGGCGTTTGAGAGATGAACCGAAGACATCGGAGTCCATCCGCGTGAGCCAATACTTTGACGAGGATGCTGCCATTCCCTCGGACGAGGCGGGGGAACGCAAAGGGGATGAGCAATGGAAAGGGACCGGCCGTTTCCTTCTCCCAGACTTCCGGAAACTCACGGAATTTCTGAACGACTTGTCTTCGTCCGAAGGTCCCGCGAGTACGTTGAAGGCGTCATGAAACACAATCCGACGCACATCGGTCAGGTCGAGAGCGTAAGTGGGAACTCTGTCACGATCAAGATGTCGAGCAACTACCCTTCGAACATGCCGATCATCAATGGCACGGTATATCGGATCGGGCAGATCGGGTCGTTTCTTAAAATCCCGTTGGGATATGCGAACCTGTATGGACTTATCACTCAAGCGGGGGTCCTCGCGATGCCGGAAACGCTTTTGATGGCATATAAGGAGAATCCGTCCATCGTTGATGGGCACCGCTGGCTACGGATGATCCTCGTGGGCGAGCAGGTCGGTTCGTCCTTCGAGCGAGGCGTTCTTCAGTCGCCAACTTCGGGGGACCAAGTGCATCTCGTCACGAATGAAGATCTTCGGATCGTCTATGGCGGTTACAACGACGAGTCCTCGATCGTTATCGGCAATCAAAGCGCTTCGGAAGGGCTCTCCGCCCAGCTCGACATGGACAAGCTTATCTCCCGGCATTGCGCGATTCTTGGCGCCACCGGAAGCGGGAAATCCAACGCGGTCAGCATCGTCGTGAAAGCGATTGCCGAGAAGCCATTCCCCAGTGCACGCATCTTAATGATCGACCCGCATGGCGAGTATTCGAGTTCGCTCGCTGGCAAATGTCGCGTTTTCCGAGTCGGAGCGAACACCGCGGATGGTGAAGAAGAACTGTGTGTCCCCTTCTGGGCGCTGCCGTTCAAAGAATTAATGGCGATCTTCCCGGGGAAACTATCTGACCAAAATGAAGATTATATTCGCGGGAAGATTTTGGAGATGAAACGGGCTTGGGCGACTGATATCGAAGGTCTCAGGGGAGAGGCGATCACTGCCGACAGCCCGATTCCCTTTTCGATCAACCAGCTTTGGTTTGAATTGGATAACTTCGAGCGGATGACCTTTCTTAAGGATAAGGTTACTCTGACAGGTTTGCTGGAAGAGGGCGATCCGGTAGCACTGAGATCAAATGTCTACCCGCCGGCTGCTCCTGGGGGCGGTGAACCATTCCTCAACAACAAGGCCAGAGCTATCCTTGGATACCTTGACGGGATGCGCTCCCGCTTACTTGACGAGAGATACCGGTTTTTGTTTGAGCCGGAAGGCTACTGTCCAGACTTGGAAGGACAGATTCCAAGGGATCTCCCTAGTCTATTCTCGACTTGGTTCGGGCATGGACTTCCGGTCTCCATTTTGGATCTTTCAGCCATCCCTTCGGAAATCATGCAAACAATTTCAGGCTGCATTCTGAAGATTATCTACGACGCGCTCTATTGGGGCCAAAACACCCTCGTCGGAGGGAAAAAGCAGCCCCTCTTCGTCGTCCTAGATGAAGCTCACGCCTATCTCAAGGCAGGGGAGGATTCGATATCATCACGAACGGTTCAAGCGATCGCGAAAGAGGGCCGGAAATATGGCGTCGGCATGATGCTCGTCACACAACGGCCGTCCGAATTGGACGAGACGGTTTTAAGCCAGTGTGGTTCGATTATTGCCCTCAGAATGACAAATACCCGAGACAAAGGACACGTTTCCGCGGCCATGCAGGATGAACTGCGCGAAATGGCAGACGTGCTTGCGAGCCTTCGCACCGGCGAGGCGATCGTGAGTGGCGAGGCGGTCCGCATCCCTTCCCGCGTGAAGTTCTTCCAAGCCGACAACGCAGGCAAAAGTGCCGATCCAATCGCGTCGAAGCTATGGGCGAATGCCAGACCAGATGTGGCCGTCTACGTGACCAGCGTCCGCAATTGGAGAAACCAATCATTCAACTAAAGAAATAACTATGCCCACACCCGAAATGCACTCCGTCAGCTCATCCAATGTCGCAGCCGTCGGCTACGACTCGGAAAACACTACCGTCTACGTTCAATTCCTGGACGGCTCGACCTACGCCTACAAGGGTGTTCCTGAACACGAGTTTGAGAATTTGAGAACTGCGTCGTCGGTTGGTTCTTACCTTAACCGGAACTACAAAAACGTTTACCCTTACGAACGCGTATAGAGACGTTGTTGGGTTGCGAAAGGGTTGCTGCGAACCTTCTACATCCTCGTGCGTCGCGTTCCTTCACCATCTCCAACTTCATATGGAAACCACGACTTCCTCTCGCTGACGGTATGGTCCACGGACTGGTGGCACGACGCGCCGGGCGAGATGACGAAGCTGCTCCAGCGCCTGAAGGAACTCACGAAGGACTCGCTCTCCGGAATTGAAAACTGCTGTGGACGACGCTAGCTCTTCCCATCTCCGGCGTCCCGTGCCCATTGCGTGGCAGATCTTCATTCTGCTCACGTCCGTCGCGGTGTTGCTGGTGATGGGGGTATCGCTCCTCATGCCGCTGCCGGCCGAGGTGAAGCGCGTGCTCGATGTCGCCGATGTTGCCATTTGCGCCGTCTTCATGGCGGATTTCTTTTTACTGCTCTACCTCCACCGCAATCGGAAGCGCTATCTTCTGACTTGGGGTTGGCTGGATTTTCTCTCCTCGATCCCGATGGTGGACCCTTTCCGCTGGGGCCGCATCGGGCGCATCGTTCGTTTGCTCCGGCTCTTCCGTGGACTACGGGGGAGCGCCGGGTTGCTGAGACGTCTTTTCGCGAGCCGCCGCGAGACGACGGTGATCGCCATTGTTCTAACGCTGCTGGTCGTGGCGGTGTTTTCGTCGGTGGCGATCCTCGTCGCGGAGGAAGGCTCGGGCAGCAACATCGACACGGCAGAGGAGGCGGTGTGGTGGACGCTCACGACCATGACGACGGTGGGCTACGGCGACCTTACGCCGGTCACGACGCTCGGCCGGGCGGTCGCGGTGCTAACGATGTTCTCGGGCATTGGCGTTTTCGGAGCCTTCACGGCGCTCATCGCCTCGCTGCTCGTGCAGCCGAAATCGGAAAACGACGCGCTTGAGAAAATTGCGGCGCGGCTCGATGCGATCGAGAGGTCGCTGGGCGCGACGCCGGAAGGCGTGGCGCGATTGGGAACTCCGGGCGAAGTTCCGCGGAGGGAGTTTCCTCCAAGTGAGGCGCGTGCGACGGGCCGCGAGGGGATTCCGGGAGTGGCGCAGGAATAGCGGGCGGCACTGCGGAAAGGAAGACCGGCTCAAGAACGGGGCTGGGCTGTGTGGCGATTGCCTTGCCCTACCCGCGCTGGTCCGAGGAGCTCGCACGCCTTCGTGGCGTTACAGCAGCAAGGCTTCTTGCTCCAGACCGGCGTTGTGGTGGTCGATCAAGGCGACGACTTGACGCACTTCGGGAGTGGTGCTGCTGCGGAGACGCAAAAGGATGGATCGGCTGTGGGCGCGGTCGAGAAGAGTGCGGTTGGCGAAGGTGGAGAAGCGGGCTTCCAAATCCCCGGGAATGTGGAGGCGGACGCGTTCACCGAGGCGTGTGCGGAGGCGTTCGAATTCCTGGAGACCGACGGGGTCGTAGTCGGGGAGGTGCAGCAGGGTGAAGTCGGGCGCGGATTGAGCGGTGAGCCAGTCGATCAGGCGTTGCGAGGCGCGGCCTCTGCCGTAGAGCACGAGGCCAGTGTCGAGCCCGAGATGCTCGAAGCGGAGGAAAACGGCGGGGTTCTCCGCGAGGGCGCATGGGCCGCGGAGGGTGTAGGGCTGGAGATCGGGGCCGAGGAGAAAGGAGAATACGCCATGCTGTTGGGTGGCCTGCACGGCGGGGAGAGGGATCTCGCTCTGGCTGATCGCGCCTTCGCGCGACGCGCGGATATGCACGATCTCGGGCGTGTCGCTTGCGAGGGCTTTCGAATTGCGAAACCGGGCGATGCCGACGGTGCGGCTGAGGGCGTCGCTCGCGGTGGGGGCGTTTGGATATATCCGGCCGATGAATTCGCGCAGGGTGCCGGCGTCTCGCACGATGAGGCGGCGGCCGCCGGGGGCGCGTTCTTCGACGACGACGCCAGATTTCAACAGCGGGGCGATGAGGACGAGGAAGGCGGCACTGCATTGTGAGCGCGCGAGGGCACCGGCGGCTTGGAGCTGCAGGAGACGGGCCTCGAGATGGCCGGCGGCGTTCATGCGGGGCCGGTGGCTTGGGGCTCGTTTTTAGCTTTGGCTTGAGTCTTTACCCCGATGCGGTGGCGGTTGCGCAGGACGATGCGACCGGCTTTGGCCTGGAGAAAATAAAGGGCGTCGACTTCGCTGATGGAGGCGGGGGCGGCGGTGATGGCGATGAAGCCGAGCTGGCGGGCGGTGGCGAGGATGGCGTGGCGGTTGATCGGGTCGAGGGAGTGGATCTCGTCGAGGAAGAAGGGGACTTCGCAGAGGAGCGATTTCCGGGCGTCTTCGCGCAGGAGTCGGCGGAGGACTAGGAGATTGAAAAGGACTTTGATGGTGATGGTGGTGCCGTGCGACTCGACTTGGCGAAAGTTGTCGTAGTGGTGGGGCTTGCCGTCGTCGCCGGTGACGGTGAAGCGGAGGGTGAAGAGGTCGGTGTAGCGGAGGAGTGGGCTAGCTTCGAACTTTTGCCGGAAGGCGCCGAGCGTGGCCTCGAGAGAGGTGCTGTCGTCGAAGAGCCCGGGCTGTTCGACGCGGGCGAGCTTGCGGATGGAGCCGACGACGTCGGCCAGCTCGATGGCATCCATCCGTAGTGCCTGGAGATTCGACACCTGGAAGGTGCTGAGGCTGCGGGTAAGGCCTTCGGCGGCGCTGCGGATGTCACCGAGGCCTTTGAGGACTTCGTCGAAGACGCCTTGCATGTGAGTGAGGTGGTGCACCCAGTCGCGGCTCAGGACTTCCTCGCGGTCAGGCAGGGCCTCCAATTCCTCACGCAGGAGCCGGATGGTTTCGGCTTCGTTGGCTCCGGTGAAGCTACTGCCAAGGGTGCCTTCGAGGCTGCGGAGAAGGTCTTCCAGCTTTTTATCGATGGTCGTGAGCTGGGTCTGCGCGCGGAGGAAGAGGGCGATGGAGGCGTCGAAGTCGTCGGGAAGGGAATCGGCGGGTGCCTTCGGGGTGGCGGGGAACTCGGGGAAGTCGCAGAGAGCGTAGCGGCTCATGACTTGGTTGAAGCGGTTCTCTTCTTCGACCTTGCGGGTCTTTGCGGTCTCCTGGTTGTCTCGCTCGGTGCGGGCCTCGAGTTCGAGGGCGATGATCTGGCGCTCGATCGCAGCGAGGCTGGTCTCGACGTCCTTGGCTTCCTTTTTTAACGCGGGTTCGCCGGCTTTGCGTTCCTTGAACTGGCTCCACTCGAGGAGCCGGGTGCGCAGGGCTTCGGCTTCTTTTTTCTGGGCGGCGAGCGTGGCGGTGAGGGTCTCGCGCTCGATGATGGCCTGGAGGGTGGCTTCGCTGCGGAGGAGGGTTTGCTCGTCTTCGACGAGGCGTTCGCGCAGGGACTCGACATTGGCAAGGCCGCTCAAGGGATTGCGCAAGGCGGGGAGCGGGAACTCGACCATGTCGTCACGGTAGGTCTCTCCATGAATCCGCTGGCTGAGAAGCCGGAGGGCGGCGAGAAATTCCTGATGACGGATGATGCGCACGCCGTCGTCGCCGACGGGTTGGGAGAGGAGTTCGAAGTTGAAGAGGCGGGAAAGCGGGGCCAGCTCGGCTTCGCTGAGGTCGCGGCGGAGCACGGTGACGAGGGCGCGGTCGAAGTGGGCGATGGAGCGCTTTTTTTCAGCGACGAGGCTGCGGTAGAGATCGATGCGGGTCTGGGCTTTGTCGCGAGGCTCGCCCGCGGCGTCGGAGAGCTGCTGCTCGAGCTTGCGAATGTCGGTCTCGAGATTCGCGAGGGCCGTGAGGGTGAAATCCTCGATAAAATCGGCGAAGGCGGTGGATTGAGCGGCGAGCTGTGTGAGCTGGAGATGGAGCCCGCCCTTGGTCTCGGAGAGGCGTTTTTCTTCGGCGCGCTGGGTGACGAGATTCTCGTCGATCGTCCTTGCGCGTGCGGTGGCGGCTTCGGCCTGGGTGCGGATGTTGGCGAGGTTCGTCTCATGCTCTTGTTCGAAGGCGCGCCGCTTTTCCCGGAGGTCGGTCCAGCAGTGCATCTGCTCTCCGCGGAGGGCGTCGCGCCGTGTGCTGGTCTGGACGAGGGTCAGGACCTCGGGCTGACTTTTTTTGAAGAGGATGAGCTTGGCCTTGAGCTGGGTGATGCGGTCGTAGTCGTCGCCGAAGAGCTCGCGCACGTCGAGGGCGTGGCGGTCGGTGGGGAGGCCGGCGAGCATGAGGAGGCGGTCGCGCATTTGCTCCTGGGTGATGGTGCTGAGGCAGAGGAGGTTTTTGAGCGTCTCGCGGAACTGAGGGTATTTGTCGTTGTCGCGGAGGGCGACGAGGCCGAGGCCGCGGCCTTCGCCTTTGGTGGGCAGGAGGAGACGCTCGCGATGGTCCTGGGCGTTTTTTAGAACGGTGTAGTGCTTAAGGCTGAGGCGGGCGTTGATGGCTTTCGGCTCGCGCACCTGACCGCTCTCCTCGAGAAAGTCGGCCGGGTCGTAGGAGCCTTCGTAGGTGAAGCGCTCGGGCTCGGCACCGGAGGCTTTGCTCTGACCGCGCCAGCCGAGGACGCTCTGGCCGCGGACGCCGGCGCACTGGAAGAGGATGTAGCTGTATTGGTTCGCGAAATAGTAGTCGCGGGTTTGCTCGGGGGTGTAGGAGCCGAAGTCCATCTGCCGACGGTCGTCGAGGTAGAGGAACTGGAGGGTATTGATGAGGGTGGTCTTGCCGGTGTTGTTTGGCCCGACGATTTGGAGGGAGCCGCCGAGTTCGACCTCGGCGTAGTCGTAGCGGCCGGACTGGATGAGGATGAGCTTTTGCGGGCCGGAGGGCATACTATTGGGGATCGGCCTCGGGGCTGGAGGCGGGGGATGGCACCGCGGCGGCGGCCTGCGACAATTCCAGGCATTTGTCGAAGACGCGGTGGAAGGGTCGCAGGAGGCGAAACTCGTCCTCACCGAGAAATTTCGCCCAGCCGAGGCGCTCCATGTTCTTCACGATCTGGCGGAGATCGGCGGTGTTTTCCACTTCGACCTGCCGAAGCAGAGCGGCGTAGCGGTCGAGCGAGAAGTGAGGGAGGGTTGAGACGAGGAAGTGCTGCGTGAGCAGGAACTCCTCGATGGGGCGACCGGCATTTGCGGCGTGGTCGATGAGGATGAACGAGAAGACGGCGATGCGCGGCAGGGTCTGGCTCGGGGACTCGGCGGTGTCGGGCTCGAAGTAGAAGAAATCCCTCGAATGGCGGGTGAGCTTGAGACCGAGCGGGGCGAAATACGCGGCGTAGGCAGGATAGTCGGCGGCGACCTCGGAGAAGGCAGGTTCGTCTTCGGGCGAGAGGTGGCGTCCGCTGCGCAGGAGATTGAAGACTTCTTCGAGATGGCGGAACTCGCTCATGAGGCGCTCAATTCCACGGGGCTGGCCTCGAGTGTGCCATCGGGGGTGATGTAGGTTGCGGGCGCATGGTCTCGGAAAGCGGTAGAAAATTCGCCGTCGAAGACGAGGCGGGTGAACCCGGCGAGGATGTCGGCGGTGTCGCGCTGCGGATGCGCCTGGGTAATCCAGCCGAGCAGGTCGGGCACCGGAAGGGATGCGCGCACTTCGGCGGATAATCCCTCGATCCAGACGTGCTGGCGATAGGCGGGAGGCTCGGCGGCCTCACTATGCAGCGCAAGCACGGGGGCGGGCTCTGGTGGATGATCGACGACTCCGCGCGCGGCGCGCTCGATTGCGGCGTCGGACGGGACGTGCTGCAGGCGGAGCGAGAGGCTGGAGATGGTGTGCGCCGCGGCCCAGATATCGTCCCCGTCGCGCTGGAGCCTCAAGAGCGCGATGGCCGCGCCTTCTGCAATGAAGGACGCTCGGCGTAGGGAATCGTAAAGCGGCTGCAGCTCACGCCTGCACTGCTGAAAGATGCGCAGCGCGTGCCGCTGGACCAATCGAAGGTGGCGGAGATTGCGCTCGAGGGCGGGAAGGTCGTTGAAGAGGCCATTCTCGCGGGCCTGATGAAGTAGCCGCTCGCTCTCATCGAAGGATGCGCGCAGCGGCCCGTCGGGGCGCACGATAGCCACCATGGGGTCAACGTAGCGCTCCATCCAATGAACGATGCGGCGGAATTTATCCCGCACCGAAACGCTCTGCCGCTCGGTCTTGTAGTGGCCGACTTCCGTAATGATGGAACGGTGGGTTTCGTCGAGATCGGCGTAGATTCTTCGGAGGGTTTGCTGGAGTTCCTCAAGCGCGAGTTTCACGCCGGTGAGGTCGTCCCCATCGATCGCTCGAGAGAGCTGCTTGTGCAGACTATCGAGAGATTGAATGTAGCCTGAGATGATCTCGGGAGTGGCAGCTTTGGCCTCGTCGAAAAGATACGCGAGCACGCGGGCGACTGGGTCAGCTAGGAAAAAATAGTCACCGCCGGGTTCCGACGGGACGAGGATTTGCAGCTCTAAAAGCCTGCGCCAGGTGGTCTCGGGAAGCTCTTCGTTCGACGCGTGAGTGGACCGAATAATCCGGCGCGCCTCCGCCTCAGAAATTTCTCCGGAATGCAGCATGAGGTCCCGCAGCAACGGCACGTGAGAGCCGCAGAAATTGAAGAATGTGAGGGGATTGACCTTCATGCCCGATGAGTAGTCGGCTGGCTGCTCTAAACGGCGGGGACATTACCTACTCGTGGGGAGTTAGGCAATGTCTCTACGGAGCGCCTTTTGCAGCGGGTATGTGAGCGAGAAGCTTTGCTACAACTTTAGCTTCCGACTCACCGATTTTGGAAACACCTCTGCCAAACTGACCTCAAGTTTCGCGCAGATGCGCGTGAGCAGATTAAGAGTCGCAAACCGCTCCAGCTCTACTATGCGCTGTAGCATCGCCTTTGAAACGCCTGTCTGTTTCGAAAGGTCCGCGTAGCTCCAATCGTTCGCTTTCATGGCGCCACGTAAAAACGTGGCGAGTTCTTTATCCAGCGCGGACGGAACGGCGTGGGGCATGAAGAGGAACCATGCCTTTTTGTGCGTCGCCTATGGGCGACGTTTTGGATTGCATTATCGTTGCCTATAGGCGACAAATCAGCTGCGCACGCATGAATCTCCGATCACATCCGTTTGATGATCAGAATGTCCCCACACCGTTCGCTGGCGGAGGAGGAACGAGGGCATGGGGAAGCAACCTCATACAACCATTTCCGACAAAAGCTGCATGAGTGGAGCCGTATCTCGTCCGTGATGAAAATCACCACATTACTCAGCACCATCCTCGCAACTGCCACGACGGTCTCGCTCCACGCGGCGACCTTCGATCCCAACGTGGATGCCGAAATTCTCGTCAATGGCCACAAGGCCGACTCGACCGGTTACTACGGCTACCTCGTCGAAACGCCCGGAATACCGCTCGTGCAATTCGACGGGAAAGGCCGCGCCATTTACGCCTTCAGCGGCCTCTTTCTTGATTATCAAGGCCAGCCGCTGGGAGCGTCAGCCTACGAGGGCAACGTCGCCGCCGGTTTGGTCGCGGTCGCCAGTGCGCGGCGGCGGGTGGGCTCACCGCCGGTCATGGAGAATTACCAGCTCGACCAGGCGGCGATGGCGATCAACCGCGAAATGTTCCGGCAGGATTGGCAGGGCGCCAATTTCCCGAACGGCAAAACCCTCTCCGATTTCCTGCGGCAGGCGGGCTGGGCGGGCGATCCCGCCAACGTTGTCGCAATCACGCGAGCCAAACCCAAGCTGGAGGGCCTTCTCGCCAATGACTTTTTTGCCATTGGAAAGGTCATTCAAGATTTTCGCCCCGTGATCGACCCAAGCTTCCAAACCATGGGTTACTCGCGAACCAGCGCTTTTGCTGATCAACCGGATGGCGGGAGGGTCAGCGCAATCTACTATGAAACGGTGCTGCTCTCCCGCGACCCGGTGCCGACCTCCACGCAGGCGATGTATTCCTACCATGGCGCGAACGACCTCTTCGGCCGGCGCGGAGCGTCCGTGAACACGCCGACCGTCATTATCGGCCATCGCGGCAAGCGGCTCGTGCCGTCGGGCATCGTGGTTTCGTCCCAGCAGCTTGTCGGCCGCGCGAAGCTCAAGGGCCGGCTGCCGCGCGGCGTTCATTTCAACGGGACCACGGGCAAGTTCTCCGGAGTGCCGCGCAAGCTCGGACGTTTCCATCCGACCGTGACCGCCACCTACCGCATGGTCGCCGGAGAGGGAGCCACGGGCCGGCATACGACGAACGTCCTCATCCGCATCGTCCGATAAATTCAGCCTCGGCCAAGCGGCGCGCTGATCACGGGCGCGCCGCTTGGTCCGCTCGTCCGCTTCCCTTGGAAATCCCCCTCCATGCGTCACCCCCATCGCATCCCGAGCCGCTCGTTTTCGATATTTGATGCGGCTCGCTAAAATGACATGGAGAGGATGTGGCCGCATTGATGAGACGGGCGACATGGCGGGACTTTTTCACGGAGATAGCGAGTGGAATTTTGCCGGTTGGGTTAGATCGGAAAGACCAAGTTCGTCCGCCGTCGGATGGAACGACGGCGGGCGAATCGAGAGCGTTAGACCGTGGCGGCGGGTTGGGCCGTCGCGCTCGCGGCGCGG
>JGI24033J26618_1000020_pt1 | contig 27031 bp, 14 predicted proteins | sample KBSMisM7withPhiX_FD_26618 | JGI IMG/M metagenome (IMG submission 26618)
GGCGCGCCCGCAGCCGATCTGTTGCCGCCCGGCGTGGCTGCCATCGGCGGCCCGTCAACGCCCGCGCCGGCCACCCCGTCGCAAAACGTCACGATCAACCTCATCAACCGCCTCGTGAAGAAAGGCGTGCTCAGCAAGGAAGACGCCGCCGATCTGATCCAGCAGGCCGAGGCGGACGCGCAGACCGCGCAGGCCCAGGCCGCCGCCGCGCAGCAGGCCGTTGCCGAAGCCACCCAGGCCGCGCAACAGGCGATCGCCGCCACCCCGCCGCCGCCCACCGACGACGGCAGTGTGCGCGTCACCTACATCCCCGCCGTCGTGAAGTCGCAGATCAGCGATCAGGTGAAGGACGAGGTCATGGCCCAGGCCCGCGCCGAGGGTTGGGCCGCGCCGAAGCTCATTCCAACCTGGTTGCCGAACTTCCGGCCCTTCGCCGACATTCGCGTGCGCTACGAGGGCGACTACTTTCCGAATGGCAACGACGCCAGCGGAGCATTCCCGAACTTCAACGCCATCAACACCGGCGCGCCGTTCAACACCGCCGGCGACCAGTTCTCGCCCCAACTCAACGTCGATCAGGACCGCAACCGCATCCGCCTGCGCGCCCGCTTCGGCGCGGACCTGAACCTCGGCGAAGGCTTCACCTCCGGCATCCGCGTCGCCACCGGCCAGGACAACTCGCCCACCTCGACGAACCAGAGCATGGGTCTGCCCTACAACGGCCAGGGCGGCAACTTCAGCAAATACGCCATCTGGCTCGATCGCGCGTTCATCAAATACGAAATCGGCGGTCAGCCGACGAAGAACCTCGCGATCACCTTCGGCCGATTCGACAACCCGTTCTTCTCGACCTCGCAGATCGTGTGGGACGATGACCTCGGCTTCGACGGCGTCGCCCTCCAGGGCAAATACGAGGTCGTGCGCGGGTTCACGCCGTTCGTGGCCGGTGGCGTGTTCCCGGTTTACAACACCGACTTCAACTTCTCCTCGAACCAGCCGCAGAAGTTCGCCAGCTACGACAAATGGCTCTACGGCGTGCAGGGCGGCTTCGACTGGAAGATCACCAAGGACCTCGAGTTCAAGATGGGCGCGGCCTACTATTACTTCGACAACATCGAGGGCAAACTCAGCTCGCCCTATACCCCGCTCAACATCAACGACGCCGGCGACACCGACGCGAGCCGCCCGTCCTTCGCGCAAAAGGGCAACACCTACATGGCGCTGCGCGACATCGTGCCCAACGCCAGCAACGACTACGGCACGACGAACCAGTGGCAATACTACGGCCTCGCCACGCCCTTCCACGACCTCGACCTCAACTTCAAGCTCGATTACAAAATCTTCGAGCCCTACGTGATCTCCGTCTCCGGCGAATGGGTCGAAAACCTCGCCTTCGACTCCGGTGCCATCGGCGACAAGGCCGTCAACAACCGCGGCGCCACCGACACGACCGTCTCGGATTCCATCGGCGCCTTCGTCGGTGGCGACACCGCCTGGATCGTTCAGATGCAGGTTGGCTCGGCCGACCTCGGCAAACGCTGGGACTGGCAGCTCTTCGGCGGCTACCGCTACGTCGAGAGCGACGCCGTCGTGGACGGGTTCAACGACTCCGACTTCGGCGGCGGCGGCACGAACCTCAAGGGCTACACCATCGGCGCCAACCTCGCGCTCTCCAAAAACGTCTTCGTTGGCGTCCGCTACCTCAGCGCCACCAGCATCGCCGGCCCGCCCTTCAAGGAAGACATCGTCCAGTTCGACCTCAACGCCAAATTCTAACCATGTCCCGCAAACTCGCTCTCCTCCTTCTCCTGCTCGCGCTCCAGCTCGGCAGCGCCCTCCACGCCGCCGACGAGGATCCGCAAGCCGCCATCAACGCCAAGCTCCGCGACGGCCTGCGCAACACAATGATCCAGCTCCAGACGGTGCAGGGTCAGAACGCCACGCTCACGGCCACCAACGTCCAGAACGAAGCCAAAATCAAAGACCTCACCGCCAAGCTCGCCGCCGCGACGAAATCCGAGGCGGCCACCAAGGCCGAGGCGGCGAAGACCAAGGCCGATTACGAGGCGAAATTCGCCGCTCAGGACACCCGCAACGCCCAGCAGGTCGAGGCCCTCGCCAAATGGCACAAGGCCTACGACGAGTTGCTCGCCAAGGCCAAGGAGATCGACGCCAAACGCGCCGAACTCGCGCAGCAAAAAATCCTCGCCGACCGCAAAATCGCCACCCAGCAAACTAAAAACCAGGCGCTTTACGAACTTGGCAAAGAGATTCTCCGGCGTTACGAGCATTATGGCCTCGGTGACGCCATTCTTGCCCGCGAGCCTTTCGTGGGCATCAGCAAGGTCAAATTCGAGACTTACATTCAGGACAACTCCGACAAACTCGCCGACCAGAAAATCAAACCATGAAACCACGTTCCCTCCTCACCGCCGCCCTCCTCGCGACCGCGCTCACGGGCTTCAGCGCCTTCGCCGAAGATTCCGCCGACGTGATCGCCCGCGTTGGCGACTCCGAAATCACCACGACGGACGTCAAGCCGTTCCTCGCGAATCTCACTCCCGCCCAGCAGGACGCGCTCGCGAAGGATCCCGCCGCGTTCAACCAGTTCCTGCGCACGCTCATCGTGCAGCGTCTCCTGCTCAAGGAAGCGACCGCCGCGAAATGGGCGGACCAGCCCGACGTCGTGAAAGCGCTCCAGCAGATGCGCGACAACGCCATCGCCCAGGGCTACCTCGCCTCGAACGCGAAAGTTCCGGCCGATTATCCGACCGAGGCCGACATCCAGGCCGCCTACGATGCGAACAAGAACATCCTCATCGTGCCGCGCCAGTTCCGCCTCGCGCAGATTTTCATCGCCGCGCCGAAGGATTCCGACAAGGCACCCGCCAAACTCGCGACCGTCGAAAAGGCGCTGAAATCCTCGGGCGCCGACTTCGCGAAGATCGCCACCGCGAACAGCGACGAGGCCACCTCGGCCGCGAAGGGCGGCGAGATCGGCTGGGTCGGCGAAGAGCAGCTCCAACCCGATATCCGTAAAGTGGCCGCGACGTTGAAAAAGGGAGCGGTAAGCTCGCCTCTCCGCGTCGCCGATGGCTGGCACATTCTCAAGATGCTCGAGATCAAGGAGCCCTACACCGCCCCGCTCGCCGAGATCCACGACCAGATTGCCCAGCGCCTCCGTGAGGAGAAAGCCAAGCAGCTCGCGCAGGAATACATCGCCAAATTGCTCCAGGACAATCCCGTCGCGATCAACGAAATCGCCGTGTCCCAGCTCTTCAAGAAATCCGCGCAGTAAGCGCGGGACATCCGCAATTCCCGGGCCGGACGATGTCGCCATCGTCCGGCCTTTTTTGTGCCAGGGCGCAATTGTGACGAAAAGTTCACGTGGGGCCCGTTGTTTCGGACCGCCCGGCACTTTACCAAGGCTCGCGCCCTCGAATTTGCGGCGCAGCCTACCTCGTCGCCGTGTCCCGATCACCTGCCATTTGCGCCATTCACGCTGGTGCGCTGATTGCCTTCCTCGCGTCTCCCGCGATGGCGGGGGACATTTTGCGCGGGGGTGCGGGATTGAATGTCTCGAAGCGCACCGCCGCTTCCTCGGGCGCCACCGCCGGCGCGGATGCCGCGGCGACGACGAGCGCCAACGCGCGCGACCGTCTCGCCCGCACGAATGCGGCGCTCGATGCCATGAAAGCGCTCCAGCGCTCCGCCCGGCAGGCCGCGGAAGCCTCCCGCAACGGTCGCCTCGCGGATCCGAGCCAGCCCGGCAGCGCCCTGCCCCGCGTGCAAGACGGCGTTGGTCCCCACGGGTTGAAGCTCGCCGACGGCGTACCAAAGAATCTGCGCAAGCCGAAACCCGGTGAGGATCCGTCGCTCTGGATCGGCGCCGACCTGCCCACCGAGACCCGCAGCGGCGGCAAGGTCCTGGTCACGATCAAACAACAGGAACAGCAGGCGCTGCTGAACTGGGAAAAATTCGATATCGGGCGGAAGACGACCCTTGTCTTCGACCAGAGCAAGGGCGGTCGCGACATCTCGAAGTGGATCGCCTTCAACAAGATCGATGATCCTTCCGGCCGGCCGTCGCAGATCCTCGGCTCCATCAAGGCCGGCGGGCAGGTTTACATCATCAACCAGAACGGCATCATCTTCGGTGGCTCCAGTCAGGTGAACGTGCGCGGCCTCACCGCCGCGGCGCTGCCGATCAACGACGGTCTCATTTCCCGCGGCCTGCTCGATAATCCCACGGGCGAATTCCTCTTCGACTACCAGCGCACCGAGAGCCTGCTCTCCACCCTCAGCGCCGCAACTCCCTCCGCCACCTTCGCCAATATTCTGGCCCCGGGCACCGTCCCCCAGGTCCAGGTGAGCGTGCGCAAAAACTCCAACGTGACGAATCTCACGCTCGTGCCGGACGAGGATTATACGTTGAAAGTCGGCGCCGACCGTCGGACCACGATCACCCTCACCGCAGCCGGCCTGGCGAAGGCCTTCCCGACGGGCACGAACGTCACCACCGAGCGATTCGTCGCCACCTTCGGCACGCTTACGGGCAACGTCGAAGTCCAGCACGGCGCGCGTCTCACCAGTCCCACGTCCGCGGAGAAGGTCGGCGGCCGCATCGTGCTCGTCGGCGCGAACGTCCGCAACCGCGGCACCATCGAGACCCCGGACGGGCAGACGATCCTGGCTGCCGGTCTCCAGGTCGGCCTGCAGGCGCATTCCGCCGACGATCCCGGCCTGCGCGGCCTCGACACCTACATCGGTGCGGTGGCGGATCCCACCTCGACCGCGCCGACCGTGGCCGGCGTCGCGCGCAACGCCGGCCTCATCGACGTGCCCCGCGGGGACGCCATGCTGGCGGGCTCGCGCGTGCGGCAGGACGGCTTCATTGAAAGCTCCACTTCGGTCGAGCTCAACGGTCGCATCGACCTCCTCGCGAACTACGACTCGGTGGGCGATCCCGTCTTTGAAGAGGGCAGCTCCACCGCGAAGGGCACGCTCTTCGTGCCGCGCTCCACCGGCACCGTCTCGCTCGGCCGCGACAGCGTGATGCGCATCCTGCCCGAGCTCGCGAGCGACGCCACCCGCATCGGCACCAGCCTTGCGCTGCCCTCCCACGTCGAGATCCAGGCCGGGGCGGTTCATTTCGGCCGCGACACCGTCCTGCAGGCGCCGAACGCCAATGTGGCGGTGAGGGCCGGCGAGTGGCTTTACACGCCTCCGACCAACGCCAGCTCCGCGCCCCAGTCCCAATTCGTTTACACCAACGGCCAGATTTACGCCGACGAGGGCGCGCTGCTCGACGTCTCGGGCACCGCCGACGTGTTGGCCCCGCTCGCCAACAATATCCTCACCCTCGAGCTCCGCGGCGCCGAATTTTCCGACGCCCCGCTCCAGCGAAATGGCGCCCTGCGCGCGACCGACACGAACCAGGTGGAGGTCACCGTGGACATTCGCAAGTCCGGCACCTTCAACGGCCGCGAATGGGTCGGCACCCCGCTTGCGGACGTCACCGGCTTTGCCAACCTCATCCAGCGCGGCGTCGGCGAACTCACGAAGGACGGCGGCAGCGTCACGCTCAACGCCGGCGGGTCCGTCGTGCTGCGCCGCGGCTCCGCCATCGACGTCTCCGGCGGTTATCTGAACTACGAGGGCGGTTTCGTGGATACCACGCGCGTGACCGCCGGCAGTCAGATCATCGATATCGCCAACGCCACGCCCGATCTTGTTTACGACGGCATCTACACGGCGGAGTTCACGAGGGCGCACGCGAAATGGGGCGTCAGCGAGACGTTCCAAAATCCCCTGGCCNCCTCGACCCGCCATTTCGAAAGCTCCTACGTTTCCGGTGGCGCGGGCGGCGCGATCAGCATCAAGGCGCCCTCCATGGCCGTTGATGGCGACCTCCGCGGCAACACGGTCGCCGGCCCGCGGCAGCTGCGCGATTCCTCCGGGCGCACGAACCTTCCGCAAACGAGCAAGCTGAACCTGGAATTCTCCGGCGAAGAACTCATCAATGTCGCCGGCGCGGTGCAGGCGCAGGCCGCCTCGCCGCATCCGCCGCGAATTGTTTTCGACCCGTCGATCAGCCTGACGCCGCCGGCGGAGTTCGCCCTCGACGATTTCCGCAAACCGCTGCTCCTCGACCGCCCGCGCCGCAACCGCGTCGTCCTTTCGCCCGATCTTGTGAACGAAGACGGCTTCGGCTCGCTCACCGTCGTCAACGCCGAGGGCTCGATCGTCGTCGATCAAGGCGTCGCGATGAACACAACGCCCGGCGGCTTGATCGACTTCCAGGCTTCCCGCATCGACATTCGCGGCGACCTGACCGCGCCCGGCGGCAACCTCAGCTTCACCGCCTACCAGATTTCGCCCTACGAGTTCGAGCGCCTCCAGAAGTTCGCCACGCCCGAGACTGGGCCGGACTACCAGTTCACCGAGCTCTTCCCCGGCATCGCCCAGTCGGCCGGCCGCTTTTTCCTTCGCTCCGGCGCGCGGCTCGACACCGCCGGCTTGATCGTGGATCAGCGCTTCAGCGCGGAGGATCCCTTCACCGATCCCCTGCAGCTCACCGGCGGCGCGGTGACCATCGCCGCCTACGAGGCGACGCTCTCGCCGGGCAGCGTGGTGGACGTCTCCGGCGGCGTGGAGGTAAATTCCAAGGGCAAGGTGGCCTATGGCAACGCCGGCGCGATCACCGTGCTCGCCGGTCGCGATCCCGGCAAACGCGGCGCGGAAATTGGCACCTTCCAGGCCGGCACCGAGGCCATCGCGGGCGGGCGGCTGACCCTCGCCGGCGATCTGCGCGGTTACTCCGGCGCGACCGGCGGTTCCCTCACCCTGCAGGCCATGCGGGTGCGCGTCGGCTCCGCGCCGTCCACCGAACCGGGCACCTTCAGCGTCACCCCGGAATTTTTCAATCGCGGCGGCTTCTCCAGTTTCTCTCTGACCGGCATTGCCGCCGCGCCCATCCGTCGCGATCCCTTCCTTGGCGAGGATCGCCTTCCCGCCGGACTCTCCCTGCGCGAGATTCCCGATAACCGTTACGTGCCCGGCCTGACCATCGAGCCCGGTCTCTGGATCAAACCGGAAGTGCAGAGCTGGTTGGGTGTGCCCACGGGCGCCGGCGGCCTTGCGCTCGAGACCACGCTCCTGCCCGAGGGACTACGGTCGCCGGTGAGTCTTGCTTTTAAGGCGAAGGGCTCGGGCAGTTATCTGAACGTCCATCGCTTCGTGCGGGGCGACCTGGACTTCGGCGCCGGGGCGTTGCTTCAGGTTGGGCCGAGCGGCAGCGTGACGCTCGCGGGCGACACCGTCTCGGTGCTGGGTTCGGTCGATGCCCCCGGCGGCTCCATCACCGTCCGCGGTCGCGGCAGCTGGCCCACCGTCGTGCAGGGCGATGTCATCAACGAGGTGGCGCGCGCCACCGTTTACATCGGCCCGGAAAGCCGACTGAACGCCGCCGGCATGGTGGTGACAACGCCGGATCCCTTCGGCCTCCGCAAAGGCAGCGTCCTTCCCGGCGGAACGATCACGCTGGCCGGAAACATTATCGCGGAGCCCGGTTCCCTGCTCGACGTCTCCGGCGCGAGTGGCGTCCTCGATCTGAATCCGGCCGAGCTGGAATTCGCCGCCCGGGTCGCGCCCGCCACGAGCGGCCTCACGCAGCCGCTCTTCAGCCGCCAGACCGTGGCGACGACCATCGAGAGCGATGGCGGGCATATCGCCCTCGAAGGCTCGGAGATGCTCTTCGTCGATTCCCTGCTGCGCGGTGCGGCCGGCGGCGCCACCGCGCGCGGCGGCAGTCTGGCGGTCTCCTCTGGACGCTTCTACCTGCCCGACGACGTCGCGCAGCCCAATGATATCAATCTCACCGTCTATCAGGATGGCGATTTGCTGCCCGCCCTCGTGCCCCGCCGCGAAACGCCGGCTGAACGCCTCGCCGCCGCGAAAGCCGGCCGCGATCCCGCGAAAAAGCCGAAGAATCCGCCGCTCGTCGCGGCCGACCGCGGCGTGGGATCGCAGGTCTTCCGTTCCGACGGCACCGTCGTCGACGCGCGCGGTTACTTTGCGGCGGACAGCTTCCTCGAGGGCGGCTTCGACGCGCTGGAACTCGGTGGGAACGTCCGGTTCGCCGGGCCGGTGACGATCGACGCGAGGGAGTCGCTCACCGTCGCGACCGGCGGCGTCCTCTTCGCCGATTCCGCAGTCAAGCTCCGTGCCCCCTACGTCGCCCTCGGCCGCCCGTTTACCGGCCCGCTGCGGCCTGAAGATCCGCGGCTCACCGATCCGTTCGAGGCCAACCGGCCCTTTTACTTCGGACTCCGCCGCGGTGGCGGCAGCCTCACCGTCGAGGCGAAGCTCATCGACATCGGCAACCTCGCCGTGCGCGGCGTCCACCGCACCGATCTCTTTGCGGATGGCGGCGACATCCGTGGCCAGGGCGAACTTGCCGTGCCCGGCCAGTTGAACATCCGCGCCGGCCAGATCTACCCCATCTCCGGCGGCATCTTCACGCTCGCGGCCTTCGACTATCGACTCGCCCCGCTGGACCCCGGGCAGAAGGAGCCATTCACCGCCTCGCAGCTCCGGCTCCGGCCTGGCTCGATCACCATTACCGGCTCCGGCGATCGCCCGCTGCCGCTCTCGGCCGGTGGCGAGCTGAATCTCTACGCGAGCGAGATCATCCAGGGCGGAACCCTGCGCGCCCCGCTCGGCACGATCAACCTCGGCTGGGACGGCACCGGCGACGCGCCGACGAGCACCATCGCTGGCTCGCAAACCAGCAGCCTCGGCGTGCCCAAGGCCTCCCCCATGCCTATCACCCGTCGCCTCGTCCTCGGCGACGGCAGCGAGACGTCCGTCTCGGCCGTCGATTCCACCGCCGGCGCGCTCACGATTCCCTACGGACTCGTCACGAGCGCCGACGCCTGGATCGACCCGCGCGGCATCGATATCAGCGTCTCCGGCGTGCCGACGAAATCCATTCAACTCGGTGCCCGGAGGATCAACGCCACTCCGGGCTCCGTCGTGGACGTGAGCGGCGGCGGCGATCTCTCCGCCTACCGCTGGGTGCCCGGCGTCGGCGGCACAAACGATCTGCTCGCCTCCCAGGACAGCTACGCTCTGCTGCCCGGCTATGGCGCGGACTTCGCCCCGTTTGCGCCCTTCAACCAATCGGACGACGCCCAGCACGCCTTCAATCCCACCTTCGCCCAGGGCGACACCCCCGAGCCCGGCTACGCAAATGCCGGCCTGAGTGTCGGCGACCGCGTGCATCTCGGAGCGGGCGGCGGACTGCCCGCGGGCGATTACACCCTGCTGCCCGCGCGCTACGCCCTCCTGCCCGGCGCCTTCCTTGTCACGCCGGAATCCGGCGATCCCGTCGGCTCCCTCGGCATGCCCGATGGCTCCAGCCTCGTCTCCGGCTACCGGTTCAACGGCCTGAACCCCGCCAGCCGCAATGGCGCGTTGCTCACGCGCTTCGAGGTCGCCTCCGCCGGCGTCGTGCGTTCCCGTGCCGAATACGAGATCTTCTCCGCGAATCATTTTCTGCGTCGCAAGGCCCGCGAGGTCGGGGCCGCGGTGCCGCGCCTGCCGATGGACTCGGGACGGATCGTCTTCGAGGCCCGCGACAACCTGCGCCTGAACGGCATGGTGAATTCCCTGCCGCTCGACGCCGACGCCCGCGGCGCTGAAATCGACATCAGCACCCCGCAGGACATCCTCATCGTGGATCACGCCCCCGCCGAGCGGCCGGAGAACACGATTGTGCTCACCGCCGAGCGGTTGTCGTCCTTTGGAGCCGAGAGCCTCCTCATCGGCGGCGTGCGGTCCGCGCCCGGCGAGGAAGGCACCCCCGTCACGGTGAATACCCGCAACATCACCCTGCGAAACACGGAGGATCCCCTCAGCGGCCCCGAGATCATCCTGGCTTCCCTCGATTCACTCACGCTCGAGTCCGGCGCCAAGGTCGAGCAAACCGGCCTCCTCGGCGGCGACGCCGAGCGGCTGCTCATCACCGGTGACGGCCTGCTGCTCCGTGTCAGCAGCGACCCCTCGGCCGCGATTTCCCGATCCGGCTTCTCGACCTCCACCACGCCGATCATGACGATTGCCGGAGGTGCGTCCGTATCGGGGGCCAGCCTCATTCTCGACTCCAGCGCCCGCACCGCGCTCAGCCCCGGCGCAAGCCTCCACGGTGATTACGTCTCGCTGAGCAGCGGCCAGATCACGCTGCGCCTCGGCGATTCCTTCGACGCTCCCGCGACCACCGGCCTTGTCCTTGCCGGCTCCACTCTTCAGGGTCTCCAAGGCGTCCAAGGCCTCAACCTGCTGAGCTATTCCTCGATCGATCTCGTGGGCTCCGGGCGATTCTCGATCGACGGCACGCTCGAGCTTCACGCTGGCGAGATTCGCGGCTTCGGCCAGGGCGACGGCACCATGGCCTTCAATGCCGGCCACATCGTGCTCGACAACTCCGGGGGCGCCGTCCGTCCCGGCCCTTCGGGCGAGCCTTTCGGCCGGATCACCTTCTCCGCCGACACCGTCGAACTCGGCCGCGGCCGTCTGGATATCGACCAATACGATTCCGTCACGTTCAACGCGGCATCCGGTCTGCGTTTCACCGGCGATGCCCGCCTTCATACTCAGGGCGACCTCCTCGTGCGCACGCCGCTGATCACTGGCGGAAGTGCCACGACCAGCTCCATCCATGCCGGCGGGGCATTGCGCCTCCTTGCCAGCGAGCCGCCATCCGGTCCGGCGTCCACGCCCGGCCTCGGCGCCAGCCTCATCCTCGAGGGCGCCAGCATCACGGCGACGAGCCAGTTACTTTTCCCGAGCGGCCTTCTCACGTTGCGCGCGACCACCGGCGACGTGCAGGTCGGCGGAGATCTCGACGTCGGCGGCACTGCGGTCGCCACCTTCGATCGACTGACTTACACCGATGCCGGCCAGATCACGCTCGATGCCACCAACGGCTCCGTGAACGTCACAAAGACAGCCCGGCTCTCGGTGGCCGCCCAGTCCAAGGCGGGCAACGCGGGCGTCCTCACGATCCTCACCCCGCACGGGAATCTGAACCTGGATGGCGAACTTCTCGGCCAGGCCGGCCGGCGCGGCGCCGGCGGCAGCTTCCTGCTCGATGTCCGCGAATCCGCGCGCCTCGCCGCGCTCAATGCCCAGCTCGACGCAGCCGGTTTCTTCGAGCGCCGCTCGTTCCGCGTCCGCGAGGGCGATGTCGTCCTCGGCGGTGAGACGACCGCGCGCCGCTTCGACCTTTCGGCCGACACCGGCTCGATCACCGTCACCGGTCGCATCGACGCCTCCGGCGCCACGGGTGGCAGCATTCGCCTCCAGTCCCACGGCGATCTCATCCTCGCCGCCGGCTCCGAACTCACCGTCGCAGGCGAAGACTTCGACGCCGCCGGCAAGGGCGGCTCCATCCTCCTCGAGGCGGGCACCCAGCAGGACGGCTTGGCCGGCCCCGGCACGATCCGCATCCTCGCTGGAGCGGAGCTCGATCTCTCGGTCGCCGCGGCCACCCCCGCGAGCGAGAGCCTCGGCGAATTCACCGGCCTTCTCCATCTTCGCGCGCCACGCAACGCTGCGAATGACGACGTGCAGATCGATCCCATCGCCGGCACCATTCGCGGTGCCTCCCACATCCTCGTCGAAGGCTACAAACTCTACGACCTGAACGCCGCGCTCACACCGAATTCCCCCGGCATCATCACTGACGCCATTGTCGGCGTGCGCGCGCAGATTCGGAACGACGCCACCGCCTTTCTCGGTGCCGCCGGCGTCGCCTCCGCCACCTACGACGCCATGCACACCCGGCTCCTCGGGAGCAATCCGGCCCTCGATTCGATCCTGAGCATCCGGCCCGGTGCGGAAATCATCAACCGCAGTGGCGATCTCACCCTCGGCTCCCAGAGCTCGCCCGCGTCGAACGACTGGGACCTCGCCACCTATCGCTTCGGCCCGCAGAGCGTGCCCGGCGTGCTGACCATGCGCGCTTCCGGCGACATTGTTTTATTCAACGCCATCCAGGACGGCTTTGCCATCGACGACAACCGCCCCGCACTTTCGTTCCTCGCGCCTCTGCTCGACCCGAATCCCGCCCTCCCCACGAACGCGCAATCCTGGTCTCTGCGCCTCACCGCCGGCGGTGACCTCACCGCCGCCGATTATTCCCAAGTGCTGCCGATCTCGAGTCTCGGGGTGAACAAGGGTTCCCTGCGCCTCGGCAAGAACGCTTCCAGCGGCGGCGTCTCGAACCCCGCCGGCGGTTTCGCCGTCACGCTCAGCGCCATTCTCGGCATCACCACGCAAGCCTCGAACCCCGCGTCCATCAGCAACAACACCGCGCAGACCGCCCAGTCCCGCTACCAGGTCCTCCGCACCGGTAGCGGCGACATCGAGATCGCCACCGGCCGGGACGTGCAGCTCCTCAACCAATTCGCCACAATCTACACCGCCGGCACGCTCGTCGCCGACCCGACACTCGCCGGCAAATTCCAGCTCCCGCAGCTCGGTTTCACCGCCCAGGGCTCCGGCCTCGGCAACGTTGTCCTGAACCCGCCCTACCCCGTCCAATACTCCCTCGGCGGCGGCAACGTCACCGTCACCGCCGGCGTCGACATCGCGCATTATCTGCGCACCTCCCTCGGCGTGATCACCGACGACTCGTCCCGCCAGCTGCCCATGAACTGGCTCTACCGCCGCGGCTATATCGATCCCGAGACCGGCGAGTTCGGTGCGTCCTCCAAGGGCGAAATCGCCTCGACGACGTGGTGGATCGACTTCTCGAACTTCTTCGAGGGCATCGGCGCGCTCGGCGGCGGCAACGTCAGCCTGCTCGCCGGCCGCGACGTGAAGAATGTGGACGCCGTCGCGCCGACAAACGCCCGAATGCCTGCCGGCGCGCCGAACGAAGACAACCTCGTCGAGCTTGGCGGCGGCGACCTTCTCGTGAAGGCCGGCCGCGACATCAACGGCGGCGTATTCTACGTCGAGCGCGGCGACGGCCGGCTCGCGGCGGGCGACTCCATCCTCACGAACGCCACCCGCACGCCCTCGGCCAGCGCGCTCATCAGCCAGCCACCCCTGCCCGAGCAGAACTGGCTGCCGACCACCCTCTTCCTCGGCAAGGGGTCCTTCGACATCTTCGCGCGAGGCGATATCCTGCTTGGGCCGACGGCAAATCCCTTCCTGCTCCCCGGTGGCATCAATAACACGCCGCGCTACAAGACCTACTTCTCGACCTACGCGGCGTCGGACGCCGTCAACGTGCTCTCGCTGGGCGGTGCGGTGAGCGTCCGCACCGAATCCGTCATTGAGGGCGGCGGCTCCGAGCCTCTCCTCTACCAGTGGCTGAACCACGTGCTCCGCTTCGATACCGACAACGCCGCGAACTCCCAGCCGTGGCTCCGCCTCAGCGAGACGAACGTCTCTTCCTTCCTCGGAGTCTCTGCGCTCATGCCCGGCGCCCTGCGCATCGCCGCCCCCTCCGGCGACGTGAACTTCGTGGGCGACATCACGCTCTCGCCGGCCCCGCGCGGCACGCTCGACGTCCTCTCGGGTGGCTCGATCAACGGCCTGCAGCCCAATGGCATAAACTCGCTCGGGCTCACGACATGGTATTCCGCGCGCCTCAACGTCTCCGACGCCTCGCCCGCCGCCATTCCCGGCCCCGCCTCCCCGTTCGCCTACCAGACGCTCGTGCCGAACGAGACCACCGCCCGACGCAGCGGCATCGACTTCCTCAATTTCATCGACCTCCTCTTCGAGGAAACCGGCGCGGTCAATACCGTCCTCGCCACCAAGCAGGCATTGCACAGCCCCGGCCTCCATGCGGAGGATTCCGAACCGCTGCGCCTCTACGCCGCGAAAGGCAACATCTCCGGCTTCACGCTCTTCTCGCCGAAGAGCGCGCGGATCCTCGCGGGTCAGGACATCAGCGACATCGCCTTCTACGCGCAGAATCTCTCGCCGGACGACGTTACCACCATCGCCGCCGGCCGGGACCTCACCGCCTATGACGCGAACTCCCCGCTGCGCTCCGCGGCCTTCGCGCCGGGCAACATCATCGCCGGCAGTAGCGTGGATCAGGTGCCTCAGGCCGGCGACATCCAGCTCGGTGGCTCCGGCACGCTCGAAGTGCTCGCCGGCCGGAATCTCGATCTCGGCGCCGGCGCCAGCAACGCGGATGGCACCGCGAGTGGCATCACCACCATCGGCAACCGCCGCAATCCGTTCCTGCCCTTCGACGGATCCGACATCGTCGTCGCCGCCGGCATCGGCCCCGCGACCAGCCTGTTCGACTCCGCCCTGGATTTCTCCGCCTTCCTCGACGCCTACGCCGGCGACGAACGATTCGCCGCGATCCTCGCGGAAATGTCCACCAGCGAGGAAGCGGGCGCCCCGCCCCTCACTGTCGACGCGCTCACACCCGCGCAGCAGGCCCGCGCCGCCATCAAGTTTCTCTTCCGCGCGCTCAGCGACACCGCTCATGATCGTGCCGACCCCGCCAGCCCGAATTTCGGCCTCAGCACCGCCTACGATCCCGGCTACGAAGCCATCGCCACCCTTTTCAACGGTCGCAAATGGCGCGGCGACGTGCTGGCGCAGGGCCGCGATATTCGCACCCGCAACGGCGGCGACATCGACATCCTCGTGCCCGGCGGCAATCTGCGCCTCGCGGATGTCGTGATCGGCAACCCCGAAATCCCGCCCGGTATCATTACCGAGACGGAAGGCTCCATCGACATCCTCACCAACAAGGACGTCAGCCTCGGCGTCGGCCGTATCTTCACGCTACGCGGCGGCGACATGGTCATCTGGTCGTCCACTGGAAACATCGCCGCCGGCGCGGCGTCCCGAACCGTGGCCTCCGCGCCACCGGCCCGCGTGATCATCGACGCCCAAAGCGCCGCGCTGGATACCGATCTTGCCGGCCTTTCCACCGGTGGTGGCATCGGCGCGCTCGCCACGGTGGCGGGGATTCCGCCCGCGAATATCGACCTCATCGCCCCCGTGGGCACGGTGGATGCCGGAGACGCGGGCATCCGCGCGAGTGGCAACATCACGATCGCCGCGGAGGTTGTGCTCAACGCCAGCAACATCGCCGCCGGCGGCTCCGTTTCCGGCCCGCCCAGCGCGCCAACCGTCGCCGCGCCAAACATCGCCGGCCTCACCTCCGCGTCGAACGCCGCCGGTGCGTCAAACTCCGCCGCGCAATCGCTCGCCAACCAGGCACGAAATCCCGCCCCGACCGATGAAGCTCCGTCCGATTTCACCGTCGAGGTGGTGGGCTACGGCGGCGGTGATGGCTGACGCTTTGCGGCGAGGGCGTCCGCCGGCGGTTCTTCGGACGGACGGGCAGGCTTCCCCGTCTCCCTTCACCGATCTGAATCAGCGAGCCGCGTGCGTCCGGCCCACATACTGATAGATGTAGGCGGCCACCACGCTTTCACCCGGGAAAATCGAATAACGCAGCGTGAAGCGACCCTGCTTGCCCGCGGCGACAATGCCCGTGAACCGCCCCGTGAGTTTGCGGACCGTGTAGATGCCGGAAAAAGTGATCTGTCGCGTGGTCGCGGTGTAGAGCCCGGCAAATTTCGCCTCGGCGAGCACGCCCGGCGCGAGGTTTTGGCCCCGCATGACGCCATCCGACGTAAAGGTGAACGTATTGCCCACGGGGATCACGCGATCCCCCGCCTCGATTGCGGCCGCGATCACGATTCGCGCCGACGTGGCGGTGGGGCTGCGGAAGCGGACCCTGGACCGGCCGACATGGAGCGCGCCCGAGTCCAGCGAGATCTTCACCGTCCCCGGGTAGCGGCCGACAAACTTGGAAAGATCCACCTGGTTCGGAATCGGCGTCGGCTCCGGCGTGGGAGTCGGGGTCGGTGTCTGGGCCGCGCTCCACGCCGCGGAGGCGAAGAGCAACGCGCAGGAGAGACGGCCGGAGAGAGACATGGACGGCGGACGCTACCGCGCCGGTGGAGATTCGCAATTCGGCCAATGTGTCGTTTCCGTCACATTCCGGCGTCACCCGAGCAGCCGCGCGGGAATCTTGACGACCAGCTTGCGCAGCGGGGCGCCCACGCCGAGCGCGACCTTCGGGCAATGCGCCTCGCCGGGCAGGAAAATCACGAAATCCCCGGGACGCAGCGCGACGAGGGTGGAGGGTTCCGTCGTGCCGGCGAACTTTTGCGTGTCGCTCTCGGCTTTGAAGAGGGTCGGCTCGCCCAGATGCTCGACCGGCCGCACGAGAATCCCTTCCGCGCCTTCGATGAGATATTGCACGTCGATGGTTTGCAGGTGGTTCTCCCACTGGCATTCGTCCGCCGGCTTCGTCGTGTAGCCATGCACGTTCACGAACCAGCCGGGCTCGCCCAGCTCGTAAATTCCCTCCGCGGAAGTGGCGGCGTTCCCGGAGATCCACGCGAGGGATTTTTGCAGGACGGGATGCGTGAGAAAGGGCTGCCAAAGGGGCGTGGCGGAGAGGGCGGCGGTGAACATACGGTCGCGAAAAAATACAGGCCGCCGCGACGAATGTCACGACGGCCTGCTGTTCCCCCCAGAACAAGGATTTGAAGAAGCAGGTTCCGAGCCAAGTCGTCCGGACGGCGGCTCTATCGCTCGGCCCAACGGAGTTTCGCGGAGGTCGCGCGGGGATTGGCGCGACATTCCCGGGGACTCGCGCGGATCACCTCGTCGGCGATGCGGGAGTAGCGTCCATCCCGCAGCGCGGCCTGGAAGGATTTTTTCACCCGCCGATCCTCGCCGGAATGGAACGTCAGGATGGCGACGCGTCCGCCGGGATTCAGGCACTCCGGCAGATGGCGCAGCAACGTGTCGAGCGCCGTGAATTCCTCGTTCACGGCGATGCGAAGGGCCTGGAAGACCCGCCGCACCGTGCGGTCGCGCTCGTCATCGGAAATGTCCGGCAACGCGGCGCGGATCGCCGCGGCGAGATCGGTGGTGAGCCCGAACGTTCGTCCGGCGAGGCGTTCCGCCAGTGGCGTCGCGCGGGGTTCGTCGGCATTTTCCCGCAGCAAATCCGCCAGCGCCTCCGCGGACAGTCGCGCGAGCAACGCGGAGGCGGTCTGGCCGCGGGAGGGATTCATGCGCATGTCGAGCGGGCCGGGATGCTTCACCGAAAAGCCGCGCGCGGGCGTGTCGATCTGCATCGAGGAGACGCCGAGATCGGCGAGGATGCCGTCCGCGCCGGGCAGCGATTCCGCCGCAAGTGCCGCGGGCAGGCCGGCGAAATTCGACCGGCGAATGCGCAGCGTCTCCGGGCCGAAGCCGAGCGCGCGCAGGCGGGCCTCGGTGCGCGGTTGCTCGACGGGATCGACGTCGAGCCCGAGCAGACGGCCGCCGGGTTGCAGGAGCGGAAGGATTTCGCGGGCGTGGCCGCCATAGCCGAGCGTGCAATCCACGACGGTCGCGCCGGGCCGCGGGGCGAGAATATCCAGAATTTCACGCACCATGATCGGCAGATGCGCGCCGGCCGGCGTCTTCCCGGAGGAGATGACCTTCGCGACCGTGTCGGGATATTTTTCGGGCGCGAGTTCCTTGTATTTTTCCTCGAAGCGGCGCGGGTATTTGCCGGCGTAGCGAGGGCGCCGGCGGTGGGGTTCGGGGTTCGGATTTTCGCCGCTCACGTTCCGGCCATTCTTGGGGCGTTCCTAACGTGGGGTCCACACCCAATCGTCCGCCGTCGAGGGACCGAGGAGGAGGTTCGCATGGGCGCCGCTGCCGCCGTCGTCGCGGGCATTCCAGCCGCGGCCGTAGAGCGCGTAGGTCGTTGGGCCGGTGGGGCGGTAAAAGTAGCGGCCGCCGCCGACCACGTCGCGGGGAACGTCCTTGATCCAGCGCGGCGCCAGGTCGTCGAGCGAGGCGGGCACGCCACCGGTGGCGCGGCGGTAGTGCTCGATCGCGCAGGCGAGCTGGGTGAAGTCGAGCCGGGCCTGCATGTAGGCGGCGCTGCGGGCGGTATTCGCAAAGGTCGGCAGCACGAGCACCGTGAGCGGAGTCCGAAAAAATTCCAGCGGGCTGCGGCGGATATCCGTGAGGCGGGCCTGCCATTCCGCGAGCGCCCACGGGCGGACGAAACCGTTGTGGATGACGAGGCTCAGCCAATCCTGCGTAAAGGTCGCGTAGCGGGCGCGGTCGCGCAGGTCCCAGCCCGAGGGACGCAGATTCCAGGTGAGCCAGCTCAGCGTGCGGGTGATCCATTGGGCGACGGGCGTGCGGTCATCGACGAAGGTGAAAATCGCCTCCGCCCGGGCAGGCAAAGAGCCGGGCGACGTGAGGAAGAGGGCGCGCTCGCCACGGACGGCCTCGCGAAAATCCGCCAGCGGATGGAAGCCGGCCAGTTTGGCTTCGATCTCGTTCAAGTCCTCGTCGGACCACGCGCCTTGCGCGAGACCGTCGGCGACGATGTCCAGGGCGTAGCCGAGCATGGTTTGCCCGGCATAGCAGGCGGCCAGCATCGGGGGATCGTTCGAACGGGCCGAGAGCCGGGTGATGAGATCGAAATCCGCCAGCGCACTGGCGGGACGCTGATCCGCGACCGACGCGGACGCGCGGGCGGCGAGCACTTCGGAGGTGTGTCGCAGCGGCGAGAGAAACATCGCTGGCGCCGCCGGGCCACGGGCGTCGTGCGCCGGCCAGACGGAATCCGGCCGGGCGGCGGCCTGCCGGATGGCCTCGAGCAACGGCTCCAGCGGGGCGAGGCCTTCGAGCACGACGGCGGCGGCGGTGGCGGCGTCGCCGTTGAAGCCGGGCTGGAATCGCCGCGCCAGGGCGATGAGGGCGGCGTTGTCCACCGGGCCGCCGGAGCCGGCGGGTGGGGGCAGCTTGACGTCGTAAACGCTGGCGCGCCGGGGGTTGTAGTAAGTGAAGAGTTCGCGGAAAATCGGCGCCGCGGCCATGTTCTCCGCATCCGGCACGGGTTTCGGCCGCAAGGCATCAGCCGAGAGCGGCTCGCCATCGGCCTTGAGCGCCGCTTCCACCCGGCGCCAATCCGCCGCGCCGGTCCAGTTTTCGTAGCCGTAAAATCCGGCCACGACGAGCACGGGCACTCCGACGCAAACTGCGAGCAGCAGGAGCAGGATGAGGAACGTGCGCTTCATGTGAATCTCGACCCCGGGTTCGCGCCGCCGTGCGAAGCGAAGGCAAATTAATGGCGAACCGCGCGAAAATCGAACGCAATAAATTCCTGTGGTGCGGGGTAGGCGCGGGCATTAGCGTGTCCCGCCGATGAGCGCGATGGTGGAGCTGCGGGGAATCAACAAACGGTTTGGCGATTTCACCGCGCTCCAGGACGTCGATTTCGAGATTCGCGAGGGCGAGTTCATGACATTCCTCGGTCCGTCGGGCTGCGGGAAGACAACGTGTCTGCGGCTGATCAGCGGCTTCGATTCGCCGAGCTCGGGACGGATCTTCATCGGCGGGCGGGACGTCACCGACGATCCGCCTTATCGCCGCGACGTGAACCAGGTCTTTCAAAGCTACGCGCTGTTCCCCCACCTTACGATTTACGAAAATATCGCCTTCGGCCTGCGCATGAAAGGCGTCACGCCCGTCGAGGTGAAGCGTCGCGTCGATCGCGTGGTCGAGATGACGTCGCTGGGCGAGTTCGTGCAACGCCGGCCCGCGCAGATGTCCGGCGGCCAGCGCCAGCGCGTCGCCCTGGCCCGCGCCATCGTCTGCGAGCCCAAGGTCCTGCTCCTCGACGAACCGCTCTCGGCCCTCGACGCCAAATTGCGCGCGCAGATGCGGCTCGAGCTCAAGCAACTCCAAAAGCGGCTCGGCATTACGTTCGTCTTCGTGACGCACGACCAGGAGGAAGCCCTTACGATGAGCGACCGCATCGCCGTGATCAACCGCGGCTGCGTCGAGCAGATCGGCACCGTCGCCGATATCTACTACGAGCCCGCCACGCGATTCGTCGCGGGCTTCATCGGCGAAACGAACATCGTCAGCGCCCGCGTGTTGAGCCGGGAGGATGGGTATCTTGTTTGCGAGACCGAGGGCGGCCTGACGGTCCGGGCACGTGCCAATCCTCGCGTCACCGACGCCGAGGTGCTCCTTTCGTTGCGGCCCGAAAAAATCCGGGTCTTCCGCGAACGGCCGGCAGGCGACAACGTCTTTCCCGCGGTCATTTCGATCGAGATCTTCAAGGGCGCCGTCGATGAGTTGACGCTCACCTGCGGAAACGGCCTGGAACTCGGCGCCATTCTTGCGAACGACGGCGAGATCGGCCTCGATTTCCACGAGGGCGAGAACGTCTTCTTCCGCATCCAGGCCGCCGAAATCAGCGTTATTTCGGCGTGATATTTATTCGGACCTGTCGCGAAATGTTGCAACGGTGACACCTGCTGTCGCGATTTGTTCAAAAATAATTTGAAAAAAAGTTTGACGCTCTGTCAGGCAGCCCATTAAACGCCTTGGCATGCTCCGTGCTGTTGAGAGGGAGCAATCATGCCTAACCATGATTGATTCGGGAATGCCTCTGGCGAAACCCGGGTCTTTCAACCAAAAAACAAAGAACCAAAACAACCCTATGAAACTAGCTACAAAGTTTGCTGCAGTCCTCGGCACGGCGGCTCTGCTCTCCAGCAGTGCTCTCTTCGCCGGCGACGGTAAGTCGTTCAAAGAAGTCAAGGAAGTCGCGGCGGAAGCCAAGCCCTGGTGGACAGCCTCGCTGAGCACCGGTTGGGACAGCCTCTACATGTTCCGCGGTGTCAACACCCTGCCGAACCCGAACAATGGCTACGGCTCCAGCCTCGCCTGGACCCAGCTCAGCGTGACGTTCAACCTCACGGACAACGACTTCCTCACCATCGCCAACTGGCTCGCGTTCGGTCTCACGAACTCGACCTACAAGGAAGACGACGTCATCGCGACCTACACGCACACCTTCGGTGACCTCTCGGTTCACTTGGGCTACACGTTCTACGCGTTGCTCAATGCGAACCAGACCGGTCTCTACTCGCATGAGTTGAACACGGGTGTCGCGTATGCGCTGCACTTCGGTTCCGTCACGGTCACGCCTGGCATCAACTACTTCTTCAACGTCGGCCCGAATCTCGGTAACGGCGGTTATGTCGAGCAGTGCGCCAGCTACCTCGAAGCCCGCGTGGACGGCAGCGTCCCGCTCACCAGCTTCCTCTCGCTCGCTCCTTACGTTTCGTTCGGCACGAGCTTCCGCTATAACTTCACCACCCATGACAATCCGCCGTCCCCGTTCGTTGGCACGAACAACATCCAGACGGGTGTTGCTCTCCCGATCGCGGTCAGCAAGAACATCACGGTCTCGCCCTACGTGGCCTACAGCTACCAGTGGTATGGCCTTGTTGGCACCACGCCGAGCACCTTCTGGGGTGGCGGTTCGGTGACCTTCACGTTCTAATCGAACGACGAGTCTAGAAACCTTCGAAAGGCCCTTTCGCTCACGCGGAAGGGCCTTTCTCTTTTAAGATTGAGCGATTCGCAGGACGTTCCCACGGCCCTCGGCGAAATTTCGCCTGAATAAACGGGCGTGACATCCGTTTTCCCGGGCGAAAAGATCGCAAAATCATGGAAACCCTGGAGCTGCTCGGTGTCGCCCTCGGGCTCGCCAGTCTGGCGGGCATCAACCTTTATCTGACGGTCTTCGTCAGCGGTTTGGCCATTCAGCAGGGCTGGATCACCCTGCAGCCGCAATATGAGCAACTCGCCGTGCTGGGCGATCCGATCATCGTAGGCGTCGCGGGCACGCTCTTCGTCATCGAATTTTTTGCCGACAAGGTGCCGTGGGTGGATTCGCTTTGGGACTCCGTGCATACCTTTATCCGGCCGGTCGGCGGGGCCATGCTGGCGGTCACCGCGCTCGGAGACGTCCAGCCCGTTTACGATGTGCTCGTCGGTTTGCTCGCCGGCGGAGTGGCGCTCACGACGCACGGGGCGAAAGCCGGCACGCGTCTCCTCGTCAACGCCTCGCCCGAGCCATTCTCGAATATCGGGGTCAGTCTGGCGGAGGACGCGACCGTCCTGGCCGGGCTCGCGCTCGTTCACACGCATCCGGTGGTGGCCCTGGCGGCAACCGTGGTGGCAGTGGGATTGACGATCTGGCTGGCGCCGCGAATTTTTGGCGCCGCGCGGGCGATGCTGTGGTTCGCCTGGCGGCGGATGCGGCACGGCGTCGGAACTACGGACGTCGCGGCGGTGCCGGATTTGCCTCCCGATTTGGAAATCGCGCTCGGACAACTGCGGGGCGACGCCGTTGATCTCCAGTGGGCGGCCCCGTGCGTGACTGGCAAAGGCAAGGGGCTGCGCGCGAATACCTTCGGCTGGTTGCTGCTCACGGTCGGCGAGACCGGCGGCCTCGATTTTGCCCGGAACGCCGAGAACCGGCCCAAGATCCAGCCCGTCGCCATCGAAGGGCGCAAGGCGCTCCATCGCCGGGGATTGGTCGCGGATTGCGTGATCGTTTACGGCCTGGAAACGGGCGAAAAGCAGATTTTCCAATTCGACCGGTCACGCCGTGAGCTGGCCGCGGAGCTGGCGCGATTGATTAATGCGCGAGCGACGAAGAGGGATCGCGTCGAAGCGGCGGCCGCCGGGTAATCCCGCAAGCCCGATCAAAGATCCGTGTGCGGAGTCACCGTGACGCGAATATCGCTTAGCGTGAGGGGGCCGAACTGGGTGAGCAGCGCGACATCGGCGGCGTCGCGGCCATAGGCGATGGCGATGCGATTGCCCTTGGGCCGGGCTTGCGTGGCATCGAAGGTGAACCAGCGTGCGCCGACGTAGGCCTCGAACCAGGCGTGCAAGTCCATCGGGTCGAGTTCGTGGAGAAACCCGCACACGAAGCGGGCGGGAATATTAATGGCACGGCAGAGGGAGATGCCCAGATGCGCCATGTCGCGGCAGACCCCGATGCGGGAATTTGCGGTCTCGAGCGCGGAGGTCGAGGCGTTGCTCGTGCCGTATTGGTAGGTCACGTTTTGATGGATCCAGGTCGTGATCGCCTCGACCTGCCGGTAGCCGGGCGGGAGCCCCCCAATGATGGAATGGGCGAGGTTGCCGAGTTGATCGGCCTGGCAGTAACGGCTGGACAAGAGGAACTTGAGGATGGTGTCGGGCAGGAATTCGACGGGGACGAAAGCGGCCGTGGGGTCCACGTCGATGGTGTCGGAGGTATCGACGACGGAACTGGCATGGAGCGAAAGCGGCCCGCCGGGCAGCACGGCCCGTTGACACAGGTTGCCAAAGTCGTCGGTGTATTCCGTCATCGGCAGATGCGGCTCGACGATGTATTCCTCGCGCATGACCCATTGCCCGAGTCCGCTGCGGGGACGGAGGATGAAGATGACGGGCGTGGGGGCGAAGGCGTCGAGTCTAAGCTGGCATTGGGCTTCGAGAATCATGGAGTCGGCGTCGCGGTGGACTCCACGCTTCGCTCCATCGGCGTCGGTTGGATGGCTGAACTTTCGGCCGGCGTCGGCGTCGCCTCGGGGGTCGCGGTGGATATTAGGGCCGTTTCGGGCGACGGGCTCGGGGCGGGAGTGCCGGTGGCGGTGGGAGTTGCGGACACCGTGGGAGCGGCCGGAGTGGCGCTGGGCACCGCAACCGGAATGGAAGCAGGCGGGCCGATTTTGATCCAACCGTCGCCGCCGTCCAGGACGACGAAGTGCTCGCTCACATGCAGAGCGTCCAGGGTGGTGGCGAGTTGCGGCTCGAGGCTTTTCCAGAGGTGCCCGGCGAGAGCGTTGGGGCAGGCGAGGGCGCCAAGATGGACAGCCGTGACTACGATGGGCGCGCCACCGGCGCCGGAACGAAACGTCAGGTCGTAGCGAACGATCCACGAGCGGCCAACGCAGCGAACGAGCTCGAAGATCGAAGCGCCGCCGGGAAGCAGACGGACGGCGAGAGCCTCGCGCGTAACGGCCCAGGGAGCGGCGCCGGTCCGCTCGATGGCGACATGACGGGCGAGAAACGTGTTCAGGGCGGCCTCGGAGAGGGTGTGCTCGCTCGCGATGGTGTTGCCATCGACGGCGGCGGCTTCCTCGAGTGCGGCCAGGACGGGATGCAGATCCGCGGCCGGTGTGGCGGCGGGAAGCCGGCTGGAATCGCGCGTGGCCAGAAAATAGAGCACTGCCAGCGTGGCGGGAGCGCCCACGAGGAGAGCGACTCCTGCCGTCCGCAGCGCCATGCGGCGCCGGAAAATGACGATCAAGCCAATGCCGACCAACATCGCGACGCCCGCGGCGAACGTGACCTTCGTCACGAGGCCATGCACGGCTTCGGCGGGAAGCGCCAGCGCGGTAACTTTCGGAGCCTCGAGGCTCTTGAGAAACGCGGCCTCGCGTTCCGCGTGGGCTCGGCGGGCGATTTCCTCCGGCGCGACCCAGGCCCCATCAAGGTAGCGGCTGCCGGCCTGCAATTTTTCGAGATGATCGCGGAACGGCGCGGCCCACTCGTCGATCCGCGCCGCGCTCGTGGGCTCCTCGTTGCGGACGGCGTCGGCGGCCTGCAGGAGGCTCTGGAGGGATGCGATCGTGTAGTCGGCGGCGACGTCATACTTCGCGGCGGTGACGGACGCGATGCGGGCATCGACGGCGGCTTTTTGCGTGGCGGCTGCGTCGTCGCGTCGCTTCTGAATGGCGTAAAAGCGATCCGCCTCGGCGATCAGGAATTTGCGCAGGGAGGGGAAGCGGGTGGCGAAGGCCTCGTATTTGGCCGCGAGCTGTTTGGGATCCGCCGCGCCGCCTTCGACCTCCTCCTCGGTGAACCACGGCAGCTGACCGACGACGGTGCGTGCCTGGACCATGGCGCGGCCGCCCTTTTCGTTGACGAGCAAGAGAACGGCGCCCTGCTCTTGAAAGGTGACGGCGTGGATCGGCGTGACGATGCCATCCGGGCCGCGGATCAGAAAGAGCGTCTTGGGGACAGGGGTCGCTGCCGCGGCGGGGGCCGCCGCCTGCGCATGGAGAAGGCTTGGCGCCGTGGCGGCCAGAAGGCCCAGGAGCAGGGCGGGGAGAATCGGAAAGGCGGGGTGACGCATGGGACCGCGATGAGGAACCCCCCGAAACAATCGGAGTTTCCGGTGCGCTGCAAGCCGGGACGGATTTGTTGCCTGCGAAACGTGGCGAAAGCGCCTAACATGCGGCCGTGACTCTTCCTGAAAAGCAGGCCGCCTGGCGGGAAAAATATCTGCTGATCCCGGACGCGCAGGATCGGCTGGCGACGATTGTGAGCCGGAAATCGCGGCTGGAACCGCTCCGCGAGAATGAACGGTGCGACGCTCATCTCGTGCCGGGCTGCGTCTCGCGGGTGTGGCTCGCCGTGGAGGTCGCGGAGGGCCGGTTGCGCGTGCGGGTGGATGGGGAGGCGGCTTTGGTCAAGGGGCTGGCGGGTTTTCTGGGCGAGTTTTTCGACGGGGCGCCTGCACAGGAGGCCGCGACGTTCGAGCCGACTCTGTTCGAGGATCTCGGCATCCAGCGCATGCTTTCGCCGACACGGTTGCAGGGGCTGCAAAAAGTCGCGGCGCGCATTCGGGCGCTCGCCGCCGGGCAATGAAACTCTACGACGCGCACAATCATTTGCAGGCACCGGCGCTCGCTCCGTGGCTCGAGGGAATCCTCGCGCGCCCTCCGGCGGCGGGCATGGTGGTGAACGGAACGAGCGAGCGGGACTGGCCGGCGGTGGCGGCATTGGCAGCCGCCCACGCGTGGATCCGGCCCAGCTATGGGGTGCATCCGTGGGAGGTCGATACGGTTTCCCCGGCATGGCGCGAGCACCTGACGGAGCGGCTGGATGCGGGTGGATGCGTGGGAGAAATCGGCCTCGACCGCTGGAAGACGGATCGGAATTTTGACCGGCAAACGGAAATTTTTCGCTGGCAGCTTGGCGAGGCCGCGCGACGCAACGTGCCGGCGACGATCCATTGCCTGCGGGCCTGGGGCGCGCTGACCGAGGCCCTCGCCGCCACGCCGCCGCCGCGGTGCGGATTTTTGATTCATGCCTATGGCGGACCCGCGGAAATGGTGGCCGGGTTCGCGAACCGGGGCGCGTATTTTTCGTTTTCCGGCTCGTTTCTCACCGTCGGGCGCGAGCGGAAGCTGGAGCCGTTTCGGACGATGCCGGTGGAGCGTCTGCTGGTCGAGACGGACGCGCCGTCGATGCCGCCGCCGCCCACGCTGGATCGGCATCCGCTGCCCGAGGTGGACTGCGAGCGAGCGAATCATCCCGCCAATGTGATCGTCGCTTACGAGGGCCTTGCGCGGTTGCGCGGGATGTCGGTGGAGGCGCTCGCCGCCGGCGTGGCGGAGAATTACGCGCGGCTTTTTGGCGCCTGAGCGGCGAGCCGGCGCACGATTTCGCCGGCGGCGATGAAGCCGAAGGTGCCCGTGACGAAGCACGCGGCGCCGAAGCCGGTCGCGCAATCCATCTTGAGATTCGCGTCGGGCTCGGGCGTCGCGCAGACGCTGCCGTCGCTCCACGGATACGCGGGCGGTTCGCTCGAGACGACGGCGGGCACGTCGAAGAAATGCCCGTTTCCTTTTTCCCAACCGTAGTCACGGCGCAGCTTGCGGCGGACCTGGCGCAACAACTCGTCGCTGCCGGCGGATGCGAGATCGACGCAGCGGATGCGCGTGGCGTCCGCGCGACCGCCGGCGCTGCCGACGGTGAGGGCCGGAATGCCGTGCGCGCGGGCGGTGCCGAGGATGGCGGCCTTTACGGACATGCGGTCCGTGGCATCGATGATGGCGTCGAAGCGGTCGCCCAGAAGGCGGGCGGCGTTTGACTCGGTGAGGAATTCGCGGATGGCGTGGACGCGGCACTCGGGATGGATCAAGCCGATGCGGTCCGCCAGCACGGCGACCTTCGGCTGGCCGACGGTGATCGTGAGTGCGGGGAGCTGGCGATTGACGTTGGTCACGCAGACGTCGTCCATGTCGATCAAGGTGAGCGAGCCAATGCCGGAGCGGGCGAGCGCCTCGACGGTCCACGAACCGAC
>JGI24033J26618_1000021_pt1 | contig 25280 bp, 20 predicted proteins | sample KBSMisM7withPhiX_FD_26618 | JGI IMG/M metagenome (IMG submission 26618)
CGCGATCTTTTTCAACGGCGCGGAGCAGCCGTTACCGCGCCCGCCATGGGATGTCGCGTTCCACCTTGAGCGCAACGAATACAACGGCCGCGTCGAGGCCCAGATGCAGGTCGTCGCCATCCGCTCCGCCGCGTGATTCCGCCCGACACCTCGCTCAGCGCGGTGGATTGGATTCCACCGAAGCGCCTCCCAAATCTCCGCAAGCTCGGCCTGCGCACCGTCGCCGACCTCGCGCTCCACTACCCGCGTCGCCACGAGGACCGGCGGCATTTCTCGCCATTTCCCGACCAGGCCGGCGATCAACCCGTGCTGCTCTGCGGCACCGTCGTGAAGGCCGGCTACCTGCCCTACGGCGGCTGGAAGCGCGGCTTCCAGGCCGTCCTTGAGGAAATCGGCGTCGGTCCGCTCGCCCGGCGCATCACGTGCCGATGGTTCAACATGCCCTACGTCGGGAAGCTGATCGCCACCGGCCTGCGCATGGTCGCCTACGGCCGGCCGAAGGCGCGCGGCAAGCAGCTCCTGCTCGACTTTCCGGAGTTCGAAATGATCGAGGACGACGGCGACACGCTCATCCACCTCAATCGCATCGTGCCCGTGCATCCCGCCGGCGAAGGCGTCACGCCCCGCCGGCTGCGCGAATGGATTTTCCAGGCGTTGCAAGCCGCCGACCTCGCGCAAATTCCCAGTCTGCTACCCGCCGCGGCGCAAACGTCCGCCCGCCGCGACGCGCTGCGCGCGATCCATTTTCCGGAATCCTTCGAGCAGCTCGAGGAGGCCCGCCGCCTGCTCGTGCGCGAGGAATTCTTTGCGATGCAGGCGCTCATTGTTTCGCGCCGCGCCCGTGTCGAGGCGCTGCCCGGCAAGACGAAAGAGGCGCCCGGAAAGCTGCTCGAGCACCTCCTCGCCGCGCTCCCTTTTGCCCTCACGGCCGCCCAAAAGCGCGCCATCGCCACGATTCGCGCGGATATGGCCTCCGACCGCCGCATGAACCGACTGCTCCAGGGCGACGTGGGTTCGGGAAAAACCCTCGTTGCGCTCGCCGCCGCGCTGCTCGCGATCGAGTCCGGCTACCAGGCCGCGATCATGGCGCCCACGCAGCTCCTCGCCGAGCAGCACTACGCAAATTTTCAACGCCTGCTCGCCCCGCTCGGCCTGCGCGTCGCCCTGCGCACCGGCGCGCGCAAATCCGAAATTCCCTCTCAACTCTCAGCTCTCAACCCTCAACTCCTCGTGGGCACGCACGCCCTGCTCCACGATCCCGAGGAGCTGCAAAATCCGGGCCTCATCGTCATCGACGAGCAGCATAAATTCGGCGTCATGCAGCGGGCGAAGCTGATCCTCCGCGCCGATGCGCCCGACGTGCTCGTGATGACCGCCACGCCCATTCCCCGCACGCTCGCGCAGACGGCCTACGGCGATCTCGACGTCACCGTGATCGACGAAATGCCCGCGAACCGGGGCAAGATCACCACTGGCATCCGCGACGCGAAAAAGCTGCCCGAGGCCGCCGTCTTCCTGCGCCGGCAGATCGAGGCCGGCCGGCAGGTTTACATCGTCTATCCGCTCGTCGAGGAATCGGAAAAGCTCGAGGCGAAGGCCGCGACGGCGGAGTTCGAAAAATGGCGCGAACTCCTCGCGCCGCATGCCTGCGGCCTGCTTCACGGTCGCCTGAAACCCGAGGAAAAGGACACCGCGATGCGGGCCTTCGTCGCGGGCGAGACCAAGGCGCTCGTGGCGACAACCGTCATCGAAGTCGGCATCGACGTGCCGAACGCGACCGTCATGCTCGTCGAAAATGCCGACCGTTTCGGCCTCGCGCAGCTCCACCAGCTCCGCGGCCGCATCGGGCGCGGCACGCACACTTCCTATTGCATCTTGATGCCCGGCGAGGACACGCCCGAGGCGCGCGAAAAGCTCGCCGTGCTCGAGCAAACCCGCGACGGCTTCGTCGTCGCCGAGGCCGATCTGCGCCTGCGTGGCCCCGGCGATCTGCTCGGCACCGCGCAAACCGGTCTGCCCCCACTCCGCCTCGGCGATCTCCTGCGCGACGCCGCCGTCCTCGACGAAGCCCGCCGGCAAGCCACCGCCATTTTCCGGGCCGATCCGACGCTGGCCCACCCCGAGCACGCACCGCTCAAGAATTGGCTGCAACAGCAGGACGCCACCGCCCTCGAGGGCTGAACCAGAGGGAGATTATGAATTTCGACCCCGCGACCTTTCGCCTGAACTCGCCACTCGGCAAACGCATCCTCGCGACAGCGCGGGAGGGCGATTACGCCCATCCCGGCGAGGAGGAAGCGATCCGGCTCACGCTCCAGCCCTTCGCCGGGAATCCGCTCCAGTCATGGCTCGACGCCGGTTGCGGGCGGGGAGGAACGGCCGCCTTCGTGGCCGCGGAAGGTTGGGCGCAGGTAACGGCCTTCGACATCGATGCGGTCTCGATCCAGGAAGCGCAACGCGCATTTCCCGAGGTCCGCTTTTACGCCTGTGGCGTTGCGGACGCGCCCGACGTCGTTCCGGGAAGATTCGATCTCATCTACCTGTTCAACGCCTTTTACGCCTTCCCCGACCAGCCCGGGGCGCTCCACGCGCTGCGCGCGTTGGCAGCGGAGCATGCCAGCCTCGTCCTCTTCGATTACGTCGATCATGGCGGCTTTGCCGATTCGCCACTCGTTCGCCTGCCGGAGGCTGCACACTGGCGGCCCGTGCAGGAAAACCGGCTTCACGAGCAAATGGCCGCGGCGGGCTGGAAGCTGGAATCGGTCCAGGGTCTCGATGCGGATTACGCGCGTTGGTATCGCGTGCTCCTCACGCGTTTCGACCTGAGGCGCGAAGCGCTGGAGGCCATCGCGCCACCGGAGGCAATCGACCATGCGCGCCGCTTCTTCGAGGAAGTTCTCCGCACGATCGAGGCGGACATTTTGGGCGGAGCTATTTTTATCGCGCGGGCTGCGGAATGAATTCCATCGAGAATTTTGCCGTCATTCTCTCGGCCGGAAAATCCGGACGAATGGGGCGCGAAAAGGCGGCCCTGCCGTGGCTGGAGGGGAAATCCCTGCTACAATGGACCGTGGATTCGCTGATGGTTTCAGGCTGGCAGCCGGTCGTCGTATTGGGGCCGGAGCATTTTTCGACTTGGGAGGCGGAGCTTCCCATTGGCTGCGCGGTGCTGAATCCCGACCCCGCGCGCGGCAAGACGACTTCGCTCGCCGCTGGTTTGCGGGCACTTCCTTATGGCGCCCGGCGCATTCTGATCGCCGCGGTGGATCAGCCACGTCCGCCAGCCTTGTATGAACGCCTCCGCCGCGAGTCGTCGCCGGCCAAAATTCTCGTTCCCGATTACCTCGGGAGGCGCGGCCATCCGGTCGTTGTCGCCGGTGCCGCGCGGGAGGAACTGCTCGCGCTCGACGAAAGCTTGCAAGGCCTCCGTGGCTGGCTGGACGCCCATCGCGCCGAGACGCACCGCCTGGCGGACTGCGATCCGGCGTGGCTGCAATGGGACCTGAACACGCCCGCCGCCTACGAGGAAGCGCTCCGCTATTTTCAGCGCTATTTGGTGAGCTGACCCCGACCGAGATCCTGGTGCCAGCTTTTGGAAACATCGTTTCCTTGAAACGCCTTGCCCGAAAACGGCGACTCGGACGTGTAGATCGCGACGAAGAAATTCGAGGCTTCCGGCGCTCCCAATTTGTAGGTCCCGAGAAATTCCGCGACATCGAAATTCGTGATGGGACCCGTCACCGGCGCGAAGTCGAGTGCCTTCGCCTGCTCGAAGACGTAGAGCCCATAACGATCCGAGACCATCGGGATGTGCGGCGCGCGGTAGGGCTGGAGCACGGTCGGCGCCTTGTCCGTTGATTCAACGTAGCCGGCGCCGCGCAGCGTCTCGCCCGGGATGTTGCCGACGATCCAATGCCGCACCGGGCTGTTCTCGCCCGAGGGCACGGGGTCGGGCCACGAACCATTCGCGTTGCCGTCGAAATCCAACATTAGCAGCGTGTAAAATTTTCCCGCGACAGCGTCTTTCCACCGCACGACCGGCGCGTCGGCGATGTCGGCCTGGAGGAAGAGATTTCCACCGGTGACTGCGCCGCTGTAGTGGCCGCCCGCGACGGCGAACGTGACCTCGAGCGGCGGATCGGTGCGGGTGTAGGTCAGCTCGGTTGCTCCGGCCAGGCCGGGCAGTGCGCAGAGCAAAAGGGCGGCGATTCGAGCGGTCATTCTTTGCAGCCGGACTCCGGTGCGATTTCGCCGAGCGCGCGGACGGTGACGAGGCGGTCGCCCTGCGTTTTGGCGAGGAAGAGGTTCATGGTGGCGTGGTGGTTCTTGCCGATCGTGACCGGTCCGGTGGGAGCGGTGATCGTGAGGCCGGTGAGGGCATCGATCAGCGCTTCCTTGTCGATTTTTCCGGCCTTTTCGAGGGCCGTCTTCATCGCGATGAGCGCGTCGTAGTGCGTCATCACATAATTGGACACGGGGACGCCCGGGCCGGCCTCCGCGTTGACTTTGGCCACGAATGCGCGCACCTCCGGCGCGTCGCTCGACGCCACGAAAGGCACGGTGACGAACATGTTCTGCCCCTTGCCGTGAAAGACCGGCAGATCGGTCTCCGACAGGCCGAGGAAGGCGACGGTCGTGTGCTGGAAGAGCCCGCGGTCATGCGCCTGGGCGATGAAGTTCAGGCCATCGCCCTTGAGTGCGAAGAGCAACACCTTCGCTTTCGTGGCGGCGATCCGCGCGATCAACGGTGCGAAGTCCGTTTCGTTGCCGGTAGTGAATTCCTTGCCGACGACGCGGCCGCCGAGCGCGGCGATCCGCGGTTCCGCGGCGGCGAACATCTTCTGCGGCCAGGCGTGGTTCGCGCCGAGCAGGTAGTAGGTGTCGCCGAAGGTCTCGTTCATGTAGGGCAGCAGCCGGGAGAGCTCCTGATTCGGCACGGTGCTGAACGCAAAAATGTAGCGGCTGCAGGCGCCGCCTTCGTAGTTGGTCGCGTAGAGGAGCGGCGTCCTGGCGTGCTCGATCTCCGGTTTGATCGCGTTGAGATTGCGTGAGGTGATCGGGCCGACGACGGCGAGCACGTGGTCGCGCTCGATCAATTTGCGCGTCGCCTTTATCGCGGCGTCGGGGTTGGTTTTGTCGTCCTCGTAGATGATTTCCACCGGGCGGCCGAGGATGCCGCCGTCGGCATTGATCTCCTTCGCGGCGAGATCGAGTCCAAGCTTCGCCTGCCGGCCATACAACTCGACGCCGCCCGAGAACGGCAGCACCGCGCCGACCTTGATCGGCGCGGGCGCGTGGCGGGTGGCGGTCGGCGCGGCGCATCCGGCGAGGAGCGCCACCAGGAGCAGGCAGGCGAAGCGGGTCATCGGGCGATTATTTCAGCAGGCCCATGGCGTGCAGATCGTCGAAGGATTTCGGACCCGTGCCGCTCGCTGGGTCGATGCGGAACGGCCATTGCGTGCTGTTGAACGGCACGAGCGGCGGCAGCAGGGGTTTCTCGCCGCGGGCGGTCATTTCCTTTTCGATGGCGGCGCGACCGCCGAAGCCGAGGAGTTCGTAGTCCATGAGGCGGTCGTCGTTGAAGAAGACCTGGCCGAGCACGCGGTCGGAAAGGATGCGCGCGAAGGCGGTGAGCATGTCCTCGGGCGTGGTCTGGAAATCCGTCGTCTCGAGCAGGAGCAGGCGGTCGTTCATCGCCTTTTCGCCGAAGAATTGGACGAGGAGCGTGAAGAGAATGTTGTTCTGCCGGGCGACGTAGATCGAGTTCGAGAGGCCATAGGTTTTGTCCCAATCCTTGCCGAGCAGCTTCTTCCACTCGGTCATCACCTGGAACCAATGCGCGACCTGCGTGCCGGAGGCGAGGGCGACGAGCTTCTCGATGTTCGGCTCGACGCCGCGGGCGTAGGTCTGCACTTCGTCGTAGGTGAAGCCGCCGTTCTTCAGGCAGGCGTCCTGAAAGACGAGGATTTTGCCCAGCGTGTCCTGGAGGAGCGCCTGCTCCTCGGGCTTGATGCCGAGGTTCTTGATGCCTTCCTTCGCCATCTGAATTTCGAGGTTATAGCTCTTCATGAGCGGCACCCAGGAGGGGTCCTCGTGGGAGGTGGCGATGTAGGGCGCGACGCAGGCGTAGGTGGCCATGGCGCAATGTCCGACCGACTTCGCGGCTTGGTAGATCGGCGGAACGGGCGGTGCCTCGAGCGGCGGCTGGCCCGGCCGGTAAAGAATGAAGCGCCCACCCTTGCCGCTGAAGAGCGCCATGATGAGCGGCACGCGCGCGAGAATGTTCTTTTGATAAATCGCGAGCGAGTTGTCGTAGATGTTGAACATCGAGTTGTTCAATTGATAGACGGCTTTCGCGGCGAGCTGCTCCTTGGTGGGCGGCGGCGCGGAGTTGAGCACGACCGGCAGCAGGAAGTCGGGCACGGCGGGATTCGGCGCCGGGTCGGCGGCGCGGCTGGGATTGATGCTGGTCAGCGCGAGCGCGGTGGCGGCGAGGATTGCGGTTGGGGTTTTCATGGTTCGTGGAGTTGGGATGGTTGCGGGATTTACCAGGGCAGCAGCCGCCAGAAGACGGCGACTTCGAGGGCAAAGAGGACGATGAGGATCAGCACGCCTTTGAGGGTGACGGCGCGGGAATCGTCGTCCTTGAGGAACAGCCACCAGCCGAATCCGCGCACGCAGAGCGGCATCGTGATGAAGCTGGTGGCGGCCACGCTGAGGGCGTTGCCGATGAATGTGGCGAGCGAGGAGTTAAGATTGAGGGTGGTGAGCTGCGGATTGAGAAAGCGGAGCTCGAGCATGACGATGGGAAAAAGCCCGAGCAGGACGAGCAGCGCGGTCTTCCAATTCGGCGGGCCCTTGCCAGTCATCGGATCCAGCGGCACCCAGCCGGGGAACGAGGTGGCGAGGCGCGTGAGCTGCTCGTGTTCGATGAAATGCTTGGACTCGCGCAGTAGATTTTTGCGCTCCGGCGCGTTCATCCACGCCTCGAGCTGTGGCGCGCTGTCGAAACGAATGATCGTCGTCCACATGCCGCCCTTTTCGTCGGGCGGCTGGAGGAACATGCCGCGATAGCCGGGGTATTTCGCCTGCGCCGCCTGGATGCGCACCGTCCATTCGCGGTAGGTGTCCTCCATGCCGGGCTTGATGCGGGAGAAGATGACTTCCGTGACGTCGCCCGCCGGCTGCACGCCCGCATCGCCGACCTGCGCGACCTCGCCGAAGTTGCCGCCCTCGAAGAGCGGAATCCCTTCCGCGATGATCTCCGCGCGCTCCCGGGATTGCTGCCAAATGGCGAGGTCGTCGGCCGATTTGAAATTCAGCACGATTGTCCACTCGTTGCCGCCCGCTTTCGTGGAAGGCATCATGTCGCTGCTCACGAAGCCGGCGAACTTGCCGATCACATTGTCATGGCGCGCCTTCCAGGCCGCGAATTCCGCGTCCTTGCCGGGGCGAACCCGGGCGGTGGCGATGAGAACGGCGGGGCTGCTCATGGAAGCGTATTCAATTGCGCAAAGATGCGATCGGCGCTGAATGGCAGGCTGTCGAAGCGGATGCCGGTGGCGTCGGCGAGGGCATTGCCGAGGGCCGGAGCGACGGGAATGATGGGCGTCTCTCCGGCGGATTTGGCGCCGAGCGGGCCGTAGGCATCGTAGGTGTCCGCGAAGAAAATCTCGGTGCGCGGGATGTCGGCGAAGGCCGAGATGCGATAGTTGCGGAACGTCGGGTTCACCATTTTCCCATTCGCATCGAAGACCATCCGCTCGAACAACGCGCTGCCGATGCCCTGCGCGACGGCACCCTCGACCTGTCCGCGGCATTGCATGGGATTGAGAATCGTGCCGGCATCGGCGGCGTGAACGCTTTGGAGAATGCGAATTTCCCCGGTGATTTTGTTCACCGCGATGCGGAATCCGTGGACGTTGAAACACGTCGTGCGCGGCGAGCCGTAGGCCTTGCGCATCACGCTCAGCCGATGCTGCGCGTCGGGCACGGAGGCGTAGAACTCCGGCAGCGGAATGCTCCGCCCGCCGCAGACGACGGCGCCGTCCTCGAGGCGGCACTCGTCGAGCGGCGCGCCGGTGAATTCGCTCGCGACCTTGAGGATGCTTTCGCGCAGGGTTTCCGCGGCGAGGCTCACGGATTTGCACGAGACGCTCGTGCCGACGCTCGAGAACGTCCCGGTGTCGTAAGCGGTGCGGTCGGTATCCGCGATGACGATTTCGACGCGACCAGCCGTGGTGTTCAGGATCGACGCGGCCACCTGACGCATGGAGGTGATCGTCCCGTTACCCATCTCGGTGACGCCATTGGTGAGATAATACGTGCCGTCGGCGCGCAGATCGATGTGCGCCTCGGAACGCTGTTCGGTCGGCGGAATGCAATCGTGCATGTGGATCGCATGGCCCTTGCCCTCGAGCCATTCGTCGCCGATAGGCTTCACCTCGCCGCGGCCGCTGGCGAGCGCCTGCTCGACGAAGTCCATGCATTGGTCGAGGCCGTAGCTGCCGATCTCGGCGTCGGACGGGCCTTCCCAAATGCTGTGCACGGCGTCGCCCGGAACGACGACGTTTTTGCGCTGCAGCTCCATCAAGTCGAGGCCGAGCTCGCGGGCAAGATCGCCCATCGCGGACTCCACGGCGAAGACGGTCTGCGACGAGCCGTAGCCACGGAAGGCGCCGGAGGGCACGATGTTCGTGTAAACCGCGTAGCCTTTGCCTTTCATGTTCGGGCAGCGGTAGATCTGCAACGATTGGCTGAGTGACGCGGCCAGCGTTTCGCCGCCGTGGTTGCCGTAGGCGCCGGTGTTGGAAACGACGCGAATTTCCATCGCGGTGAGCGAGCCGTCGCGCTTCGCGCCAACCTTCAAGGTCGTCTTCATCGGATGCCGCGAGACGCCGGCGATGAATTCCTCCTCGCGCGTGAATTCCCATTTCACGGGCCGGCCCGTCTTCAACATCGCGAGCACGCACAGTTCCTCGCAGAGCATCTCCTGCTTGCCGCCAAAACCGCCGCCGACACGCTCGGTGTAAACGTGGATCTGCTCGGGATAAATGCCGAAGAGATACGCGAGCTTGGCCTTCGTCTGGAAGGGCGCCTGCGAGCTCGTGCGCACGTGGATGCGCCCGTCCTCGCTCTGCGAGGCGATGGCGATGTGCGTCTCGAGATGCGCGTGCTGGATCTTGTTGCTGAAATAGGTGCGCTCGAGAATGACGTCGGCCTCGGTGAAACCTTTCTCGACGTTGCCGTATTCGCTCTCGATCTGGACGAAAATATTTTGCTCCGGACGTTGGATGCGCGAATCGGCCTCCTTGTGATGCAGCACCGGTGCGCCTAGCAGCATGGCCTCCTCGGGGTCGAACACCGCAGGGAGAATTTCGTAATCCACCTCGATCAAGCGGCACGCCTCCTCGGCGATGCCCTCGGTTTCCGCGACCACGGCGGCGATGCGCTGGCCCACGAAGCGCGCAACCTTATCGAGCACGAACGTATCGTCGGGATCGACGCGGTAGTCGTCGTGCAAGGCCGACGTGTAGGGCCGGCGCGGCACGTCCTCCCAGGTGAAAACGCCATGCACGCCGGGCAGGGCGCGGGCTTTTTCGGTGCGGATCGCGACGAGCTTTGCATGTGCGTGCGGTGAACGCAGAACCTTGAGGTGCAGCAGGCCCTCCATCTTTACGTCGGCGGTGTAACGCGCCGTGCCGGTGACGATGGAGTGCGCGAGCGGATTTTGCAGGCTGGCCCCGCAGGCGTGACCGGCGCGGTCCTCCTCGACGTGGCCCACGCCCGCGAGCGCGTCCTCGATCGCGTGGTAGCCAGTGCAGCGGCACAGATTACCTTTGAGTCGAAACGGCAGGTCCTGCTTCTCCTCGTCGGAAAGACTCGCCGAAGTCATGATCATGCCCGCGGCGCAGAAGCCGCATTGGAAGGCCTGTGCGTCGAGAAACGCCTGCTGCATCGGGTGCAGCGCGCCGTTGCAGGCGAGGCCCTCGATGGTCGTCACCTCGCGGCCCTCGGCGCGAAACGCCGGCACGAGGCAGCTGTGCACGGGCTTGCCGTCGAGCCAGACCGTGCAGGCGCCGCAGTCGCCAGCGTCGCAGCCCTTCTTCACGCCGAACCATCCAAGATCGCGCGCGAACGTCCGCAGGCACTGGCCGGCGCGGGGCTGGGCGTCGAAAATCTGTCCGTTGATTTTATAACTCATGGCGATGTTCTAGGCGGAGAGTTCGGCGCGGATTTGTTCCGCGAAATAATACGTGAGGTGCCGGCGATGCTCCGGTGAGCCGTGCGTGTCGGCGAGGTATTGGTCGAGGGGAATCGCGTCGATTGCCGTTTTGACCTCGTCGGAGGAGGGAATCGTGGCGAAGCGATATTGCATCGGTCGCAACGTGGAGGCGGTGATCGTGAGGACGAACTCGCCCGTCGCCGGGCAGCGTGTGCCGATGAGCAGCGTCTCCGAGCGACCAAGGTGCGTGAGCGTGAAACGTCGGAACGCGGAGCGTTTTCTCAACGCGGAGGCCGGCAGGAAAATCGAGCGCAGCAGTTCGCCGGGCGCGAGGACGTTCTGATGATTGCCGGTCACGAAATCCACGACGGGCACGGTGCGGGGTTCGCCGCCCAGCGGCCACAACGTGCAGACGCCTTCCAGCGCAGCGGTGAGCGAGATCATCGGCCCGGCGGGCAGCGACATGACGAGATTTCCGCCGACGGTCGCCTCGTTCCAGATTTTGAACGACGCGAGGAATGAGTGGCAGCATTCGCTCAGCAGCGGCGCGGCCGTCCACTCGGCCGGGGCCTTGAAACGATCGAGGGCCACGACTTTGCAGGTCGCCGCGATTTCGAGTCCGGAATCGGACGGCACCAGGTCGGGCCACGCGAGCGTTTCGAGATCGACGAGCTTGTGCGTGGCGACCTGGGGTTCGGAAAACAGCCAGGTGCCACCGGCGAGCCACGCGCTGCCGGCGTCCCATTTCCCGACCTCGTCGAGGCTGCCGGGGCGTTGGATTTCGGTGATGGTATTGAGGTCCATATTTTTAAAACAGCACGGTCACGGTCATGGTCGCGGCCCAGGCGCCGCCGAGATTTGCGCCGAGCGCGGGCGTCGGGATGTAGCTGATCTCGGGCTGGAGGTAGGTTCCGCCGATCACATGGGCCTGATAGTAGCTTTGGAACATCAGCTCGCTCGGGCGGTGAAATTCCCGGTCGTTCAGCCACGACCACGCCATGCCGATGCCGGCGGAGTCCTTCGGCCGCAGCGGCACGAGCCCGAATTCCGTGAGCCCGGCGCCGAAATATTGGTTGAACGGCTTCGTCACCGAGTTGTTCGCGCCGAATTGGAAGAAGCCGGTCACGCCGCTGTTGTCCTTGCCCGGATGCTGCAGCCACAGCCGCTGCGAGCCGAAGAGGTAGCCGCCCATCGCGCCGTTTTCCGTTACGCCGGGTCCGTGAAGCGTGCCCGTTTGATGCCAGACGCCCATTCCGAACGAGCCCGGCAATTTGTCGAAGAGTTCCCAGGCCGCACCCGCCTCGAGGATGTTGAGATAATAGCCGTTGAACTGCGGCCCCATCATGCCGGTCTGCACGCCATCCGCGAGATTGCCGTCGTAAAATCCGTAGCGGAGATAGAAGGCCTTCGTCGGCGCAAACGTCGCGACCACGCCGCAGGTCGAATTGTAATACCCGCCAAGCACGCCGATCATCGTCGGGTTCTTGAAAATTGGCGTGTAGCCGAGGCCGGAGACGGCCGGAATGGCGAGCGATTCGTCCTGCGTCGCGACCGGACGGAGGACGTTGTTGAAATCCGACGAGGCCGCCATCTTGCCAATGCGGAAGATGAATTTTCCGTCGAAGAGTTCCTGCCGCCAGTAGAGTTGATACAGCTCGGAACGCTCCAGCGGCTCCGGTCCGGGGAGCCCGTCGTAACCCTGAGCGCTGCCCGCGTAGTCGTTCGTCCGCTGGCCGTCGAACTGGAGGAAATCGATGCCGAAGCTGCCGCCCTTCCAGCCGACGAGCTTCTCGGCATCCAGCTCCACCCCGGCAATGAAGAGGCTGTTCCAGCTCCACGCGTGCGGATTGTTTCCGCCCGAGATCACGTAATTGGAATTCCCCACCCAGAGCCCGCCGACGAAAATGCCCGAGTCCTTTTTGAGTCCCAGCCAATCCGCGAGCTGACCGGTGCCGGTCTTGGGATTTACCGCGCCGGGATTCGCGCTGATGCCCAGTTGCGAGCCGCCGCCATTCCCCGCCAGCGCGGCGGCTTTTCCGCAGAGCCCGAGGCAAAGCAGCCCCGCGAGGGCCGACTGATAGCGCCTCCCAGTCCCGGTGGAGAACCATCCTTGGGCGGACTTCGCGCCGGTGTTCGGGGTGCGACGCATTTGATGGGCATCTAAGCCCAAAATCCGGAGGCGAAGCAAGATTTGCCACCGCCACCAACGTGAATTTTACGTCGGAAAAAAGTAGCGCTCCTTCTGCCGCCTCGAAAGCTCGCGGTGCGCGTGGTTGCCGCGCCACGCGCCGTGATACTGGCACGCGCGAAAGGCGACGATCTCGGGAAGTTTCTGGAAGAGCTGCCGTCGCGATAGCGCCAGCGCCATGTCGCCGAGCACGCCGGCCGCGAAATACCGCAACGCGTCGTGCCATTGCACATGCACCTCGGGCATGATGCGGTGCAGCGCGATGGCCTCGCGTTCGTAGCGACGCCGCACCTGCGCCCAACGCTCGTGATGGTAGTGAAACACCGCCGCCTTCGGCACGTAACGCACCACGCGCCCGTGCTCGACCAGCGTGCGCGCGAGGTGCATGTCCTCGAGGCCCGTGAGCGACTCGTCGAAGCGATGCGTGGCCCACGCGGACCGGCGGAAGGCGGCGTTCGCGTTGTTGCAGAAGAACGGCGCCTGCTTCGACACCCGATGCGCGGGGAAGTATTTCTCGAAGAGCACGTGCTCGCTGAATTTCGTCTCGGGTCCGCCGACCTGCCGGCCGTAGGCGACCGCGACGGCCGCGTCCTCGAACGGCCGGACGAGTTCCTCCAGCCAATGCGGCCCGGTTGGCACGCAATGCCCGCTGAGGAAGACGAGAAAATCGCCCGTCGTCGCATCGCAGCCGAGATTCAGCGACCGGCCGAACGAAAAATCCTCGCGACGAATCCCCAGGACGCGGCAGCCGTGCCGCGCGGCGATTTCCAGCGTGCCATCGTCCGACCCGGAGTCCACCACGATCACCTCGCGGCGGTCCGCCGGCCACGTCTGCGTCGCGACGGCCGTCAGCACCGCATCGAGATAACGCGCCTCGTTGAAGGTGCGAATGATGAGGGAGCAGACGGCGGCAGGCCATAGCCCCCATGGGGAATCCGTCTTCGTCTCGGGGTCAGTCTTCAAGGCCAATATTCTTGAGCAGATTCGCGACCTATGTCCACGTGCCATCGAAGTCAGGCGGCATGAAAGCGAATTCCTGCGACCGCGCTTGTTAACAGGCTTTGGAACTACGGAGCGGCCTTCAACTCCAGCACAGTCACGGAGTAAGGCGCAAAGGTGTAGGTGAACGTGGGCTTAACGCCGGCGACCTTCGACGTGACGGGGACGACCTTCGTGGGCTCGGCGAGCGAGTTGGTGTCGGTGAGGTTGTTCGTCGTAAGCGTGATCGCGGTCGCAGTCGGCGCGAGCGCGCCAGCGTCTTTGAGCGTGATGGTGAGCGGTTGCGGCGCGGCCTGTGCGTCGACGACCTTGAGGAAAATTCCGCCGGTTTGCCGTCCTTCGTCGTCGTGAAATGCAGCGGAGGAGCGTCGCTGAGCGTCCCCTTCAGGATCTCGTCGCCGTGATTGCGGCTGAACATCTGGAACGCGTAATAGCTGGGCGAGCCGTAGGCGCGCAATCCGTCGTAGCCAATGAGATTCGGCCGCCACTGTGAGGCGCCGGGATTCACGTTCACGAAAAGCGGCGCGTAGCATTGCATGGTCACAAGCAGGCCTTGAAGCGACCCCGCATTTACTTTCGCAAAACCGTGCGGCGGCGGCGCATCAGGATCGCTCCGCCGAGCAGGGCGATGATGCCGATCGCGTAGGTCCGGAAGGCCTTCACGAACGCCCTGGCGGCGAAGTTCAAAGCTGAAATCCTCCCGCAGCTTTTCGAGCAAGCAGGACTTTCCCCACCACAATTCGTATTCGCGGTTGCGGCTGGCTTGCGCCTAGGAGACTCTGTCATTCATGCCCGCGCACATCCGCCTCAATTATTGTTCGATCCATCGTGGGCGGAATTTTATTATAGCGATTTTTACCTGTGGACTAGGGCACATCGGACTTGCTGCGGATTTCTTTACACCAGTCGAAGCTATCCACACTGGTTCTATAGCGTCTGCCGTCGCGACTGGGGATCTCAACCATGATGGACGAACTGACGTTGCCATTGTTACGACCCAATTTGCCGACCCGGAAAACGACAGTAAGACTCAAATTTTTCTCCAGAACTCGCAGGGAAAGCTGACACTGGCCGCAAAATATCCGGGAGGCACTGGTGAGTCAGTCGCCGTAGCCGATGTTAACGGCGACGGGCTCGACGACGTAATCGTGCCTACTCAGTTCGGCCTCGCTGTCCTTACCCAAAATCAAGGTCACACGCTGAATTCCGCGATAACCTATTCAGACTCGAACAGCGCGCTGCGCGTTGCCGTCGGTGACTTCAACCACGATGGATTGAATGATGTCGCTGCTCTGAGTTGGGGATCAAATCAAGTAAGCGTCTTTCTCCAACAGTCGGATCACACGTTAGGATCGGCCCGTCACTATGAAGCGCTCCATGCGGGTTACGACGATCTGAAAGTTGGCGATGTCACCGGCGACGGCCTCGATGACATCGTCGTGATGAGCGGAGAGCTTTACGCCGTGCCAAATTTTTCTGTGTTAGTCCAAAAAGCGACGGGAGACTTCGAGGACGCTGTCGGCCACAGCCTTGGAGGCGACTTCATTACACATGCTATTGCCATCGGGCCCATTGATTCGGACTCAGGAAATGGTGTGGCTATCTCGACATGGGCGACGTCAGCAGAGATCGCGTATTTCAAGCAGAATTCACAGTCTCAGCTGGTGCGTGACAGTGACCTGAACGCTCAATCGGCTTATGCAATGCAGTTTGGGGATGTCGATCAAGACGGACTGAAAGACCTGATCGGTGCCGGGCCCGACAACAACATTCAGGTGCTTTTGCGACAAGCGGCGGGGGGATTCGCCTCGCCAGTTACCGTGACGCTTCCATATTCCTTACCGCTTAACCCGCATGGCCTCGCACTCGGCGATGTCGATGGCGATGGCAAAACCGACATCGTCATGGCGGGCCATGACAGCGGATTGCTGGTTCTCCATAGTCTCAAATCTACTTCCCCCAAACCAAGCCCTGCCGACCGTTCCGCGCCACGGGTGCGGGTGAGTGGGGGGAACCGACAACACACGAAATTTCCTTTTGTGATCCTCCATGGGACCGCCTTCGATAACCGAAAGGTCCGCCGTGTGGAGGTTCGTTCCGTAGACCGTGATTATCGTCGTGCCAGCGGGACGTTGCCGACTTGGTATAGTCTCCTTGATCTCAAGCCGGGGCGAAACACCTTTTTCGTTAGGGCTATTGATAACGCCGGCAATAGGTCGCGTCCGCGTCGCGTGGTTGTGATCAGCGATTAATGTCGAGATCCGGCGGTGGGTAGCTACGAAACGCCGTTATCGTTGGCGATAATTGCGCTGTCTGCTCCACCCCGCATTTACTTTCGCGAAAAGCGGCACCGGCCACCGTGGCAATAGAGCTAGAGCGTGACCAGCTCGGCTAGCTTGGCCGCGACGTCCGCCATCGGTGCTTCTGCAGTGCTCAGGCCGCTCCGCGAGCCGAGCAGGGGGCTAACGTCGCGGAGAGCTTCATACGTCGTGTCGTGCACGATGGGAACGAGCAGGTCACGCGCTAGAAGTGCCGAAAGCTCTTTATCGGCAATGCCCTCTCCTTGAAGGCGGCGCAGCAGCGCAGGGGTCACCAGCACGATCCCGACTCGCGACTTCGCCAGTCCCTTGTCGATTTCGCGGAGCAATGGCGTGCCGAGGGCGACGTCCTTCTCGCTAAACCAGACCGAGACACCGAGTGATTCGAGCAGATCGTGGAGCTCCTTGGCGGCCCCTCCTCGGTCGTCCCACGCATGGCAGAGAAAGACGTCACGAGGGTCAGGCAGGGACACTCGCGCCTCGACGGTCCGCCGGAACGGCGTGAGTGCCTGGACCTCCGCAGGCGTGTACGCCACGGACGAACCGGCTGGCGACCAGCGCGGCCTCGGGCTGCTGCCGGATCCGCCGCCACTGCTCCGGCCGCCACCGCTGCCCCCCGACGTGGAGTAGTAGGACGGAGGTGAGTACGACTCGTAGCCGCTGTAGCTCCTGTATCCCCTAGAACGGCCACGGCATGCGGGGCAGGCCGCTTCGGCACTCGCTGAACGATGGCCTTCTACTGGCGCTGTGCATCTAGCCATATGGCCAATGATAACCGGGCACCATCCGCTTTCAAGCGCTAGGTCTGCAACGATCAGCCAACGCTCCGGGACGGACCGGCGGTGGCTACCAACGCTCGCAGCTCATCCAACGAAAGCGTGCCTCGCCGACGATGGATCATGGAATGGCAGTTCGCACAAACTGGGACCATGTCGTTGATTGGGTCCACCACGTATGTCCCTCCGCGCTCTGAAACCGGAATCAGGTGGTGGGCATGGATGTAGCCTTCCCCCCACGCTCCATAAAATTTACCGAAATTAAAACCGCAAATTGTACAGGTCGCACCGTGGTGTTTCACGCACGCTTCCCGCGCCTCCGGGCTTCGCTCCCAAGCGTTCACTGTGACTTGTACCTTGCCGCCCTCGGACATCGGTGACGGCGAGCTGGGTGGTGATTCTTCCTCTTCCGGGATCTGCGAAACTTTAGCCTCAGGATCAACCGCGAACCACGAGTCGCCAACTTTCACCAAGCCGCACTTTTTCAATTGAGGGACAATCCCTCCAATCTTCCAAGTGCCCTTCGGAGTCTCTCCGCCTTTGATCTGCTGAAAGGTTTGAAGCTCCCATCCTTCCTGTTCGACAAAACGAAGGTGCTCACGCGCACGGGTGTATTTGCCGCTCGCGTTTCCCAATGCATCTTGATTCCAGCGCTCGGAAAGTATCTCGGCAACTCCGTTATCCGTGTTCACATCCCACGCGGGAAAAATGACCGTTTTTGTGGCCTCGCGGACAAATGACCACGCAAAGGGCCAGTCGTAGTCTCCGCCAACGGATTGAATGAATTGCTTCCGGTTCACGAAAGAAGGGTAGAGGAGGTCGAGGGGCAAAGCGCTCTAAATAGACGGTGAACGACACACCGCTTGGACGGCAGGGGCGGGTGTGCGTAACGAGACGACACCTAGTTCAGCCCAAAGGAAAAGGCTGGCGAAGGACCGCGACGAGGACAAGCATCGTCGATCCCGTTTTAAGCGATCTCGACTTCGACCTCAGTGTCGCCCCTGAACTCCGCAGCAATAATCCGGTGTTGCCCGTCGTGAATGGTGTTGTCGGGTCTGATGCCCAGAGGTCTCGGGTCGATATTCTTTACGAGGTACGCGATGCGACCGGCGTGCCAGCGAGTAGCTTCTTCTACGAACTTTGCACGATTTTGTCCGCCATTGCTTGCCGCGCACCACTGATGGAATAGAGCCTCTTGGTTGCCGGAAAACGGAAGGTCAATAAGGTGGCCATCGTCGATCGCCTTTTGAATATCCGCGCTGGTCGGGTGAGTGATTCGAACATCACCAGGAAACGGATTGCCGTATCGCATCCGGCCGCCGATGTCGGCGATTTTCATCACTTTCTTAGGTTTCTGTTCTGGGGCGGCGGTCTGTTCTGGGGATTCGGACATTTGGTCAGCCTACAGATTGACTCGCTAAAGGCCAGATTTCAGATTTAGGAGTGAAACCGTGAACCGGAAAGAACGCCATGCCCCTCCAATTGGGCAATGCAGGCTGTGTCTTCAGACCAAGCCTGTTACCACGTGAGCACTGTTCGACAGGGCAAAAGTGGACTCGGCGTCGACGCGCAGCGCGAGGCTGTCGCGTCGTTCAGTCCCGGGAACGGTTTGGTCTTTTGGCGAATACGGTGTTATCAAAAATTATGCCGCTGATTCTACACTTCGACCACCCCAGTGATGATTTCCGGACAGAAGCTGCCGCCCGGATAAAAATCCTCCGCTGCTTTATCGAGGAAACGCGCAAGGCGATGGTCCGGCATCGGACTTGCACGAAAAGGTCACTGGACCGGACTTTGAAGGAAACCATTGTCGGAACCACATGTCCCGCCGATGAAGAAGTGAACGTGTCCTCGGTTATCTGGATGCATTACGCCGCGCATATGGATGAGTTCGGCCGCGACATTCCGCGCTTGCTGAATTACTCGAACATTCTGCAGGTGTACTCCTGCTTCGAAGAAGTCGGCCGCCGATTATGTGAAGAGATTTCTAAACGAGACAATTCATTGCCACTGACTTTCTCCGATTTACGGAGTCGCAATGATTACGATGCAATTCAGCTGTTCGTGACGAAGCTTTGCAGAGTCCAGTTTAATAAATGGTCGACACTGGCTGCCTTTAAAAAAATTCGGAACTTGATCATTCACGAAGGCGGCATGGTAGGTGGATTAGAAGCCGATCAAAAGAAACTCATAAAATCCCTAAGCCCACTCAAAGAGTTCCGATTTACGCACGCCGGTCGGATCGATTGCTCATCCTCGCATGTCAGCGCGTTCCTCGACACTATGGTGGAATTCTTCGACTCTGTATTCGAGCAATGCGGCTTCGGCCCAGCTTCTCCGTACAGTTTTTCGGGCGGGGAGGGTGGACTGATTGTCGACGAAAAGCCGAATGGGAAATTCAAGGTCAAGCTTCTTGGTTCCGAAGGCTTTTGGTGACGTAGTGAGTTCGGGGACATTCCGTTTTCTCCTCGCTACACTCGCCTCAAAGTCGAACGGCGCGAACCAATTTGATGTGCAAAAAGAATACTGAAGATACATCTACTCAGAACATACCGGAAGCGTCCTTGTTATCGGGCAAACGGACGTTCATCCAGTAACAGCAAATGCGAAGACCTACGGGTATCCCGTTTTTCACGGAAGGCGTATTGAGTTCGAAGATTAATAATTGCAAAGCTACCACGGAGAGGATGGCCGAAGAATGGCCGAATGGTTCGCATGGCTGCCTCCCAATCCCAACGATCCTAGCTCCCATTCCCACCTAAAAGCTTTGCTGGATTCCGTCGAGCCGCGCGCTCCGGCTCCATAGGAAACGAGGCGGTATTCGCGCGAAAATCCTTTGCCCCGGCGGCGTTCCGACGAAATGCTGCCGGCCATGCGTCCGCGCGCCATTTTCCACGCGATCACCGATCACGCGAATCGGCTGCTGCTTCGCGTGCGCGTGCGGGAGCCGTTCGCGATCCTGACGAACAACTGCTGGGGCTCCGCCCTCTACCGCGACCTCGACATTCCCTACAATACGCCGTTCGTCGGCACGCTCGTTCCGCCCGAGTGCTACCTGCGCTTCCTCGCCGACGTGCCGGGCTATCTCGCGCAGCCGCTGCGGTTCGTCCCGACCTCGCGCTACGGCTGGCCGCTCAAATACCCGCTCGCGCTGCTCGGTGACGCCGAGATCCATTTCATGCATTACCGCGATGCGGCGGAAGCGACCGACAAATGGACCCGCCGCCTCGAGCGCTTCCCGCGCGACCCCGCGACGTGGCGCGTGAAATTCTGCGACCACCACGTGAGCCTCGTGCCGGAGGAAGCCACCGCCCTGCTGCGCGCCTTCGACGCCACGCCCTTTCCGCATAAAATCACCCTCCTCGGACGCGAAAATCCCGGCCTCGCCAGCGGCGTCGTCCTTCGTGAATGCTTTGCCGCCGGTCGCGTGCCCGACGGCCACGCCGCCTACCGCCCGTCGCTGCGCTACTTCAATGCCGCCGCCTGGTTGAACGGCGAAGCCGCGAGCAAAGAGTTGCCGCCGCCGCCGCGCTGTCGTATTCGAGAGTGACAAAATGGCGCGCTCCCGACCCACCGTCCTCATCGTCGATGACGAGAAGAACACCCGCGAGGGCCTTCGCGACGCCCTCGAGGACGACTTCGAGGTGTATGTTGCCGGCGACATCGACGGCGCGCTCGCCTCGTTGGATGCCGAGGCCGCGGATGTGATGCTCACCGATCTGCGCCTCACCGGATCGGGCGCGGACGACGGCATGCAGCTCATCGAGCAAGTCCTGAAACGCCCGAAACCGCCGGTCTGCATCATGATGACCGCCTACGGCTCGGTGGACACCGCCGTCGAGGCGATGAAGCGCGGCGCCTACGATTTCGTGACGAAGCCGGTGAACATCGACCGCCTTGAGATGCTCATCCGTCGCGCCCTGCGCGAGCGCGAAACCATCCGGGAAAATGTCGAACTCAAGGAACGCGTGCAGCGCAACGATTCGCTCGACGCGATGATCGGGCGCTCGCCGGCGATGGTCGAGGTGTTCGACACGGTCAAGCAGGTCGCGCCCTCGCGGGCGACGGTCCTCATCCAGGGCGAAAGCGGCACCGGCAAGGAACTCGCCGCGCACGCCATCCACCATCTCAGCCCGCGCGCCGGCAAAAAATTCGTGGCCGTCCACTGCATGGCGCTCTCGCCGCAGCTCCTCGAGAGCGAGCTGTTCGGGCACGAGCGTGGCGCCTTCACCGGGGCGACGGAGAAACGCATCGGCCGCTTCGAGCAGGCGAACGGCGGCACGCTTTTCCTCGACGAAATCGGCGAAATCGACCCCGCCGTGCAGGTGAAAATTCTGCGCGTGCTCGGCGAGCGCACCTTCGAGCGCGTCGGCGGCAATCAGACGATCCAGACCGACGTGCGCCTCGTCGCCGCGACGAACAAGGACCTCGCCAAGCTCGTGGCCGAGGGGAAATTCCGCGACGACCTGTTCTTTCGCCTGAATGTCGTGCCGATCACGCTGCCGCCGCTCCGCACCCGCAAGGAGGACATCCCGCTGCTCGTGCAGGCGTTTCTCAAGGAATCCGCACGGGAAAACGAGAAGCCGTTCCGCGAGCTCACGCCCGAGGCGATGGCCTGCATCCTTGATTACGACTGGCCCGGAAACGTGCGCGAGTTGCGCACGGCCATCGAGCATGGCGTCGTGATGTGCAGCACTCCTCGCATCGGCGTGCGCGACCTGCCGGCCGCCGTGCGCGCCGCCGTGCCCGCGCCGTTCGACAATTACGCTGCCGACGCGGCTCCGCGGCCGGACGCTTTGGATTTGCACCATGCCGAGCGAGTCCTTATTTTCCGCGCGCTGGAAGAGAGTGGCGGCAATCGCTCCGCGGCCGCGGAACGGTTGGGGATCAGCCGTCGCACGCTGCACCGGCGGCTTAAAGAATTGAACATTACCAAACGCTAGCCGACCTCTCTTTTCATGGTTCCTTCCACCGGCCAGGGCTTTCAGACCTTTGTTCATTCCATCGAACAGGGAAGATTTGCGCCGCTATTGCGTGGCCTCGCGGGCGTCGTCGTGCTCATCACCGTCGCGCTGCTCTATCTTTTCGTGCAGTTCACGGGCTTCGAGTCGCCGGCGGCGATGGATCAGGGCCAGCTTTCCCGCGCGCTGGCGTCCGGGGAGGGATTTTCGACCAAATACATCCGCCCACTGGCGCTCTGGCAGCTCAACCACGCGGAGAAGGCCATTCCCACCGGCGATTTCCCCGACTTTCTCCAGCCGCCGCTATCGCCGCTCGCGAATACGATTCCGCTCCTGATCGCGAAGGCGCATTGGACGATGACGCCAAAGGACATCGTGTATGCCGGCGACCGCGCCATCGCCATTTTCTCGGTGCTGCTCTTCCTCGCGGCGGTCGCGGTCGCCTACCTCGTTGCGCGCCGGTTGTTCGACGCGCAGCTCGCCTTCATCGCCAGTCTGCTCATTCTCGTGACCGACATCCTGTGGAAATTTTCGCTCTCGGGACTGCCGCAGATGCTCCTTCTAGTGCTGCTCATGGTCACGAGCTGGGCGATCGTGAAGGCGATGGACGAGCAGGAGGACGCCCCGCAGGCGCCGCCGCTCAAAAAATGGCTGTTGCAGGCCGGCATCGGCGCGCTGTTTGGCCTGATGACGCTGTCGCACTGGCTCGCGTGCTGGTTTTTCTTCGGCTACCTCTTCTTCGCCTTTTTCTACTTCCGGCCGCGCGTTCTCCCGCTGGCAGCCCTCGGCGCCTTTGTTCTCGTGCTGATCCCGTGGATCGTGCGGACTTACCAGGTGAGCGGCCACCCCTTCGGCATCGCGCTCTATCCGCTGGGCCAGGACATGACGCTCGTCCGTTCGCTCGATCCCGACTTCAGCGACCTCTTCTACGGCTTCAAGATGAAGGTGCGGCTCGGCATCGTGGATCAGATGGGCAGCCTCTTCGGCTATCTGGGACTGAACCTGGCGGCGCTCGCGTTTTTCGGCGCGTTGTTCCATCCGTTCAAACGGCTCACGGCCGCCCGCTTCCGGTGGTGCATTCTTGCGATGTGGGTGGCCGCGGTGATCGGCATGGCCGCCTACGGCCCGGTCACGAGCGCGGTGAGCGAGCTGCAGCTCCACGCGGTCTTCATTCCGCTGATGGCGATCTACGGGCTCGCGTTCCTGCTGGTGCTTTGGAATCGCCTCGGCTTCACGCATTCGCTCGCGCGAATGGCCTTCCAAGCCGTGCTCGTCTTTCTGGCGGCGATCCCGATGCTGCTCACGCTGTTTGCCGGCCAGGGCCGTTCGATCAACTGGCCGCCCTACATTCCACCCTACATCGCGATCCTCGGCGACTGGTATACACCCAAGGAAGCACTCTGCTCCGACATGCCGTGGGCCGTCGCCTGGTATGCGAATCGCAAATGCCTGCTCCTGCCCGACGCGCCGAAGACGATGATCGAAATCAGCGACTACAACGTGATTGGCGCGCCCATTTGCGGCCTCTATCTCACGCCGATCACCGGGAACGCGCAGTTCCTCGATCAACTCGCGTTCGGCATCTACAAACAGTGGGCCGGCTTGATCCTGCGGCAGCCGCAGACACTGCGCAGCTTCCCGCTGAGTGTCGCCTGTCCGCTGCCAGTGGACGGAAAAATCATCCTCTACTCGGACCGCGACCGCTGGTCCGACGCCATCAAACGACCATGAGCAAAACCCCGGACCCCACACCGAAGGCCGATCCGAACGGGCCCACGCTCGAGGCGGCGCTCGAGCGGCTGGACGCCATTGTTCACGAGATGGAGGCCGGCGAACTCCCGCTCGAGTCGCTCATCGCCAAGTATGAGGAAGGCATCGGCCTCTCGAAACTCTGCGAGGAAAAGCTCGCCCGGGCCGAGGAACGCATCCGCATTATCAGCCGCGACGCCGCGGGAAATCCCGTGCTTGAGGAATTCGATGCGACCGGCGAAGAATAGGCGCATGGCGCTTCTGCAGCGAATCAAGACCCCGGCCGACGTCAAGGCCCTGCCGGAAGCCGACCTTCCCCAACTCGCCGCCGAGGTCCGCGAGGAACTCATCCGCGTGCTCTCGCAAACCGGCGGCCACCTCGGCCCGAATCTCGGCGTCGTCGAGCTCACCATCGCGCTCCATCGCGTCTTCGACACCCCCGCCGATAAATTCGTCTTCGACGTCAGTCACCAGGGCTACGTTCACAAGCTCCTCACCGGCCGCTACGACCGGTTCGACACCATTCGCCAATATGAAGGACTGAACGGCTTCCTGCTGCGCACCGAGAGCGAGCATGATTGCTACGGCGCGGGCCACGCCGGCACCGCGCTGAGCGCAGCGCTCGGCATGGCGGTCGGCCGCGACCTCCGCGGCAGCGAGGAGCATGTCGTCTGCGTCGCCGGCGACGCCGCCTTCACCTGCGGCGTGAGCTTCGAAGCCCTCAACAACGTTGCGAATTCCACGAAGCGCCTCATCGTCGTCCTCAACGACAACGAGTGGTCCATCGCGAAAAACGTCGGCGCCATCGCGGAATACCTTAACCGCATCGTCGCGAATCCCTCCTACGCCCACCTCCACGAAAAGGCCGCGCACTTCGTCGAACGCCTTGGCGGCAAGACCGCCCGCAAACTCGCCGGCAAGATCGAGGCCAGCGTCAAAAATCTCATCGCGCCGTCCGTCATCTTCGAGGATCTCGGCCTCCGCTACTACGGCCCCATCGACGGCCACGACGTCAATCTCCTCACGCAGACGTTCGAGTTCCTCAAGACGCAGACCGAGCCCGTCATCCTCCACATCCTTACGAAGAAGGGCAAAGGCTACGCACCCGCGCTCGCGAAGCCGGACAAGTTCCACGGCCTCGGCAAATTCGAGCCCGACACCGGCGAGACCGCCGCGGCGCCCACGCCCACGTATTCCGAGCTGCTCGGCCGCACGCTGGCCGACTTCGCCGACCGCGACAACCGCATCGTCGCCATCACCGCGGCCATGCCCACCGGCACCGGCCTCATCGGTTTCGCCAAGCGCCATCCGAACCGCTGCTTCGACGTCGGCATCGCCGAGGAACACGCCGCGCTCTTCGCCTGCGGCCTCGCCGCGCAGGGCCTGAAGCCCTTCCTCGCGATTTACTCGACGTTCATGCAGCGCGCCTACGACATGATCATTCACGACATCGCGCTGCAAAATCTCGATGTCGCCCTGTGCATGGACCGCGCCGGCCTCTCCGGCGACGATGGCCCGACACATCACGGCCTCTTCGACATCGGCTACCTTCGCCCGGTGCCCGGCCTCGTCCACATGCAGCCAAAGGACGAGGACGAGTTCGCGGACATGCTCTGGACGATGGCCCATTACAAGGGTCCCATCGCCATCCGCTACCCGCGCGGCGCCGGCACCGGCGTGAAGGCCAAGGCCCAGCCGAAATTGCTCGAAATCGGCAAGTCCGAGGTCGTCCGCCACGGCAAGCAGGTCGCGCTCTTCGGCCTTGGCAACATGTGCGAGGTCGCTCTCGCGGCCGCCGATCTCCTCAGGACCCAGGGCATCGATGCCGCCGTCATCAACCCGCGCTGGATCAAGCCGCTCGACACCGCCACCCTGGAATTCTTCGCCCGCGGCTGTGACGTCGTCTGCACGCTCGAGGACCACGTGCTCACCAACGGCTTTGGCTGCTCCGTGATGGAACACCTCGCCGAGCAGCGCATCACGACGCCCGTTGTCCGCATCGGCTGGCCCGACGAATTCGTTGAGCACGGCAGCGTGCCGATCCTCCGCGAAAAGCACGGCCTC
>JGI24033J26618_1000022_pt1 | contig 24100 bp, 21 predicted proteins | sample KBSMisM7withPhiX_FD_26618 | JGI IMG/M metagenome (IMG submission 26618)
GGCGTCGCCGTGAAGGATGCGATGGAGCGATCCGACGCGTTGCTGCTGACATCGCTGAGCGAGGGGCTGCCGATGGTCGCCGTGGAGGCGCTCGACCACGGACTGGCCATCATCGCAAGCCGGATCGGCGGCCTGACGGACGTGGTCGCGCCGGAGGAAAATGGCCTTCTCTGCGACCTCGCGCCAGAGGCCTTTGCCGCCGCGTTGCATCGCGTGCTCGGCGATCCCGGGCTATTGCCTAAAATGCGCGCGGCTTCCTCCGCGCGCGCCGCGCGGTTCGATCTTTCCCGCTCGGTCGATGCCTACGAGGCCACGTTGCAGCGCGCCTCACGCGCCGCGTGATTTGCGAATCAGCACGAGATTGCGCGCGTAGATAAAAAGGCCCGTCGCCTGCCCGACGATGCCGACGATATCGCGCCGCCAGACGAAATACGCGACGAGCATCACCGCACCGACGAGACTCATCCACCAAAACGCTACGGGAATGACCGAGCGTTTCGAGCGTTCGCTGGCGATCCATTGTACGAGCATGCGGCCCGTGAATACCAGCTGGCCGAGGAGGCCGAGCGTCACCCATGCGATGCCGGCCGGGCTGGTGATATTCAGCACCGATTCCATCCAGCCGCTGCCGCTGCGCGTGGTGTAAACGAACTCGGAAAACTCCTCCGGCGTGAGCAGGCGGTCCGTGCCCGCGCCCAGGCGCTTCACAACAAACCCGATCGTGCCGTCGCGCAGCCGCACGAGCTTCACGTTGTCCTTCGCGCCGGGCAGATCGACCTTGATGCGCGCCTCCGGCCCGTCGAACTGCGCAGGGTCCACCGGCCGCCCCACGCGATCCAGAGCATGGGATTCCGGGCCGCATGCGCTCAGCAACATCATTGCCGCTAGCGCGGCCGCACACATCCGGATTCCTGCCATGAAGGCGGCGCTTATCGCACCGGCGTGAGCGTTTCGCAAGGCTCCGTCGGGTCGATGTCGGGATCCAGCGGCTGATTTCCCCGGTCGTCGCCACCGCCGCGGTCGTGCGGATCGAGCAAATGGTCCACCGCGATGTAATAGGCCTTCGCGTGCCGAACCAGGAGCAGATTGGAGGCGACGACGGTCCCGAGCGCGGCCGGTGCGGCGACTTCCCAACCGAGTTCGGCCATGACCGCCAGGCCAAAATAAACGCCCATCCCCAGCAAACTCGCAAAGCCCGCGTTCAGCGTCCAAACCGCCATCAGGAAATACCCCGGCTCGCGCTCGAAGGCGTAGCCGCAGCGCGGGCACCCGTCAAAAGGCATGAACCAATCAACCACCCGCCGCACCGTCCAGGCGCGCGGAAAAATCGGCGTCTGTCCGCACACCGGACAACGCAGCCGCGTGGCCCGCGCCAGATACGCGCCCGCTTTGGCGATCAATTGCGCATCCTTCACAGCGCGGCATCATGCGCGGCCGTCGCCCGGGCGTCAATTCGTTCGATTTCTGCTTGTGTCCCTCTGTCGAACCTCCGAACGTGAGCAATTCTGGACAGGCTTGCACCGACGCAAGCCTCCTTTTTTGTGAAAATTTCGACAGTAGAAGTATGGCAAACACGATCCTCGTAGGCGCGCAGTGGGGCGACGAAGGCAAGGGCAAGATCATCGACTTCCTCACGGACGAAGCCGATATCGTCGTCCGCAGCCAGGGCGGCAATAATGCCGGCCACACCATTGTCCTCGGCGGCGAGAAATACGTGCTCCATCTGATTCCGTCCGGCATTCTCCGGAAGGGAAAGACCTGCGTGATTGGCAACGGCGTCGTGCTCGATCCGGTCGCCCTCGTCGGTGAAATCGACGGCCTCCGCGCCCGTGGCATCAAGGTGGAAAAAAATCTCCTCATCAGTGGCGGCGCCCATCTCGTGATGCCCTACCACCGCGCCCTGGACGAGCAGCGCGAGGTCCTCAAGGGGAAGAACAAGATCGGCACGACGAAGCGCGGCATCGGCCCGGCCTACGGCGACAAGGCCGCCCGCACAGGCATTCGTCTCGCCGACCTGATGAATACCGAGCTTTTCAAGGCGAAGCTCAAGGCCCGCATCAAGGAAAACAACGCCGTCCTCAAGAGCCTGGGCGGCACTTCGGTGAACGCCAAAAAAGTGGAGACCGCCTATCTTGCCGCCGCGGAAGTCCTTCGGCCGTTCGTCACGAACACTGTCGTCACGCTTCACGAGGCCATCGCCAAGGGTAAAAACATCCTTTTCGAGGGCGCGCAGGGCACCTTCCTCGACATCGACCACGGCACGTATCCCTTCGTCACCAGCTCGAACACGACCGCCGGCGGCGCCTGCACCGGCTCCGGCGTGCCGCCGCATCGCATGGACAACGTGATGGGCGTCATCAAGGCCTACACGACCCGCGTCGGCGAGGGCCCCTTCCCGACGGAAAACGCGGCCCTTGGCGACCGCCTGCACGAGATGGGCCGCGAATTCGGCGCCACTACGGGCCGCGCCCGCCGCTGCGGATGGTTCGACGCCGTCGCCGTCCGCTACGCGAACATGGTCAATGGCATCGATCACCTCGCCATCACGAATCTCGACGGTCTCGACGGCGTCGAAAAAATCAAGATCTGCACCGCCTACAAGCTCGACGGCAAGAAAATCTCCGTCCTGCCCACGCAATGCGACGAGGTCGAGCGGTGCACGCCGGTTTACACCGAGATGCCCGGCTGGATGACGCCCACCGATCACGTCACCAAATATGCCGAGCTGCCCGAAAACGCGCGCCGCTACGTCGAGAAACTCGCCGAGCTCGTCGGCACGCAACTCGCCATCGTGAGCGTCGGCCCCGGCCGCGAACAAACCATTCGTCTGTAAAGAACGTGGAGACTTTGGAAATCCAAAATCCAAAATCCAAAATCCAAAACCCCGCCCCCATCGTGCCGCGGCATGTCGCGGTCATCATGGATGGAAACGGCCGCTGGGCGCAGAGTCGCGGTCTGCCGCGCATCAAGGGACACGAGCAGGGCAGCAAAGCCGTGGGCGAATGCGTCGAGGGCTGCCTCGACGCCGGCGTGAACTTTCTGACGCTCTACGCTTTTTCGTCCGAGAATTGGAAACGCCCCGCCGCCGAGGTCCAGGCGCTCATGATGCTCCTCGAGCGCTTCCTCGACCAAAAGACCGTCGAGATGTGCGAAAAGGGCATCCAGCTCCGCGCCATTGGCCGCCTCGAAGAACTTCCGCCACCCTGCCGCAAGCGCCTCCTGCGCAGCATCGACGCCACCGCCGATTGCGACCGCCTCGTCCTCACGCTCGCGCTCAGTTACAGCGGCCGCGCCGAGATCGTCGATGCCGTGCGCGCCCTCGTCCGCGAGGCCCGGGGCGGCGAGATCACCGAGGCCGACATCACGCCCGAGCTCATTGGCGAGCATCTCTACACCCACGGCGTGCCCGATCCCGACCTCCTTATCCGCACCTCCGGCGAGCTGCGACTCTCCAATTTCCTCCTGTGGCAGCTCAGTTACACGGAGATTCACGTCACGCCAAAATTCTGGCCGGAATTCACAAGGGCGGATTTAATCTCCGCGCTGGCCGATTACCGCACCCGCCATCGCCGCTTCGGCGGCGTCTAGACCTCACGTCCCTTCCTGATGTCCCAAGCCAAACAAACCATTCTCATCGTCGATCGGGAGACCGATTTCCTCGATTGGGCCAAGCACCAGCTCGAGAACTCCAACGTCCGCGTGCTCACCGAGACCGCGTCCGACACGGCGTTCAAGACCTTCGGCATCGAGAATCCCGACCTCGTCCTCGCGGAAATGCATTTGCACCCGTCGAGCGGCCTCGAACTGCTCGCGCGCATTCGCAAGGCCTCGCCGAACGCAATGGTCATCATCACCAGCGCCTTTGGCAGCAACCAGGGCGTGATCGAGAGCATGAAGCTTGGCGCGTTCGACTTCGTCCGCAAGGAGCAGCTCCCCTTCAACCTCAAGCTCATCGTCGATTCCGCCCTCAAGGAGCGCGCGGAAATGCAGGCCGCCGCGCCGTTCAAGCCCGTGCTCACCATCGACGAGCACAAGGACGAAATTGTCGGCAAGAGCGAGGCGATGCAGCAGGTCTTCAAGATGATCGGCCGCGTCGCCGGCAGCGAAGCGCCCATCATGATCACTGGCGAGAGCGGTAGCGGCAAGGAACTCGTCGCCCGCGCCGTCCACCACTACAGCCACCGCAGCGACCGCGCGTTTCTCGCCATCAACTGCGCCGCGATTCCCGAGAATCTCCTCGAGAGCGAGCTCTTCGGCCACGAACGCGGCGCGTTCACCGGCGCGCACAGTCAACGCATTGGCCGCTTCGAGCAGGCCGACAAGGGCACCCTCTTTCTCGACGAGATCGGCGAAATGCCTCTCGCCACCCAGAGCAAGCTCCTCCGCGTGCTCCAGGAGGGCGAATTCTCCCGCGTCGGCGGCAACGAGACGCTCAAGACCGACGTCCGCATCGTCTGCGCCACCAACAAAAATCTCGAGGACGAGATCCTCAAACGCACGTTCCGCGAGGATTTGTTCTATCGCCTGAACGTCGTCCGCATTCACCTCCCGCCGCTCCGCGTGCGCCGGGAGGACATCCAGCTCCTCGCCGAATATTTCCTCCAAAAAATCGCGAACTCGCGCCACCGGCCGCTGCTCAAGCTCAGCGAGGAAGCCGTCCGCGCCCTCGAGGCCTACCCCTGGCCCGGCAACGTCCGCGAGTTGGAAAACACGATGCAGCGCGCCGCCGTGCTTGCCGCCAGCGACATTCTCCTGCCCAAGGATATCCCGCTCGGCCAGGCCGCACCCGTCGAACGCGGCGTGCCCGAGATGCCCGTCGCCGTCCCCGTCGTCCCTGCGGATACCTTCGCCAGCGTCGCGATGTCGCCGCTCACCATCGACACGGCGATCAACACCCTCTTCGACGCCGCCGCCACCGACGACGCCATCCAGCTCCTGCCCTGGCTCGAGCGCGAATTCACCTTCAAGGCCATGGCCCGCACCGGCAACAATCAGGTGCAGGCCGCCCGCCTGCTCGGCATCACCCGCGCCACGCTCCGCAAGCGCCTCGAGCGTAACGGCCAGCTCGGCCCGGGCGACGAAGACGAGGAATAGAGCCCGCGCGACCGGCCGCCCGAACGATCTTCTTTCGTTATGACCCATGCCTACCTGCTCGGGTCGGCCGGGTTCATCGCCGACGCCGGACTTCCGCTCTCCGACCGTGGCTTTCGCTACGGCATGTCGGTTTTCGAGACCGTCGCCATCCGCGATCGGCTACCGCTCCTGCTCGGGCCGCATATCCAGAGCCTGGAAAGGTCGATCGACCGCGTTGGGTTCCGTCCGCCCGAGGGCTGGAGTCAGGCCGTCCGCGCGCGAACTCTCGCTCCGCCGATCGCGGAAGGCGTCGTCCGCATTTACGTCACCGCCGGGGATCGCGATGGCGCGGAATCCCGCGTCGCGCTCCTCTTCGAGACCTTGCCGATTCCGACGACTCTTTCCACCGCCCACGCCGTCACGGTGACCTTTACGCCCGCGACGCCCTTCGGAAAAACCGGCAACTACTGGCCGCACTTTCTCGCCCGCCCCGCCAGCGGCGAGGAACCGATTCTCTGCGACTCCGAAGGCGCGCTGCTCGGCGGCGCCATGGCCAATCTTTTCCTCGTGCGCGACGGCAAGGTTTTCACTCCGTCCGCGCCCATTCGGCACGGCGTCGTGCGCGAATGGCTCAATGCCACTGAAAGCATGCTCACGCGCGCGGACCTTGCCAGCGCCGACGCCGCCTTCCTGACGAACAGCCGCTTCGGCCTTTGCGAACTCACCGTCATTGATGGCCGTCCGCTTCCCGGCGATGCCGTCGCCGCCGCGATCTGGCAGCGCTACCGCACGGAGGTCCTCCATGTCGGCTAAAGCCCTTCTCGACCGCCTCGCCCTCACGCTTGGCGCGCCCTACGCCTCCGTCACGCCGGCCGCGCAATCCGCCGTCGCCGCGCTGCTGGTTCGCCAGACGAAGGGCAACACCTGGATATTCTGCGCCGACGTGCGCCGGCAGGAGGAAATCGCCGCCGACCTCGCCACTTGGGGCGTGCAAGCGGCCGCCTTTCCGCCCTTGGAAACCCTCGACGACGGCGACGTGCTCGTCGATCCCGAGACGCTGTCGGAGCGCCTCGAAATCCTCGCTCGCGTGGCCACCGGTCTCAAAGGCCAGACCATCGTCGCCGTGGCGGCCGAGCTGGAGGGCCGCGTCGCCGCACCCGAGACCTTTCGTCGCCATGCGCTGAAATTCACGCCGCGCCAGCGCATCGACCTCGCCGCCACCGAGGCCGCACTCACGAAAGGCGGCTACGAAGCCGTTTCGAAAATTTTCGGCCGCGGCCAGTTTGCCCGGCGCGGCGGCATCCTCGACATCTACTCGTGGCAGCAACCGCTGCCCGTGCGCATCGAGCTCTTCGACGACGAGATCGAGTCCCTCCGCGAGTTCCAACTCGACAGCCAGATCTCCGTTCGCGCCCTCGATGGCTGCGACATCCTGCTCGGCGATCCCGACCAACGGCTCGTCGCGCTCGAAACGTATTTCACCAAGACCGACGCGCGCATCGCCATCGACTGCGACGTCCCCGGCGCCACGCTCATCACGGAAGCGGGCGAGAGCGACACGCCGCTCTTTCCGCCCGGCATCGATTTCTTCGAGGCCGGCGATTTCGTCGTCAACGAGGCCAAGCGCCGCCGCTTCTTCCGCCAGATCCAGGAATGGAGCGCCGAGGGCTGGAGCGTCACCCTCGTCTGCAACAACGAGGGCGAATGGGAGCGCTTCGGCGAACTCGCCCGCGACAACGGTCTCGCTGCCCTCGGCGACAAAGACCACGTCGGCTCGCTGGAATATCTCCAGGGCAATCTCACCGCCGGTTTCATCGCGCCCGCCGCCCGGCTCGCCGTTCTGTCCGACGCCGAGCTCTTCGGCCGTTCGTCCAGCCAGAAAGCCCGGCGCGTGCTTGTCCGCCGCGAACGTGCGATGGCCGCGCGCACGGCGATGGATTTCACCGAGTTCGACGGCGGCGACCTTGTCGTCCATCTCGATCACGGCATTGGGCGCTATCTCGGAATGGAAAAATCCGCCGAGGGCGGCGACCAGCTCGCGATCGAGTTCGCCAACGAGTCCCGGCTCTTCGTCCCGCTCGAGCAGGCCTGGCAGGTCTCGCGCTATGTCGGGCTCGGCCGGCGCAACCCACCGCTCAGCGAGCTGGGCGACGGCAAATGGCAGCGCGCAAAGAGCAAGGTCGAGCGCTCGATCTTCGAATACGCCACCACGATGCTGCGCCTGCAGGCCGAGCGCGATACGAGCCAGGGCCACGCCTTCGGGCCGGACACGCATTGGCAGCAGGAGTTCGAGCGCAGCTTCGTGTTCTCGCCCACAGTGGATCAGGCTCGCGCCATCGACGAGAGCAAGGCCGACATGGAGGGCACGCGTCCGATGGACCGCCTCATCTGCGGCGACGTGGGCTTTGGCAAGACCGAGGTCGCCATTCGGGCGGCGTTCAAGGCCGTGATGGGCGGCAAACAGGTCGCCTTCCTCGCGCCGACCACCGTGCTCGCGCAGCAGCATTACCAAACGCTTCGCGAGCGCATGAGCGATTATCCGGTCACCATCGAGGCGCTGCACCGCTTCCGCACGAAGGCGGAGCAAACTCGCGCGGTGAAAGGCGCCCTCGCCGGCAGCGTGGACATCGTCGTCGGCACGCACCGCCTGCTCAGCGAGGACGTCGTCTTCAAAAATCTCGGCCTTGTCATCGTGGACGAGGAGCAGCGCTTCGGCGTGAAGCACAAGGAGCGACTCAAGGAACGCTTCCGTCTCGTCGACGTCCTCACGCTTTCCGCCACGCCGATTCCCCGCACGCTCTACCTCGCGCTCATGGGCGCGCGCGACATGTCGCTCATCGAGACGCCGCCGCCAAATCGCCAGCCCGTCGAGACCGTCATCTGCGCCTACGACGAACGCGTGATGCGCGACGCCATCCAGCGCGAAGTCCAGCGCGGCGGCCAGGTCTATTTGCTCCACAATCGCGTCGCGACGATCGAACGCCTCGCCGGTCGCGTGCGCGAACTTTGCCCCGGCGTGCGCGTCGGCGTCGGGCACGGACAAATGGACGAGCACGAGCTGGAATCCATCATGGCGCAATTCGTCGCCGGCAAAATGGACGTGCTCGTCTCCACGACGATCATCGAGAGCGGCCTCGATATTCCCAATGCAAACACGATCATCATCGACCGCGCGGACCGCTTCGGCCTCGCGGATTTGTATCAGCTCCGCGGGCGCGTCGGCCGTTCCCATCACAAGGCCTACGCCTATCTCATGCTGCCGCGCGAATTGATGACGACCGGTGTCGCCCGCAAGCGCGTGCAGGCCATCCGCCAATACTCCGAACTCGGCGCCGGCTTCAAAATCGCCATGCGCGATCTCGAGATTCGCGGCGCCGGCAACATCCTCGGCACCGCGCAGAGCGGCCACATCCTTGCCGTCGGCTTCGATCTCTACTGCCGGCTGCTCAAACGCTCCGTTGCCACGTTGAAGGGCGAACCCGGCCGAACCGGCGCCGCCACCTCGGTGCGCCTGGACTTTCTCATCGCGAACGAGCCGGAATTTCTCGGCGCGGACGCGGACTGTGCCCCGGCCTTCCTGCCCGCCGCCTACCTTCAGGATCCCGCCGCGCGCATCGATGCCTACCGCAAACTCGCCGACGCCCCGGACCAACCCGCGCTCGATCGTCTGCGCGACGAATGGCGCGACCGTTTCGGCCCGTTGCCACCCGCGGTCGAAAACCTCCTCACCCTGCAATCGATTAAACTGCTCGCCGCCGAAAAGCGCATCCCGAGCGTGGAGGCGCGCGACGGCAAACTGATGCTGAAGAAGAAGGGCGACTACATCCTCTTCGGCGGCAAGTTCCCCCGCTTGACTTCACCCCGGCCGGAAATAAGGTTGCGCGAGATTTTGACGTTTCTGCAGAAACGTCCGCTTTTGTAAATGAAACGACTTATCGTCCTCACCTTCGCCCTCGCCATTGCCCTGGCGGCATCCTTGCATGCCCAGCAGAGCGAAGTGATCGACGGCATCGCCGCAGTCGTCAACGGCGACGTCATCACCTACTCGCAGGTGCGGGAGTTGATCGGCGCCCGCGAACGCGCGTTGCGGAATTCGTATCAAGGCTCCGAACTCGAGAACAAGGTGAAGGAAATGCGCCTCGCCGCCCTCAAGGATCTCGTCGATCGCCAGCTCATCCTGCAGGAATTCAAGAAAAAGGAAAAAGACGGCGCCACGATTCCGACCTACATCATCGACGAACGCGTGAAGGACATCATCCGCACGGAGTTCGGCGGCGACCGCTCCGCCTTCGTCCGCACGCTCAAGAGCCAGGGCTACACGATCACGAAATTCAAGGAGATCGAGCGCGACAAATTCATCGTCCAGGCGATGCGGCAGACGTTCGTAAAGGACGACTTCGTCATCTCGCCCAATCAAATCCAAGCCTACTACGACAAGCACAAGCTCGACTACTCCACGCCCGAGCAAATCAAGCTGCGCATGATCGTGCTGCGCGACGACGACAGCGGCACCGGCCTGCCCGGCGGCAAAAAGGAAATGGCCAAGGAAATCCGCGCCAAGCTCACGTCCGGTGCCGAGTTCGGTCGCATGGCGCAGATGTATTCCGAGGATCCCACCACGCAGCAAGCCGATGGCGACTGGGGCTGGATCGACCGGAAAACCCTCAGCGAAGAACTGACCTCCCGCGCCTTCGCCCTCCGCGCCGGCGAAATCAGCGACGTTATTGAGGTCGGCAATTCCTATTACATCATGATGGTCGAAGCGCGGAAGAACGCCGCGACGAAACCCATCGGCGAAGTGCGCGACGAGATCGAGCAAAACCTCATCCAGCAGGAGAAATCCAAGGAGATGCAGCGCTGGCTCGATACCCTCCGCCAGAACGCCTACATCAAGATTTACTCGTAGGCCGCGAGCGGCCGGCATTGGTCATTTGGCATCAGGCATTGGTTGATTGCCGCGAAGGCTCGCCGTTGCTCCAACCAATGCCCAATATCCAATGCCCAATGCCTAAAAACCGCATCGCCATCACGTTGGGAGACCCCGCCGGGATTGGCCCGGAGGTCGTCCGCGCCGCTCTCGCCCGACCCGAAGTTCAGGCGCTCGCGGAATTCACCATCCTTGGCACGACGGACGGGCATTCTCCGGGAGATCCGACGCCAGCCGGGGCGCGGGCCGCTTTTTGCGCCCTCGAGGAGGCGGTCCAGCGTGCGCAAGCCGGCGAATTCGCCGCGGTCGTCACCGGTCCCGTTTCCAAGCGCCAGATGCACGGCGTCGGCTTCGAGTTTCCCGGCCAGACCGAATTCTTCGCAAGCCGCACCGGCACGGACAATTTCGCCATGTGCCTCACCGGCGGCGCGCTCACCGTCGCACTTGTCACCGCTCACGTGCCGCTCAAGGAGGTGCCTCAGTTGCTCACTGTGGGGGAAATCGTCCGCGTAGGCGGCCTGTTGACGGAATTCTCACAACGCCGTGGAATTTCCCGCCCTCGCATCGCTGTCGCCGGTCTCAATCCCCACGCCGGGGAAAACGGTGACCTCGGCCGCGAGGAAATCGAAATCATCTCTCCGGCGATTCATTCGCTAAAAACCCGTTTTCCCGCAGCATCCTTCACCGGCCCGCTCCCCCCGGACACCGTTTTTTTTCGCGCCGTCGCCGGGGAATTCGATGCCATCCTGTGCATGTATCACGATCAGGGGCTCATCCCCCTCAAACTGCATGCGTTCGACTCCGGCGTAAACGTCACCCTCGGTCTCCCTTTCCCCCGCACCAGCCCCGACCACGGCACGGCCTATGAAATTGCCGGCCGTGGCATCGCGCGCCCGGACAGCATGGTCGCCGCCATCCGCCTCGCGGCGGAACTCGCGGGATAATTATTACCGGAGAAAACAGAGGAAACGGAGGAAACGGCGGTTTGCAGCTTCTTCGCCACTCTGTTTTCTCCGGTAAAATTCATTCCACCTCAAAATGCATGAGGGCGGTGAGGCACCCGCCTCACCGCCCTGCATGGCTCCCTCTAACCCTGAATTGTCTGACTAGACGGCCTTTTCGCCGGTCTCGTCGGTGCGGATGCGGATCGCCTCTTCCACGGGAGAGACGAACACCTTTCCATCACCGATTTTACCGGTCTTGGCGGCCTTCACGATGGCGGCTGTCGCGCTCTCGAGCAGAGAGTCGGAGAGGACCACCTCGATCTTGATCTTTGGCAGGAAATCGACCGTGTATTCGCTCCCTCGGTAGATTTCCGTGTGGCCCTTCTGGCGGCCGAAGCCCTTGACCTCGCTCACCGTCATGCCCTCGATCCCGAGGTCGGCGAGCGCGTCTTTGACTTCTTCCAGCTTGAACGGCTTGATGATTGCTTCGATTTTTTTCATGGCGTTTGATCCTTGATCTTAAGCTTATCCGGTTAGTTCAGGATGTAGCCTTCTTCGCCGTGATCCGTGATATCGAGACCCTGGCTTTCGTTTTCGGGCGTCGGACGCAGGCCAATGGTGAATTTTACCAGAAAGCCGATGACGGCTGTACCCACCACGGCCAGCGCAATGGTGATGCCGACAGCCTTGAGCTGGGCGATCACGAGGGTATGAGAAGTGATGGCAGCAAGAAGACCATTCGCTCCCGCCACGCCCGGAGCGCTGAGGTTCGCATTGACTTCCGGCGCGACAAGAACACCGGTGAGCAGCGCCCCCATCGTTCCACCGATGGCGTGCACTCCGAAGGTATCCAACGCGTCATCATAGCCAATCAGAGCCTTCAGATAAGTGACCGCGATGAACGGAACGATACCGGCGGCCACGCCAATGATCACGGCACCCGTGGAATTGACGAAACCGCAAGCCGGAGTAATCACAACGAGGCCGGCAACGGCGCCCGAGCAGAATCCGAGAATGCTGGGTTTGCCCTTGAAGAGCCATTCGACCATCGGCCAGACAAACGAGGCGACTGCCGTGGCGAGGGTGGTGGTCAGGAAAGCATTTGCAGCCACTCCGTCTGCGGCCACCGCGCTACCCGCGTTGAAACCATACCAGCCGACCCACAGAAGGGCGGTGCCGATGAAGCAGGCAACCATGCTGTGCGGCGGCATCGGCTCCTTGCCGTAACCGAGGCGCTTGCCCAAAATCAGGCAGAGGATCAGCGCAGTCCAACCGGAGGACATATGCACAACCGTGCCGCCTGCGAAATCAATCGCCGGGATTTTCGCACTCGCGTTCCACACGCCGTTCATCAATCCCGTGCCGCCCCACACCATGTGAGCCAGCGGGAAATAAACGACGAACATCCACAGGAAGGTGAAGAGCATCACAGCCGAGAATTTAATACGCTCCGCCGTGGCACCGAAAATAAGGGCCGGGGTGATGATCGCAAACGTCAACTGGAAGATCGCGAAGACGTTTTGCGAAACCCAATACGCGTAACTTGTATTGGGGGCCGAGGTGACTCCCTTGAAGAAGAAGAATTCACTACCTCCCAGGAAGGGATTTCCAAAACTCGTTCCAAAAACCAAGCTGTAGCCGACCGCCCACCAGAGGATGGACACGAGGCCCGTGATTCCAAAACACATGGCAACGATCGACAGGACGTTTTTGGCCCGCACCAATCCACCGTAAAAGAGCGCCAGTCCTGGCAGCGTCATCATCAACACGAAGGCCGCCGATACCATCATCCAGGCATTGTGGCCCGGGCCAGAGGTGGCGCCGAGAGGCCCGACCTGGGTGGTGCTCGGCGAGCTGTTGGTGACGTATGCCTCCAGATCCGCGACGCGCGTTTCAATGGTGGGGGTAGGTGCCGGGGTCGCGGCTGCGGCCGGAGCGGCAGCAGCCTGGCCCCAGGATGATCCAACGAACATCGACCCGCCGACGACTGCGGCAGCGAGGATGGACGTCCATTTTCGAGATATTTTGAACATGTTTGAGTGGTTGTGGATTGGTTGTGGTGACTCGCCGGGGAGACGCAGCGTCGCCTCGGCGCGACAAAGGAATGCAGCAGATCGCATGCCAACGGCGGAAGTCGCGGAAGCCAGCGGACTTACCGCAAATTAATCCTTCCTTTTACGCCGTGGAAAATTTCTCACGGCTCAATCGAGCCAGAACGCTTCATCTCCGCTTGCATGTGCGAAACGTCCCAGCTCCGTCAGGGAGTATGCGCAAACAGAAATTCAACTCTTGGAAAACGCGCTTCGAAAACGCGTTTCCAAGGGAATCGATTTCAAGCCCCTAGAGCGTGGCAACAATCACCGCGGAGGTGCGATCCGTGAAGGACGCAGTGAAGGCGACTTTACCGGAGCGATTGATCCCGGAAACCGGATTAAAGGCGATTTTGTTGAGGGTCTTCTGAGTTTTACCAATGGTGAGCGTCTGCCCTTCGATAACAACGAGCCTGAGATTCTCCCCCTTCGCATCGGAGAGCCAAATGCCGTCCTTGCCATCGACATTCCCAATGAGAGCAACTTGGCCCGAATCGCTACAGGCAGCGAGAGAAAAACTGCTGAATGCCCCTAAAGTTCCGGCCTGGCTGTTTGTGGGAGCTTTATCGCCCAACTTGGCAATGAGGATCTTTTCAGTGGATTTCGGTGAGGTCCAGGTATTGACGACCGTGGAACGGAACACACCATTTGTTCCCGCGCTCGTGCTGGCGAGAAAGGCGCAGAATTTGCCACTGCGGCTGGGACCTGTTTTCTCACCGAACGCGATGAACTTGCCCCCGTCCGGCGAGGTGTGGGTTTTTACGGCGACAGGCTGAAGATCGGAACTGTTTCCCTGCCAGATGCCATCGAAGTCTCCGTTGCCGTCGCCGATCTGCGCAGTTACGAATGTTCTGTTACCATTTGCAATAATCGCATCGGAGAAGGTTTGGTAGGTCGCCGAATAGGGCAGGCCAATCACGTTCGATTCCACTGTGGCGATCACATTCACAGCGGATGAGCCTCCCGCGGGGTTGCCAGTAGCAAAGGCAAATCCTTCCACGGATTTCGTGGCAGTTACGACAAAATTGCCATTGAATGGCCAGGAGCCTTGCATGTTGAGACTCACTGTCTTTGTGAGGAAATCGTCGGAGAAGCTCTTGATATAGGAATAGATATTCGTGGCGAAAAAGGACTTTGCCTGACCGAGAGGGACGAGGAGTCCAGCAGTGCTTGTTTCTGTAGGATGGTAGGTTTTCACACCCTTGTCATTCACCGTGTAATATTCGAAGGGCATTTCCGCAACGAATGAGATCTGCCGTTTGTTATTGAACCCGACATCCTTACCAATGCGGTAGACGTAGGCGGACCCCGAAACAGGGAATTCGTTGAGCCCCACCGCGCGGTCCATGAAGTTGTCGTTGAGTATGAGCACGTCGCTCTGAATCGCGGTGACGGGGTGGCTTTTGGGGCCTTTTGCGCGGAATACGACGGAGTTACTGCTAAAAGCCGTAATGCCTGTTCCCGCTAAAATGCATGCGTAAGCCACATCGCCCTTGTCATTCAGGGCAGGAGCGCCAAATGATCCCTGGAAGGCTTTCCCAGAAGCAAGTGTCCGAGTGGTGGTATTTAAAAGCAGCGCCCGGACGTTATCCCGGGTTTTGGCGCGGATATCGAACGTCTGCGAATAAGCTGGCAGGACAAGACTTGCGCAGGCCAGAACGATGAAGATGCGAGAGGGGAACAGCGGGGCGCGCATTGGTTGACAGTAATTAAAAGTCCGAATTTTGGGGTAAGATAGGGAAATGGATGATCGGGTCAAAGGGAAAACCCCGAAAAGCATGGGCTGGTTGCAAGGATTGGGATTTTTTCTTGAAAGGATCGGCGAGCCAATCGGATGGCGGCATAAAAAATTGAAGCCCGGCCAGCCTCCCTGCAAGAGCTCCCCCCAAAGCTTTTTGCGAATCCCTGGCTGACCGGGCCGTCTCCTGAATACGGGATGGTTCAAAAGCAACAACCGTGCCAAACACAGAGCCTCGACATTGCGACCTCGTGCGCGTAGGAGCGAATGTGCCTTTCGCCTGTTCGCGCCCTGTTCGCATGGAGTTTCTTTCCGCTCTAAATCGCCGGAATCACGACCCTATCTTTCATGCCGGGCGACCACGCTCAGCGCGGCGCTTGGGATCGCCTGCGTGAGAGTCTCTTCCTCGATGCACGACGAGATTCAAAATCGCATCGCCGACCTTCGCGCGCAGCTCGAACGGCACAATCGCCTCTACTACGAACAGGCGGCGCCCGAGATCTCCGACCGCGAATACGACGCGCTTTACCGCGAACTCGCCGATCTCGAGGCGACGCATCCCGAGTTAGCCACGGCGGATTCGCCGACACAGACCGTGGGCGGCGGCGTGCTCGAGGCCTTCAAGCCGGCACAGCACCTCGTGCGGATGCAGAGCCTCGACAATACCTATTCGGAGGAGGAGGTCGCGGAGTTCGTCCGTCGCATGCAGCGCTTGCTGCCGGGCGTGGAGATTCCCCTCACCGTCGAGCCGAAGGTCGATGGCGTGGCGATCTCGTTGCTTTACGAGCAGGGAAAGCTGATTCGCGCCGTCACACGCGGCGATGGCACCACGGGCGACGATGTCACCGAAAATGTCCGCACCATCCGCACGATTCCGCATCTGCTCGGCGGCGCCATTCCCGCCCGCATCGAAATTCGCGGCGAAATTTATCTGCCGAAAAACGAGTTCGCACGCGTGAATGCCGAGCGCGACGAGGCCGGGCTGCCCGCGTTTGCGAATCCGCGCAACACGGCCGCCGGCACACTCAAACAGCTCGACTCCCGCATTGTCGCCACCCGAGGCCTCGGCGCGGTTTTCTATGGATTTGGCCTGCTCGACGGCAAAAACCCGGCCACCCAGAGCGAGTTCATGCAGTGGCTCGAGGAATGGAAAATGCCCGTCAGCGGCTGGCAACGCCGGGCCACGACGGTCGAGGAGGCGATTGCCGCGATCCGCGAACTCGGCGAAGTGCGCCACGACTTCGTTTTCGAGACCGATGGCGCCGTGCTCAAGGCCGACCACCTCGATCAGCAGCGCGCGCTCGGCTCGACCAGCAAGGCGCCGCGCTGGGCGATGGCCTATAAATACGAGGCGGAGCGCGCCGAGACGAAATTGCGCGACATTACGATCCAGGTCGGCCGCACCGGCGTGCTGACTCCCGTCGCGGAGCTGGAGCCCGTGTTCGTGAGCGGCAGCACCGTGGCCCGCGCCACGCTGCACAACGAGGAGGAGGTCGCCCGCAAGGACATCCGCATCGGCGACACCGTGGTCATCGAAAAGGCCGGCGAGGTCATTCCTGCGGTGGTCTCCGTGCGCACGGATTTGCGCGCAGGAAATGAAGTCGTTTTCAAAATGCCGGAAAACTGCCCGGCTTGCGGCGAACCCGTCATGCGCGAGCCCGGTTTCGTCGCGGTGCGCTGCGTGAATCTCCACTGCCCCGCGCAGCTCACGCGTCTGCTCGAGCATTTCGCGATGCGCTCCGCGCTCGATATCGAGGGTCTCGGCGACCGGGTCGCCACCACGCTCGTCGAACGCGGCGTCGTGCGCTCGCCGCTCGATCTTTTCGACCTCCAACTCGCGGACCTCGCCCCGCTCAACCTCGGCACGGATGAGGAACCCCGCACCTTCGGCGAGAAAAACGCCCGCAAATTACTCGACGCCCTCGACCGCGCGAAGACGCTTCCACTCGGACGCTGGCTCCATGCGCTTGCCATTCCCGATGTGGGCGCGGTGACGGCGCGCGACATCGCGGCGCTCCATCCCGACATCCATTCCGTCGCGAATTCCGAAATTCTTCACGCCATTAGCCGCCTCGACGAGGTCACCGCGACGAACAAAGATCTCTCGAAGGACGAACGGGAAGCCCGCAAACAGGAGGCCGACACGCTTGGCGAAAAGCTCCTCGCGGCCGGTGCCGCCAGGAAATCGAAAGGCGCGAAGCATCCGCGCGATGTGAACCTGGCGATCGGCCCCGTCGCCGCGCGGGCGACCCTCGCATGGTTCGCCAGCGAGGACGGTCAAGAAGCGCTCCGCCGCATCGAAAAATACGGCATCGCCCCCGCATCGGAGAAGGCGTCGAGCCCATCGGACGACAGCCCGATCTCGGGGAAGACGTTCGTCATCACCGGCACGCTGAGCGCGCCTCGACCGATGTTCGCCGCGCGCATCGAGCAACTCGGCGGCAAGGTCACCGGCGCCGTCAGCAAATCCACCGACTACCTACTCGCGGGAGCGGAGGCCGGTTCGAAACTGGAGCGCGCACGCGAGCTCGACGTTCCGATTCTCGACGAAGCCGCCTTTGAGGAACTCGTCGGCCCAGCGCCAAAGCCAACGTCGCAGGAAAATCTCGATTTGTTTGCCTGACTCGCGAGATGGTGTCCGCCCGCCGATGAATCCGTCCGAGCTCCGCAGCCTTTACGACCATTACGTGATGCCCACCTACGGGCGCTTCGATCTCACCATCGAACGCGGCGCGGGCTGCCGCGTGTGGACCGACGAGGGTCGCGAGCTCATCGACTTCGGCGCGGGCATCGCCGTGTGCTCGCTCGGCCACGCGCATCCCCGCGTGACGGCCGCCGTCGCGGCTCAGGCCGCGAAGCTCGTCCACACCTCGAACCTCTACCGCACCCAGCCGCAGGCGCTGCTCGCCGAGCGACTCTCGCGCTTGATCGAGCTCGAGGGGAAAACCTTTTTCTGCAACAGCGGCGCCGAGGCCAACGAAGGCCTCATCAAGCTCGCGCGGAAATTCGGCAGCGCGACCGGCCGTTACGAAATCCTCACGTTTCGCAATTCCTTTCACGGCCGGACGATGGCCGGCATCTCCGCCACGGGACAGGACAAGGTGAAGGCCGGTTTCGCGCCGCTGCTCGAAGGCTTCACGCATTTGCCGCACAATGACCTCGCCGCCGTGCGCGCGACCATTGGAGAAAAGACCGTCGCGATCCTGCTCGAGCCGATCCAGGGCGAGGGCGGCATTCATCTCGCGACGCCGGATTTCCTGCGCGGTTTGAGGGAACTCTGCGACGCGCACAATTTGCTCCTGCTGTTCGACGAAGTGCAGTGCGGCCTCGGTCGCACGGGCGATTGGCGCGGCTGGAAAAGCATCGCCCCCGCCGGCGTGGAGCCGGACGGAATCGCGTGGGCGAAAGGCATTGCCAACGGCTTTCCGCTCGGCGCTTTCTGGGCGGCCAACCGCACGTTCGACGACCGCGGCCCGCTGTGCAATTTGCTCGGACCCGGCACCCATGGCACGACCTACGGCGGCAATCCCGTCGCCTGCGCCGCCGCGCTCGCCGTGCTCGATGAAATCGAGGAAAACGAGCTGCTCGCCCATGCGAACGCGCTCGGCGAATATTTCGTCGCGCAACTCCGCGGGCTCGGCTCGCCGCTCGTCGCGGAAGTGCGCGGCCTGGGCTTGATGATCGGGCTCGAACTCGGCGGCGACTTCAAGGAACGCCTCGGCATCGACGACGCCCGTCCACCGGCGCTGGTGCTCACAACACGGCTGATGGATGCCGGTCTGCTGGTCATTCCGGCCGGCGAACGGACGATCCGTTTCCTGCCACCGTTGAACGTCGCGCCGCGGGAAATCGACGCCGCTATCGCGATCCTTCGCGCCGGTCTGGACCTCGCCTGAGGACTTGCGCGCGCCGCGGACCAAGCTTACAAGCGCCGGGTGAAACACCTCCTCTCCATCGAGTCGCTCTCCCGCGACGAGATCTTCGAGATCCTCGACGCCACCGCCGAGATGAAAGCCACGCGCGGCCATCATGCCGCGCATCCGCTGCGGCACCAATGCTGGGCGATCATTTTTGCGAAAAGTTCCACTCGCACCCGCGTCAGCTTCGAAGTCGGCATCCGCGAACTCGGCGGCGACCCGATGTTTCTTTCCGCGAATGACATTCAGCTCGGCCGCGGCGAGCCGATCAAGGACACCGCCCGCGTGATGGGCCGCATGCTGCATGGCGCGGTCATCCGCACGTTCGCACAAAAGGACGTCGAGGAGTTCGCGCATTTCAGCGGCATTCCCACGATCAACGCCCTCACCGACGAGGAGCACCCCTGCCAGATTCTCGCCGACCTGTTCACGATTCGCGAGAAACGCGGCAGTCTCGACGATCTGACGGTGTGCTTCATCGGCGACGGCGATTGCAACGTGCCGCGTTCGTGGATCTGGGCCGCCGCGAAGCTTGGTTTCGAACTGCGCATCGCCGCGCCCACGCACTACCAGCCGCCTGCCGACCTGCTGGCGCGCGCGGGCGGAAAAATCGCCGTCACGACCGGTCTCAAGGACGCCGCGAATGGCGCCGACGTGCTCTACACGGATGTGTGGGTGAGCATGGGCAAGGAGGACGAAGCCGCCTATCGCATCGCCCAGCTCGGCGGCTACCAGATCAACGACGATCTCATCGCCACGGCGAAGCCCGGCGCCCTCGTCATGCATTGCCTGCCCGCCTATCGCGGCAAGGAAATCACCGACGCCGCGCTCGAGGCGCATGCGGACACGATTTTCCAGCAGGCGGAAAACCGCCTCCACGCGCAAAAGGCGATCCTCAGCCTGCTCACCCGCTGAGGGCCAGCCGACCCGCCGGCACGAAAACTTCAAATTCGGGCTTGCTTGCCGCCAAAATCCCGGCACTATCCCCAATCCACCATTTTACGGCCATGAGCAGTGTGATCGCCAATATTGAAAACGAGCAGTTGAAGAAAGACCTTACGGGCTTCGCAGTCGGCGACACCGTCAAGGTTCACACCCGCGTTGTCGAAGGCGACAAGGAACGCATCCAGATTTACACCGGCATCGTGATCGCCCGCAAGGGAGTCGGCATCAACGCCGCCTTCACCGTGCGCCGCATGAGTTCCGGCGTGGGCGTCGAGCGCGTGTTCCCGCTACACTCGCCGCGCATCGCGAAGATCGAGGTCGAGCGCAAGGGCACCGTCCGTCGCGCGAAGCTCAATTACCTCCGCGACCGCAAGGGCAAGTCCGCCATGACGGTCAAGGAGAAGAACGACCGGGCGTAAGTCGTCCGCCGTTCCTGTCGCCCCTCCGCGATGCCGTGCACGTTCAAGCACGAGCTGCGACTTCATGCAGAGGGTTGCCATCCCGTCGCCGGGATCGATGAGGCCGGCCGCGGACCCCTCGCCGGTCCGGTGGTCGCCGCGGCCGTCATCCTGCCGCCGAAATTCAAGGGACGCGGACTCGACGACTCGAAACGCCTGAGTGCCCAGGCCCGCGATTCGCACTACGAACGCCTCACCGGCACGCCGGGCGTCGTGTGGTCCGTCGCCATCATCGAGGCGGAAGCCATTGACCGCTTGAACATTCTCCGCGCCACCCACGAGGCTATGCGCCAGGCCGTTGCCGCACTTTCCTCGCCCGCCGTCCACGCATTGATCGACGGCCTGCCCGTTCGCCCCTTTCCGATTCCGCATACCGCGCTCATCGGCGGCGATGGCCTCAGCCTCAGCATCGCGGCCGCGAGCGTGATCGCCAAGGTCACCCGGGATCGTCTCATGCATGTCCATGCGGCGATGTGGCCGGAATTCGGCTTCGAGCGGCACAAAGGCTATGCAACGGCCGACCACCTCGCTAGCCTCCGGCGGCATGGGCCGTGCCCCATTCATCGCCGCAGTTTTGCCCCTGTGGCGCAGCTTTCGCTCGCGCTGGAGTGAGCCCCAGGCCCCGCATCTCGCGCTCGGCCGACAAGGCGAACGCCACGCGGCCCGGCACCTCCAGCGGCAAGGCTACAAGCTGCTCTTCCGCAATTTTCGAGCGGGCAAAGCGGGCGAAATCGATCTCGTCTGCCGCCATGGCGACATGCTCGTATTCGTCGAGGTCAAGACTCGCAGCGACGAAGCCTTTGGTCGCCCGATCGCGGCGGTGGACCGGAAAAAGCGGCGGCGCATCGCCCGCGGCGCGATGGCGTGGCTGCGCATGCTCGACATGCCGGACCTCACGTTTCGCTTCGATGTCGTGGAAGTCGTGATCGCGAAACCACCCGAGATTCGCGTGATCGAAAACGCATTTTCCCTCCCTTCGAACTATTACTATTGATCGGCAACCGTTCGGAGGAGCTTTGACGCCAATCACGAGTTGCCCTATCGCTAATGAATGCAGCTCTCCATGCGCACCGATTATGCGCTCCGCGCCCTCTTCTCTCTCGTCGAACATTACGGCAGACTCCAGCCGATCCCGATTGCCGAGCTCGCGCGCCGCAACGACGTTCCGAAGCGCTTCCTCGAGCACATCATGCTCGATCTCAAGGAGCGCGGCTGGGTCTCGAGCCTGCCCGGCAAGCGCGGCGGCTACCTGCTCGCCCGCAGCCCGGAGCGCATCACGATGGGCGAGGTCGTCCGCCATTTCGACGGCTACCTCGCCCCCCTCGCCTGCGTGTCGGTGACCGATTACAAACGCTGCTCGCAGGAGCCCGTCTGCCGTTTCCGCCGCGTGATGCTCGAATCGCGCAACCTCGTCGCCAAACTCATGGACGACACCACCCTGGCCGACGTCATGCGCGGCCTCCCCGTCACGCATCGGGAAGTCACCAGCACCCAGGGAATCGACGGCGAAGGCATCTGATTTTCGGACTCGCATTCCGACGCGGAAGAATTCGCGAATTAATAACGACTATTTTGATCGTTTTTCTTTGACGCCCAATTCCTGTCCGCTATTCTTCGACTTCCACCACAACAAAACTCCGCGCATTTCCATCATGAAAACTCTTCTCCACGCCACTGCCGCCCTCGTCAGCGCCACGTTGCTGGCCTCCACGGTCGCGGCCGCCGAAACGACGATTCTCAACGTATCGTATGATCCGACCCGCGAACTTTACGCCGACTACGACGCGGCCTTCGCGAAGCATTGGAAGGAAAAATCCGGCGCCGACCTCAAGATCGACCAATCCCACGGCGGCTCCGGCAAGCAGGCCCGCGCCGTCATCGACGGCCTCGAGGCCGACGTCGTGACGCTCGCCCTCGCCTACGACATCGATTCCATCGCCGAGAAAGGAAAACTCCTCCCCGCGGACTGGCAAAAGCGCCTCCCGCACAACAGCTCGCCCTACACTTCCACGATCGTTTTTCTCGTCCGCAAGGGCAATCCGAAGGGCATCAAGGATTGGCCGGATCTCATCAAGAACGATGTCGAGGTGATTACGCCGAATCCCAAGACCTCCGGCGGCGCCCGCTGGAACTACCTCGCCGCCTGGGCCGACGCGCTCAAGAAGAACAACGGCGACGAAGCCAAGGCGAAGGAATACGTCACGGAGCTCTTCAAGCATGTGCCCGTGCTCGATTCCGGCGCCCGCGGCTCGACCGTCACCTTCACCGAGCGCGGCATCGGCGACGTCCTCCTCGCCTGGGAAAACGAGGCCTACCTCGCGCTCCAGGAAAAGCCCGGCCAGTTTGAAATCGTCACGCCGCCGCTCAGCATTCTCGCCGAGCCGCCTGTCGCCGTCGTGGACAAGGTCGTGGACAAGCGCGGCACTCGCGAGGTCGCCACGGAATACCTCAACTACCTCTACAGCGACGAGGGGCAGGACATCGTGGGCAAGCACTTCTACCGTCCGATCGGCGAGGCCGCGAAAAAGAAATACGCCGGCCAGTTCGCCGAGACGAAGCTTGTGACCATCGACGACACCTTCGGTGGCTGGACGAAAGCCCAGGCGACCCATTTCGCCGACGGCGGCACCTTCGACCAAATCTACAAGCCCACCGGGAACTGACGCCATGCCCTTTTTCGACAACGTCGTCACGAGCGTTGGGAAAACGCCGCTGATCAAACTCAACCGCATCGCCGCCGGCCTGCCGGCCACCATTGCGATCAAGGGCGAATTTTCGAATCCGCTCGGCAGCGTGAAGGACCGCATCGGCGCCGCGATGATCGAGGCCGCCGAGCGGGAAGGCCGTCTCACGCCCGACACCACCATCATCGAGCCCACGTCCGGCAACACCGGCATCGCGCTCGCGTTCGTCGCCGCCGCCAAGGGCTACAAGCTCGTCCTCACCATGCCGGAAAGCATGAGCCTTGAGCGCCGCACGCTGCTCGCGTTGCTCGGCGCCCAACTTGTCCTCACGCCCGCCTCCGAAGGCATGAAAGGCGCCATCGCCCGCGCGGAGCAACTCCACGCCGAGACGCCGAATTCCTGGATTCCCCAGCAATTCAACAACCCCGCGAATCCCGAAGTCCACCGCCGCACGACGGCCGAGGAAATCTGGGCCGACACCGACGGCCAGGTGGGCGTCCTCGTTTCCGCCGTCGGCACCGGCGGCACGATCACCGGCGTGAGCGAGGTCATCAAAAGCCGCAAGCCCGGCTTCCTCGCCATCGCCGTGGAGCCAAAGGATTCACCCGTCATTTCGCAAACCCGCGCCGGCGAGCCGCTCAAGCCCGGCCCGCATAAAATCCAGGGCACGGGCGCCGGCTTCGTGCCGAAGAACCTGAACGTCGCCATCCTCGACGACGTCATCAAGGTCAGCAACGAAGACGCGATCGACACCGCCCGCCACCTCGCCACCGAGGAAGGCATCCTCGCCGGCATCTCCACCGGCGCGAACGTCTGGGCCGCCCTGCAAGTCGCACAGCGCCCTGAGTTCGCGGGAAAATTGATCGTCACCATCGGCTGTAGCACCGGCGAACGCTATCTCAGCACCGCCCTCGCCGAGAAAGCCCGCAACGAGCTTCTCGCCGCCCAACCCGCCTGACGACCAATTCCGAAACGACACTCGATTCCAGCCGGGGCCCGGGCCGAAAGGTCCGGGCCTCCTTTACGACCATGAAAATCATTTTCGCCGCCCTCCTGCTTGCCGCCGCCTCGCTGCAGGCCGCGCCCACGACCTTGCTCAACGTCTCCTACGACGTCACCCGCGAGTTCTACAAGAATTACGACGCCGCGTTCAAAAAGCACTGGAAGGCCGATAAGGGTGCCGACCTCGCCATCGAGCAATCCCACGCCGGCTCCAGCAAACAGGCCCGCGCCGTCGTGGACGGCCTCCCCGCCGACGTCGTCACGATGAATCAGGATCCCGACATCCAGCTCATCGCGGATGCCGGCCTCATCTCCGCGGATT
>JGI24033J26618_1000023_pt1 | contig 23875 bp, 18 predicted proteins | sample KBSMisM7withPhiX_FD_26618 | JGI IMG/M metagenome (IMG submission 26618)
AACCTTCGAATCTCGCGCTCTGGCACGAGATGATCCGCCTTTCGCAATCCCAGTTCGACACGATCTACGGCCGCCTCGGCGTCACGTTCGACGTCACGCTCGGCGAAAGTTTCTATAATCCGAGGCTCAAACCCGTCGTCGAGGAATTGAAAGCCCTTGGCATCGCCCGCGAAAGCGACGGCGCGTGGTGCGTCTTTTCCGACGGCAGCACGAAGCCCGAGGACGATCCCTTTCTCGTCAAAGACAAGGACGGCTGGCGCGCCAATCCCGCGCTCGTCCAAAAGAGCGATGGCGCGGCGAATTACACGACCACCGATCTCGCCACGCTCGAGTATCGCCTGGAGACGTGGGCGCCCGACGAAGTCATCTACGTGACCGACGGTCGTCAGCAGCTCCACTTCCGCCAGCTCTTTGCGATCTTTCGCCGCTGGCATCCCGACGCCACCATCCGCCTCGCGCACGCGTGGTTTGGTTCGATTCTTGGCGAGGACGGCAAGCCGTTCAAAACTCGCAGCGGTGACACGATCAAGCTCTCGGAGCTTCTCGACGAGGCGGAGGAACGCGCCCTCGCGGCGGTCAGCGAAAAAAATCCCGACCTTTCCACGGCTGACCGCGCGGAGATCGCCCGCATCGTCGGTCTTGGAGCGGTGAAATACGCCGACCTCTCGCCGCATCGTCAGACGGACTACGTTTTCTCGTGGGACAAGATGCTCAGCTTCCAGGGTAACACCGCCCCGTATCTCCAATACAGCTACGTCCGCATCCGCTCGATTTTCCGCAAGGCGAAGGAGGCCGGCATCGAGAACGCGCCCGCCAAAATCTCGATCGGCGAACCCAGCGAGCGCATCCTTGTCATCAAGTTATTGCTCTTCGGAGAGGTCCTGCCGCAGGTGCTCGCCGACTTTCGTCCGAATCTCCTCGCGACCTACCTCTACGAACTCGCGTCCACGTTCCACGGATTCTTCGAGGCATGCCCGGTGCTGAAATCCGAAGGCGACCTCCGCGCGTCGCGTCTCGCGCTGTGCGAACTCACCGCGCGCACGCTGCGCATCGGCCTCGATCTGCTCGGCATCCGCTGCCCGGAGCGCATGTAGCGGCGTCAGCCGGCGGCGACAAAATCGAAGCCCAGCTCGCGCAGCCGGTTCTCCGCCGCGAGGTGGTTGTGATGATCATAGACGAGGCCTTGCAGCCCGAATTGCTCGGCGGCGGCGATGTTCGGGGCGAGGTCATCGATGAAAAGCGTGCGCGCGGGATCGACGCCGAATTGCGCGAGGGCGATTTCATAGATGCGCGGCTCCGGCTTCAGCGCGCCGGCGCGATACGAGAAGACGCCGTCGCGGAACGTTCGGAAAACCGGGTAGGTGCGAAAAATGAAGTCGTGATGGATGCACGAGATGTTCGAGAGCAGAAACGTCGGCACGCCGTGCGCGGCGAGCGCAATGGCAGTGCGCGCCATTGGCTGGTTCTCCTCGAAGATGTCCTCCCACATCGTAATGAATTCCGTATCCGTGCCCGCATGCGCAAACTCCGGGCGCACGAGCCGCAAAAACTCCGCGCGGTCGATGCGGCCGCCTTCGAGCAGCTCCTTCGCCGCGACGATGGGCGCGCGGTCGGGCAACTCGGTGAGTCCGTTGTGCGTCATCAACCGGTGCGCGGCGACGAGGTAGTCGAATTTCAGGAGGACGTTTCCGATGTCGAAAATGACGGCGTCGATCATGGCATTCCCTGGAAAATCCACCGTGCGATGTCGCGGGCGGCGTGCGGGCGGCTGAGGCGTTGCGTCGCGGCATGCCATTCGTTCCAGACGGCGCCGCCGTTTGCAAAGGCGTCGCGCACGGCCTGCGCGATGGCTTCCGGCGTCTCGGCGATCACCCCCGCGCCGGCTTCCGCGATCAGTCGGGCGTTGCCTTCCTCCTGGCCGGGCACGACCTGGCTGACGATCATGGGCGTGCAGGCGGCGAGGCATTCCTGCACGGTTGCGCCGCCGGCCTTGCTGACGACGGCGTGGGCGCCGGCCATCAGGCGCGGCAGCTCTTTCGTCCAGCCGTAAACGGTCGCGCCGCCGTCGAGGGCGCGGATGCGTTGCTCGAGCGCTGCGTCGCGGCCGACCGTCACCGCCAGCTCGATGCCGTCGAGTGTGAGCAGCTTTTCGACGGCCTCGACCGCGATGCGTTTGCCGGAGTTCACCATGAAAAGGACGCGCCAGCGCGCGTCGCCCGACGGTGGAATTTTTGGCGGCCGCGCCTCCGCAAAAAAAGCCGGCACGGGAAAGCCGGTGACGCGCAACTTTTCCGCCGGAACGCCCTGGTCGCGCATCACGGCGGCGGTTTCCTCGTTGGCGACGAGATACCAATCGCTATGGCCGGTGTGCCACACGCGGTTCACGGTGAGCGAGTCGGTCACGATGGTGATTTGCGTGAACGGACGCTGCGGCGCGCGTTTGTGGAGGTGATCGAGCAGGTGGTTGTAGCCCGGGTAGGTGCTTACGACGACGTTGGGCCGCTCCGCCTCGAGCAAGGCGTGCAGTTGTTTCGCCGCGTGGCTGAAAATACCGATCCGCTCGGAGACGGCACTCGAGCGGTCGAGCCATTGGAAGATGAGATTCCAGACGCCCGGCAGGTGATTGATAACAAACAGATACGCGCGGACGGAGAGATGGTTCATCCAGCCGTAGGCGTCGAGGAACACGTCGTGCAGCGCGACGGCGGCGCCGGAATTCTCGGCAATTATCGCGTCCCGTAGATTCCGCGCAGCGGCATTGTGGCCTTCGCCAAAACCGGCGGTCAAAATCAGCACGCGCTTCACAGCCATTTGTTCTTTTTGACGATGTAAAAAACGAATCCCGCGACGGTCGCGCACACGCCCCAAAAATACAGGTAGCCGTATTTCCAGTGCAGTTCGGGCATGAAGGTGAAATTCATGCCGTAAACGCCGGCGATGAACGTGAGCGGAATGAAGAACGTCGAGACGACCGTGAGCACGCGCATGATCTCGTTCGTGCGAAAGCCGAGGCTGGAGAGATACACGTCCATCAGGCCCGCGCTGATATCGCGATAGCTCTCCACGATGTCGATGATCTGCGTGATGTGGTCATAGCAATCGCGCAGGAAGACCGTGGTTTCCGTGGCGACGCGCCCACTCTCGTCGCGCATGAGGGCGTTCACGATTTCGCGGTGCGGCCACGAGGCGCGGCGGATCTGCACGAGCAGGCGCTTCGCTTCGTAAAGCCGTCGCAGCGTGGCTTTGTTCGGGCGCTCGAGCAGCTCCTCCTCGATCTCCTCGATGCAATCGCCGAGCGTTTCGAGGATCGGGAAAAACTGGTCCACGATCGCGTCCAGCAGCGCGTAGGCGAGATAATCGGCGCGGCGCTGCCGGGCGAACCCGCGTCCCGAGCGCAGCCGCTTCCGCACGCTCTCGAAGGCATCCCGCCCCTTCTCCTCCTGAAACGTCAGCAGGTAGCCCTCGCCCAGAAAAAGGCTCACCTGCTCGAAGACCAGCGTGCGGCCTTCCTCGAAATAGGCCATCTCGCTGACGATGAAAATATTCTCGTCGTAGGGCTCGACCTTGGGCCGCTGCGTCGTGTTGAGGACATCCTCGAGCGCGAGCGGATGGATTTTGAACCGCTCGGCGATCCGGTTCAGCAGCGCCATGTCGTGAAGTCCATCGACATTGATCCAGTTCACCTTTGCCGGATCATAATGCGTCATCAGATCGTCGAACGAATCGAACTCGCCTTCGTAGATGGACTCCGCGTCGTATTGGATGAGCGTGATCGTCGGCGCGTCGGAGCCGACCGCCACCCGGGGCAGGAGCGTCGCCGGTGGCGTGCCCGGGGGATGGTAATTCAAGCGGATCATGCGCGGCGGGTGCGCCCTATCAGCCAGATTTCGGCGGCCGGTGACAACCTGAAAATCAGGCGTCGCCGTCGGTCGCGGCGAAATGCGTGTAGCCCGGCGCGAGCGGCGTGCGGTCGCCGCGTTTCGCGGTGAGCGTGCCAATGCGGGTGAGCGCCAGACGCGGGAATTTTTTGCGCCACGCGGCGGAGAGAGTGTCGGCGTCCGCGGCCGCGATGGCGAAGAGGAGCTCGTAGTCCTCCCCGTCGCCGACGGCTTGCGCGACGGTGCAGCCGCGATGGCGCGGGAGCGTGGCCAGGTCGATGGCGTAGCCGCGCCGGCTCGCGTCGGCCAGCCGGGGCAAATCCGCGCCGAGGCCGTCGCTGAGATCCATCATGGCATGGATCGCAAAATTTTTGGCGAGCCAGCGGCCCTCCGCGACGCGCGGAATGAAGCTGAGATGACGGCCGCCGCCGTCCGCACCGAAGGAACCGCCGAGCCGTCCGGTGACGAACAGCGCATCGCCCGCGCGGCCTCCATTGCGCCGCACGAAGCGCGCGGGTTTCACCCAGCCGGTGAGCGCGACGGAGAGAAACAATGCACCGGGCGAGCGCGCCGTCTCGCCGCCGACGAGGGAGACGCCGAAGCGCCGCGCGGCGCGGTTCAGACCACGATAGATGCCCTCGAGATATGCGACCGGCAGGCCGCCGGGGGCGGCAACGGTCACCAGCGCCGCATCGGGCTTGCCGCCGCACGCGCCGATGTCGCTGATTGCGCGGCAGAGGGCCTTCCAGCCGACCTGCTCCGGACGATGCTCGCGCCGGAAATGCACGTCTTCGACGAGGCAGTCGGTCTTCAACAATTGCCATTCCTTGCGGCCCGGCACGCGCACCGCCGCGCAATCATCTCCGGCGCCGGCGATCACGCGGTGCCCTACCGGCAGATTGCGGGTGAGCCGCTGGACCAGGTCGTCCTCGCGCAGAGTGCTCAGGGGTTGGGAATCCATTCCGGGAAGAAAAGAATCACGACGACGGACACGCCGTTGAAGAGAGCATGCATCAACACGGACGCCCAAAGCGAGCCCGTGAGCTCGTAGGCCAGCGTGAAGCCGACGGCGAGGACGAAGAGCGCGGGAATCGCGGGGATGTTCTGATGGACCGCGGCGAAGAAGGCCGCGCTCGCCGCCATGCCCGCGAGCTGGCCGAAATGGCGTTTGAGGACGCCGTAGAAAAAGCCGCGAAAGATGAATTCCTCGGTGAGCGGCGCCACCAGCACGGCGAGGGCGACGGCGGCGGCTTTGTTTAGCGGCGACAGCGGGCCGCTGAGATATTGCACCATCTCGTCGCCGTCGCTGGCGGAAGGCCCGAGCGCGCTCGTCAGTTGCTCGACGGCCAGCACGGCCGGATACGTCGCGGCAAATCCCACGACGCCCAGCGCCAGCACGCCCAGCCAATGCTGGGGAGCGAGCCCGAAAATCTGCACCGGCGAGAGTTTTCGGGCCGCGAGAAAACTGAGGAGCAACGTCAGCAGCACCGCGTAAAGCGTGATGCCGCTGTTGACGGCGTTGGGTGTAATCGGGCCGGCATCACCGCTGCCGCCGAGGATCGAAAGCAGAAAATAGGCGCCGATGATCGCGGCCAGCACCACCTCGGGCCGGCCCCACTCCGTCGGAAAAACGCGGCCGCCCAAGCCATGCGGCGTGCGGCGCAGCAGCGCCCACCAGACGGCGATCCCCACCGCGCACCAAACAATCAGCGCTGTCGCCACGGGCTAGGGCGCGAAGAACGGTGGCAGCAGATAGACGCGGCCCGGCTTCAAGTCGGGCATGCCTTGCAGGAGATCGATCTTCACGTCCTTCGCCTCCGACGATTGCCCGAAGAACCGCGCGAAATTCGAGAACGAGAAGCCGCGCTTGTAGAGCACGACGGACGCGCCTTTCGCCTCGCCGAGCTCGCGGGCCTTGTCGTAGGCGTCCTCGATGTAGCCCAGTTGATCGACGAGCTTGGCCTGGTAGGCGTCCGTTCCGCTGAGGATGCGGCCATCGGCCACGCCGTTGCGCAGCGCGGTCTCGTCGAGCTTGCGCGCCTTTGCGACGATGCCGACGAACTTCCCATAGCTCTGCATGATGAGGCCCTGGACGTAAGCGCTCTCCTCGGGCGTCATTTCCCGCGCGCCATTGAGCATGTCCTTGAACTTCCCGCTCTTGAAGACGACGGACTGCAGGCCGATTTTTCCGAACAAATCGCGGTAATTGAGCGTTGAAATGATCACGCCAATGCTGCCCGTGAACGATGTCTCGTTGCACATCACCCACGTCGCGCCGCACGAGGCGTAATACGCGCCCGACGCGCCGATGCTGTTGATGTAATAGACGAGCGGCTTGCGACGCGAAAATTTCTGAATCTCGTGATAGATCGCGTCCGAGGCCGTCACCTCGCCGCCGGGAGAATCGACGCTCATCACCACCGCCTTGATCGAGGGATCCTCCTCCGCCTGGCGAAACGCGGCCTTCAAGTCCTCGACCAGCGAGTCGCCCAGTTCCCCGTTCGCGCCATAGGCGATGATGCCATCGAGCGGGATCACCGCGATCTTGCCGTCGCCGTGGCCCTCGACGAGCACCTGCTCCTCGAACTTCTTGATGGGCTCGGCCTTCACGATGCTTTTGGCGGACTTCGCGCCGAGGCCGAGCAGCGTGATGCCGTTCACAAAAATGCTCACGCACAGGGCCAGAAACAACGCGACGATCACGCAGCCGGTTTTCTTCATAGCGCGGAAGGTGCCCCATTTGCCAGCGGCCCACAAGAGCGCGTTTCCATCCCTCGACGCGAAAATTCGCGGTGCAATCTTGCCCCGGAAAAAACCTGTGAATAACGTGGGCACAACTCGGCGCTTTCTCTGGGAATTGTTCACAGTGTCTCTGCGAACAACCTGCGAATCGCTTTTGGTAAATAAATGACGCTCAATGAGATAAAGCATGCCGCCGCCGTCATTGGCATGACCCCTTCCCGCTCGCTTGGGCAGAACTTTCTCTTTGATCAAAACCTGGCGCGTTGGATCGTCGCGCAGCTCGAGATCGAGCCGGGCGACCATGTCGTGGAGATCGGGCCGGGCCTCGGCTCGCTCACGGAATTCCTCGTGGAAGCCGGCGCGCCGCTCACGCTCATCGAAAAGGACGACCGCCTGATCGGGCATCTCCGCGAGCGGTTCGAGGGAGCGGGCGTCGAGGTCGTGCATGGCGACGCACTGGAGTTCGATCCGCTCCGGCTGCTCGGGCGCGGCCGGCTGAAAATCGTCGGCAACCTGCCCTACTACGTTTCCACGCCGATCATCGACCGCTTTGCCGATCCGCTGCTTTCGCCGGCGCGGCTGGTCTTCACCCTCCAACGCGAACTCGCCGAGCGCCTGAATGCCCGGCCGCGCACGAAGGACTTCGGCGCCATGACAATCTGCCTCGGCCGGCGCTGGGCCGTGGACTACCTGCGCACGCTGCCAGGCAGCGTTTTTCACCCCGCGCCCAAGGTGGAATCCGCCGTCGTCCTGCTGCAGCCGCGTCCGCGCGCCGACGTGACGCCCTGCGACGATGCGCTCTTCGAACGGCTCGTGCGCGGCGGCTTCTCCGAACGCCGCAAGCAACTCCGCAAAAATCTCGAGCGCGTCGCGCCCGGTCCCGACTGGCGCGAAATTCTCCGCGCTCTCGGCCTCGCCGAAACGGTGCGCGCCGAGGAACTCGACCTCGCCACGTGGACGCGCCTCGCCCAATCCGTCGACGAAACCTTCGCCCAGCACGGCACGGAAATTTTTTCCATCGTCGATGAGAACGACGTCGTGATCGGCGCCGTGCCGCGCGACGAAGTCCACGCCCGCAACCTGCGCCACCGCGCGATCCACGTGATGATCTTCAACCGCGCCGGCGAAATTTTTCTCCAGAAGCGCTCGATGTGGAAGGATCGCAATCCGTCGCAGTGGGACAGCGCGACCGCGGGCCACGTCGATGCCGGCGAGACCTACGAGAACGCCGCGCGCCGCGAGGTGCGGGAGGAAATCGGCGCGGAGATCGGCGCGCTCACGCCAGTCTGCAAGCTCGGCTGCGGACCCGAGACGGGCTGGGAATTCCTGCAAATCTACCGCGCCGAGCACGAAGGTCCGTTCCAATTCGCCGCGCAGGAAGTCGAAGGCGGCGCGTATTTTTCCATCGAGCAAGTTCGCGCCTGGCTCGCCGCGCGGCCGAAGGATTTCACGCCGATTTTCCGCATGGCGTTTCCGCGGGTGCTGGCGTAGGCGGAAAATCCTTTTCAGCCGGCGGTAAGCGGGGCAAGACCAACGGGCGTCATGCCTCGGTATCGGATCGTCTTCAAGAAGCCACCGTTTTTTCTGGGTTGTCTCCTCGTCATTTTGGCGGTGATGGCCTTCCAGTCATGGCGTTCACTCGGCAAGCTTGAGAAAGCGCCGGAATTCTCCGCGCTGGCGTCGACCAACGCGCTTCAACAGCGGTTGGCGAGCACGGACGAGCCCGCGAAGCTGAAGGAGATCGCTCTCGAGACGCACAAGAAATTCGTGGCGGCGAATTCCCTGCTGGATCGCGTCTTTGCGCTGCTGCGGAGCAGGGAGCGGGCGATCCTGACCAATGTCGGAATCGGCATGGCGCTTCTCCTGGCGTTTTATTTGTTCGAGTTGAGGGCGCCACCACCGGAATAGTCACATGGCGCTCGACGTCCACGTCATGCCACTTTGGCGCTTCAAGGCCGGTGATTTCACCAGTCCCATCGAGGCGGAGTTGGGAGTGAAGCCACACGTCGTCGCGTTGGAAAAGCGGCGTGAGTCGGAACCGCCGCGCTGGGCTCGCTGGCTGGCGGCCATCGGTGCGGTGGAGATTTGGCAGAGCGATGAACCGACCGGGGAGGAAGTGCGGGAACAGGCGATCCGTGATGTGGAGGCCTTGAAGTCCGAGCTGAGCCGTCGAATTGGCCAAACGGTGGACTGGCGGGACGACGGCGGCGTCCACTACAGCAAGCAATTTCATCATCCGGTGACGTTGCGAGCGTTTGCGGCGTGGGTCGACCATCGGGGCGAAATGCCCGAGTTCGCGGAGGTCGGGATTTCCAACTACTATCACCATCCGGTTTGGACGCGGGAGAAGCCGACCGTCCGGCGCTTTCCCACGCTTGTCGGGCATAACATGAATACGGGATATTTCCTGCCGACGCCGTTCTCCGGGGTTCAGGCGGTGGAGCCGTTCGAGGTCTTTGGCGGATTGACCTTCCATCACGACGTCGCCTCGACGGATGCAGTCCTAACCGAGTTGGCGGACCTACGAACCGTTCTCGACGCCATGATCCGCGAGCCCGCTGCACTGCGGGATGTGCGTTGGTATGCGGAGGAATTGCAGCGCATCTGTGAACTCAGCCGGCAGCATGGCCTGCCCGTGATTTTTCACGGCTAGCGCCGCGTCCCATTGCCATTGCGGAGACGCGGTGAATCTCCGTATCTTCCCCGCCGTGCCACTGGACATTGTTTATTTCGACCTCGAAACACAGCGGACCGCCAACGACGTGGGCGGCTGGGGGAACAAGGATCGCATGGGCATGTCAGTAGGGGTGACCTACAGCACTGCCCTCGGCGCTTATACGATTTATCCCGAGAGCGAGGTCGAGGCGCTCATCAAGCAACTGCGCCGGGCCGATCTCGTCGTCGGCTACAACGTCATCAATTTCGATTTTCACGTGCTGATGGGTTACACGCCGCTCGATTTGCCGGAATACCTGAACGCGCTCGACCTGATGGTGGATGTCGAGACGGCCATCGGGCATCGGCTGCCGCTCGAGGCATTGGCGCAGGGGACGTTCGGGGTCGGCAAGACGGCGGAGGGTCTTGACGCGATTCGCTGGTGGCGCGAGGGGAAGGTGATGGAGGTCGCGGAATACTGCTGTTTCGACGTAAAGGTCACGAAGATGGTGCATGAGCACGGCGTGCGGAACGGCGAGCTGCATTACATGGATCGCTTCGCCCGTCGCCAACGCGTCGAGGTGCCCTGGGGAAAATCCGCGCCCGCCGCGCTCGCCGCATGATCCAGCCCATCAAATCCGCCAAAACCTCCTGGACCGTCTTCTGGGTGGATCTCGAGGAGCCGCTCGCGCTCGGACCGGACTTCATCCTGCCGACGCTGATGATCGTGACGGACGCACGGGGCGTGCCCGTGGCCGGTCCCGAGGTGCTCGAGGAGCTCGACCAGGTGCGGGTGGAGGAATTTCTCGCGACGCTCGTCGAGCGGCTCGGTGCACCGGATCGCCTGCTCATCGGCGAGAGCGAGGAGTGGGACCACGAGGCGTGGCAGGATTTTGCCGACGACTACCGGCTGAACATCCAGTTCACGCGATTCAATCGCCGTGACGGAAAGGATATTCAGATCCTCACGCAAAAATTCACCGAGACGCAGGGCGGGCCGGAGCTGGCAAGCGCCGGCGACGTGGCGGCGGGCCTGCTCAACACCGCGCTGCGCGTGCGCTCGGAGACGAAGAAGATCGCCCTGCTCAAGAAGGCCATCGACAACGACGCCGATCTCTCCCGGGCCCGCATCGAGCTGGCCGACGCGGAGTTTCGCGCCGGCGACTGGACCTCCTCGCTGCGCGCCTACGACGAGGTGATCGAGCGGGAATATCCGCGCTGGAACGGCCGCGTCGCCAAATGGTGGGCGGACCTCGAGACGCGCCCCTACCTGCGCGCGATCTACGGCCGCGCGATGACGCTGTGGCATCAGCAGCGGTATTCCGGCGCCGCGGAGACGCTGGCGGATTTGCTCGAGATCAACCCGCTCGACCATCAGGGCGCGCGCTTTCTCGTGCCGATGGTCCACATGCTGGGCGATGAGTTCGATGCCGCGCAGGCGGCCTTCGAGGCCTACGAAAAAACCTATCCAGGCGATTACGCGGAGCCGTCGTTCCTTTTTGGCTGGGCATTGCTGCACGCGTATTTCGGGCGCGATGCCGAGAGCCTCGCGCGCTACCGCGCGGCGATCCTCAAGAATATCTACATCGCGCCGTTGCTGCTGGACGCGCCTGCGCCGCCCGAGCAGGCGATCTGGCAGCCGAGTGACCGCGCAGAGATCGGCTACGCCCGCGAGTTCATCGAATCCTACGCCGTGCTGTGGGATCGCGTGCCGGCGGCCTTTCGCCTGTTGCGCGAGGCGCTCGAGGACGCCCAACCGCAGGTCGAAGAGATCGTCGCGCTGCGCGTGCGGATGTTCGATTTTCAGGATCAGCGCTACGAGCCCGACTACAAGCGGCTGTGGCAGGAACTCGTTGCGCGGGACGAGGCGCTGACGGCCTGAGGACTCCTTACGTCGTCGCCTACGTCAATTTGCCGGAGCGTCCGCGGGTGTGGCGTCGAGGTCGGGCTTTGGCAGGGGGGCTTCGACGGGTGGCGGGGAGGGCGAATGGTGCGTCGGAGCCGGCGCGGGGATGAAGGCGGGTTTTGGGGCGGCCGGTGCGGGCTTGAGGTCTTCGTTGGCGACGTAGCCGGTTTCTCCCGAGGTGAGTAACGCGAGGCTGTAGCCGAATTCGCGTCGCAGCAGGCGCACGCGGTCGTTGACGGCGAGGAGTTCGTCGGGCGGTCCGGCTTGCTGCGGGCCGAGGCGGTAGAACGGAGCCTGCGCGCGGGTGACGAGGTATTCCGGCGCGGTGTCGGTGGTGAACGTCGGGCCGGCGCAGCCCGCCATGACGGCGAGGGCGAGGCCGCTAAGCGTGCGCCAGATCGTGCGCATACCAGGCCTCCAATTCCTTCGCGAGCGAGCGTGCATCGAAGCGTTCGCGCATGAGGTCCAGCGCGGCTGTGGCGAGGCGTTCGCGCAGGGCGGCCTCGGCACGGAGTCGGCGCAGGGCGTCGCGGAAGGCGGCCTCGTCCTCCGACGGGGCAAGCAGTGCGTGGACATCCGGCGTCGCGATTTCCCGCACGCCATCGACGGCCGAGGCGAGCACGGGCACGCCGGAGGCCATCGCCTCGAGCACGGTCATGGGCAGTCCCTCGAACCGCGAGGGCAGCACCAGCACGTCCAGCGCACGGTAGATCGCCGCGCGATCCGCGACGGCGCCGAGAAAGCGCACGCCGGCGGGCGCGACGGCGCGCAAGGCGGCCTCCTCGGGACCGGAGCCGAAAATCGCGACGGTGGTTTCCGCATTTTCCGCGAGGAGCGGAGCGGCGGCCGCGAGCAGGAGCGCGAAATTTTTTTGCGGGGTGAGGCGACCGACGCCGCCGATGACGAAGGCATTTGCGGGCAGGTCGAAGGCGGATCGGGCGGCGGCTCGCTCGGCCGCGCTGGCGGGACGGAACTCGGCGAGATCGACGCTATTTGGAAAATAGGTGACGCGTTCCGGCGCGAGTCCCTCGACGCGCAGGTTGAAGTCCTCGACGGAACGCGACACGGCGAGCACGCGGGTCGAGAACTGGTTCGTGAGCGCGTCGAGGAAAATGGCGGCGGGGGATTCCGCGCGGAAGGCGTCGTTGCATTGGTCGTGATGGTAGCGAATGAGCGCGCCGCACGCGGCGGCCAGCGGCTTCGCGATCCAATTCGCGCCGAAGAGATGGCATTGCACGATGTCGAAACGGCCGCGCCGCAGCAGCCGCGGGAGATTGACGAGATAGGCGGGCGGCCAGCGATGGGCGGAGAGCGAGTGGACCGGCACGTCGAGCGCGCGGAAGGCGGCGGCGAACCGGCCCTCGCCATGCATGGTGGCGACCTCGTGGTGAAAGCGCATGCGGTCCGCGTATTTCACGAGATTCAGCAGCGCGGTCTGGGCGCCGCCGAGATCGAGGCTGTCGATGACGTGAAGAATGCGGATCACAATAATTTTGGATTGCCGCTTGAAATGAATCAAACGAGTGAGCGGCTGTCTCGCTTCGCTCGACTTTGGATTCTTGAGTTTCAGGGGGGATTTCGGAAGCTCGAATGATGAGTTCCTCCTCCCCGCTCCGTTGGGGCCTGCTCGCCACGGGCGGCATTGCCCGGAAATTTGCCAGCGCTCTCCAGGAAACCGATCTCGGCGTGCTCGCCGCCGTTGGTAGCCGACAGCTGGCCAGCGCCGAGGCTTTTGCCCGCGACTTTGGCGGCGTGCGGGCGCATGGTTCGTATCAGGCGCTGCTCGAGGATCCCGAGGTCGAGGCCGTTTACATTTCGACGCCGCATCCGCTGCACGCCACTTGGGCCATCGCGGCCGCTCGAGCGGGCAAGCACATCCTCTGCGAGAAGCCGCTTACGATGAATCTCGCGGAGGCCGAGGAAGTCGTTGCCGCCGCGCGCGAGGCGGATGTTTTTCTGATGGAGGCATTCATGTATCGGTGCCATCCCTTCGTCGCGCGGCTCGGGGAGATCGTGACGTCCGGCGAGATCGGCGAGGTGGGGTTGATCGAGTCCGCGTTCGGATTTGGGCGGACGTTCGATGCCGCACACCGGCTCTTCAATCGCGAGCTGGGCGGCGGCGGCATTCTCGATCTTGGCTGCTATCCGATCTCAGTGAGTCGGTTCATTGCCGGCGCGGCGATAGGGCGACCGTTTGCCGAGCCGGTCGAGGTGGTCGGTCTGGCAAAGCTCTCGCCGGTGACGGGCGTCGATGTGGTGGCGACGGCGAATCTGAAATTCGAGAACGGAATCCTCGCGGCGCTGAGCTGCGGACCGAGCCTGCCGCAGGACAACCGCGTGCGCGTCTTTGGGACGCTTGGTTCGCTCGAGGTCGTCTCACGGCCGTGGCATCTGCCGGGGGCCGGCATGCCGGTGATTTTGCGCGTGACGGCCAACGACGGAACGGAGCGGACCGAGGAAATCACCGACGCGCGCTCGGCATACGCCATCGAGGCAGACGTCGTGGCGCGGGCGATCCGCGAGGGCCGCCGGGAGGCGGCGCCCATGTCCATCGCGGATTCCCTGGGCAACACGCGCGCGCTCGACCGCTGGCTGGCGGCGGTAGGCGTGAGCTATTGACGAGAGGCGTCGAGTTTGTCGCGAAACGGCAGGGTCGAGATTTCCAGGTCGGGATTTTTGCTCTCGAAGTAGCTCAGGCCCCAGTGGTTCGTGAGCAGGACGACGTCCGCGCCGGCGGCGTCGCGGGCTTCCTTCGCGCCGGTCGGCAGCGTGATCGGAGGCATTTCCGCGGCATTCGCCTTCGGGCGCACCCAGCGGGCGACGCTCCACGGAGCCGATTCGATGCGACAGCCCGCGCCGTATTCGCCCTCGAGGCGGTATTGCAGCACCTCGAATTGCAGCGGGCCGACCGCGCCGAGCAGCGGCGTGCGGGAGAGGCTGTCCTTGAGCTCGAAGGCCTGCGCGACGCCCTCGCGGAGGAGTTGGTCGAGGCCCTCGCGGAAGCGTTTGCCGGTCGCGGTGCTGGCGCTGTGGATCTGCGCGAAGCACTCCGGAGCGAAGCGTGGAATTTCGTCGAAACGCACGGTGGGATCCTCGCTCAAGGTGTCGCCGATCTGGAAATCCTGGTTGCCGACGAGGCCGACCACGTCGCCCGCCCAGGCGCTATCGACGGTCTCGCGTTCCTGCGCGAAGAGCCGCTGGGAATTCGACAGACGCACGGGCTTGCCGGTGCGCGGATGGGCAACGGTCATGTCGCGTTTGAACTCGCCCGAGACGATGCGGATGAAGGCCACGCGGTCGCGATGCTTCGGGTTCATGTTCGCCTGGATCTTGAAGACGAAGCCGGAGAACGCGGGGTTTTCCGGCGCGACGAGGCCGGCTGCGGTCTCACGCGGCGCGGGCGGCGGCGCGAGGGCGAGAAATTTATCGAGGAGCTGCTGGACGCCGAAATTGTTCATCGCGCTGCCGAAGAAAACGGGCGTGAGCCGGCCGGCGCGCACTTCGGCGAGGTCGAACTCCGCTCCGGCGCCGTCGAGGAGGTCGAGTTCGTCGCGGAATTGCGCGTAGACGTCGGGGGCCATCGCGTTTTTGACGAGCGGGTCGTCCACGCCGCCGACCTGCACGGGCGCGCGGTAGGCGCCCTTCGGCGTGCGCTCGAAGAGGTGGACCTCGCTGGCCTGGCGGTCGTAAACGCCGCGAAATTCCGTGCCGCTGCCGAGCGGCCAATTGATCGGGAGCGCGTGAATGCCGAGAACGGTCTCGAGTTCGTCGAGCAGCTCGAGCGGCGGGCGCGAGGGCCGGTCGAGCTTGTTCATGAACGTGAAAATCGGGACGCCGCGCTGGCGGCAGACCTCGAAGAGCTTGCGGGTCTGCGTCTCGATGCCCTTCGCGGCATCTACGACCATCACGGCGGCATCGACGGCGGTGAGCACGCGATAGGTGTCCTCGGAAAAGTCCTTGTGGCCGGGCGTGTCGAGGAGGTTCACGACGCAGCCGCCGTATTCGAACTGGAGGACAGTGGAGCTGACGGAGATGCCGCGCTGGCGTTCGAGCTCCATCCAGTCGCTCGTGGTGGCGCGCTGGTCCTTGCGTGCGGTCACGGTGCCGGCGAGCTGGAGGGCGCCGCCGTAGAGCAGGAATTTTTCGGTGAGAGTGGTCTTGCCGGCGTCGGGGTGCGAGATGATGGCGAACGTGCGCCGCCGGGCGATTTCTGAGTTTTCCACGAGGGCGGGGATTTTGCCCGTTAACGGAGGAATGAAAAGTGAGAAGGTCGTTCCCGCTTGTTCGGAGGCTGCATTCCGCCACTATGAGGGCGGCTTTTCTTCCGTTTCCCTGCATGCTTTTTCCCTGGCAATTCGCCGCGTTGCTCGCCGCCGGGTGCATGATGCTGGCGCTGGCGTGCATCGCGCAGACGCAGAAACGCGTGCTGGCGGCGGCGCCGTTTTCACTCGTCGGCGTGATGACCGCGCTGTGGTGCTTCCTCGACGCGTGGATCCTGCAGGCGTCGGATATGGGGCACAAAATCCTCGCGATGCAGCTTGGGCTCACGCTGGTGGGCGCCCTGCCCATCGTCCTGCTCGAGTTGACCTTTCGTTTCGTTTACGAGCGGCGACTGCTGCGCGGCTGGCTGCTGGTGGCGGCCCTCATTGTTCCCGGACTGACGGCGGCGCTGGCGTGGACCATCAATCTCTCGCCGATATTTCGCTACGACTGCTGGCTCGACACCGGCGGGGCGGTCCCGCTGCTGCGGTTCAAGCAGGGCCCGTGGAACGCGATCTTTTACGGCTACTCCTACGCGCTGGCGCTGTGGTCGTATGCGATGCTCCTGCGGTCGATCTTTCACACGACGGGCTGGGCGAGGCGGGCGCGAGTCCTCTTTATGGTCGCCCGGCTGGTGCCCGCGGTCTTCGACATCCTCTTCCATTTTCACGCGCTGCCGCCCGTCGGGATGAACTACGCGCCGATGAGCTTCGTCCTGAGCGGGGTGCTGCTCGTTTACATTCTCTTCGGCGATCAAATCGGAACCCGCGCCTACATCGCCCGCTCCACGTTGACGGAAAAGCTGCGCGATCTACTCGTCGTGCTGGGTTCGGATCTCCGGCTGCTCGACATGAATCCCGCCGCGGCCTCGGCGCTCGGAATGGCGCTCGAAGCGGTGCGGGGAGAACCGGCGGCGAAAGTCTTCGCGTCCTGGCCGGAGGTGCTGGCGCTCCTGGAGGACGACCAACGCAACGAGGTCGAGTTCACGCGGAACGGGCGGTGCTTCGAGCTGACGACGCTTTCCGAGGAGCCATCCCCGTCGCGGGCCGGGGCGCGCATCCTGTGGTTTCGCGACGTCACGCACCGCAAGCGCCTCGAGCTGGATTTCCTGGCGGCGGCGCGCGTCGCGGAGGAGGCCACGTGCGCAAAAGACCGTTACCTTGCGGTGATGAGCCACGAGATTCGCAGTCCGTTGAATTCCGTGCTCGGGTTCATGGATATTCTCGCGCAGACGCCGCTCGACGCCGAGCAGCGGGAATACGTCGGCCACATCTCCCGCAGTGGCGAGAGCCTGATGACGGTGATCAACGAGGTGCTCGATTTTTCCAAGATCGAGGCCGGGCAGATGCGTCTCGCGGCCGCCCCGTTTCATCCCCGGGAGGAAATCGCGCGTCTCTGCCACGGCATGGAACGCGAGGCGGAGGCGAAAGGCCTGGCTTTTCACGTCGGTTTCGCCGCGGACCTTCCGGAAACGGTGGTTGGCGACAAGGTGCGCATTGGGCAAATCCTGCGAAATCTCATGACCAACGCGATCAAGTTCACCGCGCTCGGTGGTGTGAACGTGACGGTGGATTGTCCGGAGCGGTCGGCGGCGGATTGCTGCCTGCGACTGAGCGTGTCCGACACCGGCGTGGGGATCGAGCCGCACGAGCTCGACCGGTTGTTCCAGCCATTTTCGCAGACGGAAAGCACGGTCCAGCACGCCTACGGCGGCACTGGCCTCGGGTTGCTGATCGTCCGACGCTTGAGCGAGCTGATGGGCGGCGGCGTGACGGTGGAAAGCACGCCCGGCCGCGGCACGACTTTCACCTGCCGGTTGCGACTCGCGATCGACGAACGCGAGGTTCCCATCGTGACGATGCTGGAGGCCGCGCCGGTGCTGCCGCCATTGCGCGTGCTGGTCGTGGATGATCTCGCGGTCAACCGCCGGCTGCTCGAAATTCTCCTCGCCCGCATGAATCTCGTCGTGGCGACGGCGGCGAGCGGTCCCGAATGCCTCGTCCGTCTCGAGGCAGAGGCATTCGACGTCATCATCATGGACGTGGAAATGTCCGGGATGGATGGGTTGGAAGCCGCCCGTCGCGTCCGGGCGATGGGTGGGGATCCCGCACCCTACATCATCGCCCTCACGGCGCACGCCTCGCCGGATATCCGCAGCCGTTGCCTCGAGGCCGGGATGAACGACCACCTCAGCAAGCCGCTTCAGCGTCCCGCGCTGGAGCGTGCCCTCGCCGTGGCGGCCGGCGTGGCCTAGGGGCGTTTCTTTTGGAAGGCGCGACGGAGCACGGCTTGCAGGCTTTCGCTGCGCAGCGGCTTGCTGAGATAATCGTCCATGCCGGCGGCGAGGCATTCGTCGCGATCCCCCTGGAGAGCGTGGGCGGTGAGGGCGATCATCCACGGGCGGTTGCCCGCCGCATAGCGGCGGCAGAGTTCCCGGGCGGCGTCCAGTCCATCCATCTCGGGCATCTGCACGTCGAGCAGGATGACGTCGAACGGATTGCGCTGGACGGCATCGAGCACCTCGAGGCCATTGGCCACGATGATCGCGCGGTAGCCGAGGCGCTGGAGAAGGAGGTCCGTGACGCGTTGATTCACGGGGTTGTCCTCGGCGACGAGAATGTGCAGGGGACACGTCGTGGCGAGATTCGCCTCGGTGTCGGCCTCGTGTTTGTCGAAGGCTTCGTTGATGCGACCGGGGCCAAGAATTTTACAGAGCGCGTTGAAAAGCGGAGTGATTTTGACGGGTTTTGAGAGGACGCCGGAAATGCCGAGCTTCCCGAGGTTGTGCCCCTTCTCGCCCATCGAGGTGAGGATCAGGATCGGGAGATCATGCTCCGAGTAATGTTGGCGAAGCTCCGCGGCGAGGGTGTAGCCATCCACGTCCGGCATCATGACGTCGAGAATCGCGATATCGAATTTCCCGCCGGCGCGGACGGCTTCCAGCGCGTGAGCGGCGCTGTCGGCGACGACCGGGACCATGCCCCACGACTCGGTCTGCATCTGGAGGATCCAGCGGTTTGTCGCATTGTCATCCACGATCAATACGCGACGGCCCTCGAGACTGCGGGCGCCGGTGTCCTTCAGGGTGACGGGGATGGGCGCTTCGACGGGATCGACGGGAATCTCGTATTGGAACGTGGAGCCCTCACCGGGAGTCGATTCGACCCAGATGCGGCCCTGCATCAACTCGATAATCCGGCGCGTGATCGCGAGGCCCAGGCCGGTGCCGCCGTAGCGTCGCGTGGTCGAGGCATCCAGCTGGCTGAAGGCGCTGAAGAGGCGTTCCATGCTCTCGGCGGGAATTCCAATGCCGGAATCGCGCACGGCGACATGGAGCCGCTCGCCGCCCTCGGCATCGGCCCGCCGCGTCAATTTCACGAAGACCTCGCCGCTGTCCGTGAACTTGATCGCGTTGGTGAGCAGATTCACGAGGGTCTGTCGCAAGCGGGTGGGATCCCCGAGAATGGCAGGCGGCACGGCGGGATCGATCCAATAGAGGAGGTCGAGGCGCTTTTGGGCCGCCTGGGCCGAGACGAGATCGAGGGCGGATTCCACGTATTCCCGCACGCGGACCGGGATATGTTCCAGATCGAGCTGGCCCGACTCGATCTTTGAGAAGTCGAGGATGTCGTTGATCAGCGCGAGGAGCACGTCGCTGCTGGTGCGAATGGTTTCCACGAACTCGCGCTCGTGCGAGGGCAGGTGGGAATCCGTCAGCAATTCCGACATGCCGATGATGGCATTGAGCGGCGTGCGAATCTCGTGGCTCATGTTCGCGAGGAATTCCGATTTGGCACGCCCATGCGCCTCGGCCTGCGCGCGCGCGACCTCCAGTTGCTGATTTCGCTGTTCGAGCAGCTCGGCGGCCCGGCGCCGATCGTCGATATCCTGCAGCACCCCGCGGAGGCCGATGATTTCGCCGGCTTCGTTGCGCACAGGCTCGCCCCGCATGTGAACCCAAATTTCGCGATTGCGGGCGGTGAACAGACGCGCCTCGCAGTCGAAAATGTCTCCGCTTTCCTGCGAGTGACTGATCCGGGCGCGGATCGCGTCGCGGTCGTCGGAATGGAAGAAGGCAAAGGCCTCGTCGAGCGAGATCGGCGTGCCAACCGGGACCTCGTGGATGGCGTAGGTGATGTCCGACCAACGCGGGCCGCTGCCATCCAGCGTGAGCTCCCAATGCCCCAGATGGGCAATGCGGCCGGCCGCCTCGAGCAGGGCCTGGGCCGTCTCGCGCGCTCGGACGGTCTCGCGCAGGGACTGCTCCATTTCCTTGCGCTCGGTCATGTCCACGGCCGTGCCGAGAAATCCGGTGATCGCGCCAGTGGATTCGCCGAGCACCGTCACGATGAGATCGACCGTTCGCCGCCCGCCGTCCTTGCGCACGTAGGTCCATTCCCGATGCTCGCTGCCATGCAGCCGGGGCAGCGTGATAAAAACGTCGAAGCCCTCCACCCGGCGTTCGAGCGCCCGCGAGAGTTCCTCCCCGCGGGCGGTCATCTCCTCCTCGTCGTGAAACATCACAGGGGTGGTCTTCCCGACCATTTCCTCCGCCGCGTAGCCGAGCATGCGTTCGGCTCCCTTGCTGAAATAGGTGATCGTGCCGTCCAGATCGGTGCTGACCACGCAAACGCCCGTCGCGGAATCGAGCACGGCCCGCAGGCGGTCCTCGCTCTCGCGCAGCCGCGCCGCAACCTTTCGGCGCTCGGCGGCCTCGAGCTCCAGATCGCGATACGCTTTTCGGATCGCGCGGACGCTGGCCGCCTTTTGCTGAACGGTGCTCACGGCGAAAGTGACCGCGGTGGAGAGCAGGAGACCCAGCAAAAGGGCGGCCAGCGGCAATTGCTGCTCTTCGGCCGAGAGGGTGGCCGAGGTCGGCAGGACCACGAACCGCCACCGGTGCCCATGGAAAGTGACGTTCGATTCCGCGAAGGCGTCGCGTCCTTTCGTCGTTGACAGACCGGGACCGTAGATCAATTGGCCCCCCTCGAAGACGGAGATCTCGTGATTCGCAAACGCGGGCTCGTTGAGCACCAGCCCGATAAAATCGCTCAAGCGGATGGCGGCGACGAGGAATCCATCGAACCTGCCGTTTGGAAAGAGCGGGTAGTAGGCGAGGAAGCCAAGGCCGCCCTGTTTCAAAGGCACGGTGGGTGAAAGAACGAGGGCATGATTTTTCTCCGCCCAGCCCAGTTCCCGGGAGGCATCCCAGCGCGTGTCGCTGCGGAAATCCCAGCCCGCGCTCGGGACCTCGTTCTCCGGCATAATCCAGCGCAGGTGAAGGGACGCATCCGCCCACTCGAGCGCGGCGAAGATTTTTTCGTCCCGAATGTAATTCCGGGCATCGGCCATCCATGCGGCATAGGGCGTGCCGCCGCTGACATTCCAGCGGTCCTGCATGCGCTCCAGCGCGCGGAGGGGGCCCTCCATGCGGATCACCGCATCGGTCTCGATATTTCGCGTCACGACGGCGGCATCGGCGCGCATTGCCTTGTAGCGATCCGCGACGAGCGCCTGCCAAAGGATCAGGGAGGCCGTTGTCGTTGCGAGGGCCACCGGCACGGGCAGCCAGCGATCCTCGAGCACCGGGCGGCCCTCCATCCATTGGGTCGCGATCAGGCCGGTGCTCAGGAAGACGATTCCCACTGCCGCATGCACGGTCATGCCGATGAACGGCCCCCAGACATACGTGCCCGCGAGCCCCGTCGCATGGCCGCATACGGCCATGAGAGAAAGCGCCAGCGCCACGGAGCCGAGGATCCAGATTGCCAGACGGCGGAACGTTCCGGGCGGGCCCGAGCCAAGGAGGCAGAGGGCTCCGCCGCAGAGCAGGAAGCACACCGAAGTCGGCGGCGATGGCCGTTGCGAAATCTCGCCGGGAAGCGTCGGCAAGTGCGGGAGGATCACGTCGAAGCCGAGCCTTGCGCCGGTGAGATATTCGATGCTGAGCAGCAGCCCAATCCCGCCCGCGATCCCCCCGCATAGCTTCGGGACTACGCGGGAAAGTCCCAGCGCAAAGGCCAGCAGGCCGCCGGCGCTTAGCGCGAAGCAGACGGCCGTGAGATACTGCATCGAGGTGTCTCCGGGATAGAAACGGGTGAGGGCGGCGAGATGGGCATGCCAGCCGAAGATCACCGTGGCGCTGAAGCCGAGGACGACGATGGCGCAGGCAGCGACGACTACCGCCGGTCGGCTCGAACCCCGGACAAACGAACGACTCTCCGAGTGGCGCGACACGTCGAGCATTCGTGCCGCATTTCAGGAGGGGAGGCGAGTCTAAACGGGCCGTGATCGCTGGTAAATCCAGCCTCCACCAGATCGTGCTATGGCGCCGTGGTGCGCACCGCGCGATAGACGACCGTCTGGTCGGAGCGGATTTTTTGCGAGAGGACGTAGGTCGTGCCGGAGGCGATGCGAATCTTCCACATCGCGGCGGCGGAGGTGGCGTGGGCGTTGAAGCGGGAGTCCGGCACGGCATCCAGCCCGTCGTAGCGGTAGAGCCGGTAGCTCACGCCGGGTGTGAGGCCGGAAACCGTGATCTGCAGCTCGAGCGGCATCGAGGCTGGACGGGCATTCGAACCGTCGATCATGGCGGGCAACTCGTGATTGACGCTGGTTTTCACGCGCACGGGCAGCGTGTCGCCGTCGCTGTCCTTCACTCCGAGGATGGCGATACCATAATTGCGGCCGGGCCGGGGGAGCGAATAGAGCGGGCCTTTGCGGGCGTTCGCCCGCGCGCGATCACGGGGAAAGGCCGCGAAGCGATACGTGTAAAGATACGGATAGTGAAACGGTCGGCCCCACAGCCCGTTGTCGGAAAAAGTGAGGCGGTCATCGGCGTGGTATTGCCCGTCGCCGAGGGGATGGCGCGAGCGAATGCCGAGCACGGGCACGATGTGGTCGTATTGCGGATCACCCGCCGTGGGGTCGGTGTTGTTGTAGAGCTGATATTCGTTGTTGAAGACGCCGATGGCGACCGGGTGGCCGCGCACGACGTGGCGTTTCACCCAGCGAAGGAACGCGCGGGAGCCGCGGGTGTTCGGGCCATTCCACTCCTCGCAGCGGAGGTGCATCCGGGCGGCGGCGCGCTGGTCGTTATCGCCGAGGAGCAGTTCGCCCTGGCTTTGCGGCGTCTTGCCGATGGCGCAGACGCGCGCGTCGAATTGCGAGAGATACTGGCCGTAATAGAGCCCGGCGCTGATCAGTGAANCCTCGCCGCAATAGCCGCCATTGGCCTCCCATTGGAGGCGGGGCGGGATCGCATTTTTGTGACGCGCTTCGGGAGCGGCCATCGCCATGCCGGCAGCGAGGACGAGGGCTGCGCAGGAAACCAGCAGGGCGAAAAGGCGCGAAATCATTGTCGTAAGGAACAGGACCAATTTATTCCGCGATGCCGGCGACTCCAATGGAATTGTCGTCGCGCTGACGGCGGCTCCAAAAGGGCGACTCCGGCCAGCGACGCTCGGCGCGGGCGAAATCGCGGCGTTCTTCGAGGTGGCCGCGCAACAGCTCCCGGTAATCATCGGCCCAGGCGTGCAAGGTTTCGTCGCCGCGTCCGTCGAGCCGGTCGGAAATCGCCGCCCCCGCACGACCGCCCATTAAAATCGCGGTGACGAGGCCCTGCGACGAGAGCGGGTCCCACGCGATGGCGGCATCGCCCACGGCCAGCCAGCCGGGGCCATGGAGCATGGTGAGGCTGGAGGTGCCGGCGGGAGAGGCCGTTAATTGCGCGGGGAATTCGCAGCCGGCGATGGTCGCGGAAACGTGCCGGGTTTCGCGCAAGGCGGCGCGCCAGTGCGCGGTTGGTTCGCGCGGCAGCAGGTCGCCGTCGGTCACCCATGCGACGACGCGTCTTCCGCCGGGCAGCGGGGACGCATACCACCACCCGTCTCGGACCGCCTCGACGAGCGTGGTGGAATCCTCGTCGTCCTCGCCGGTCGCAAATGTGCCGACGAGCGCGACCTGGCGGTCCTCATGGATGCGGCGGATGCCCTGCCGGAGCGCGAATTGCGCAGAGCGGCCCGTGGCATCGACGAGGTGGCGGCACAAGAAAACGCGGCCGTCGGCGAGCGTCACCCGCCACGATGCGTCCGGCTTTTCGCGCGTAGCCGCGGTCACGCGTCCGGCGATGAGTTGTCCGCCCTGCTCGCTGACACAGGCCTGCAGATCGGCGTCGAAGACCGTGCGGTCGAGGTGCCAGCCGGAGCCGAGGGGATTGAAGAGAAAGTCCGTCGCGCGCAATTCGTCGGAGCCCCAGGCGCTGCGGTTGCCATACGCGATGCGGTGGCGCGGATTCGCCAACGGCCGCGGACCGAAGACGGGCTCGATGATGCGGCTGGCGCCGGGCGGCAGACTCTCACCCGGCCAGCTCGTGCGGGTTCCGCCGTCCACGACGAGCGTGGGCACGCCGCGGCGCGTCAATTCCATGGCGACC
>JGI24033J26618_1000024_pt1 | contig 23202 bp, 21 predicted proteins | sample KBSMisM7withPhiX_FD_26618 | JGI IMG/M metagenome (IMG submission 26618)
CCGCATGGCCGGCGTCGGCCGCGCCCAGGCCGCGATCAATGCGCGCCCCGCCGCGATCGGCTCGTATTGGTATTGGGACGAAAAAGGCACCGGCCGCCTCTCCGACATCACCCGGCAGCGCATCCGCGCCGGCGGAGAGATTCCCGTGGACTCGCGCTTTTACGTCCGCGCGTTCTCCGAATCCTGGATCGAGCAACCCGACGACGGCGTCGAGAGTTTCTTCGCGCAAGGCTTCGCGCTCGAGGCCGGCGGCGCCATCAACGAATGGCTCTCCGCCTCCGCCCATTATGCCTTCAAGGCCTACACCGATCCCGCCCTCGCCCCGACGAACACCGGCGGCGCGGACGTGAGCGTCAATCTCGACGACTACGCCACGCTCACCCTCGGCTACGCCCGCGAGGACGAGATTCACAATCGCTTCAGCCTCTTCCAGGGCACGCAGGCCGACAACTTCGCCCTCGAGGCGCGCTCCGTCCCGCTCCGCCAGCTCGAACTCACGACCAAATTCGTCCTCCGCCGCTACACCGACGCGAACTGGCAGCAGGACGTCAAGGCCGACATCGGCATCCTTCTCCTCGACCACCCGCACAGCCTCAAGCTCGTCTTCACCGGCCAATACCTCAACACCGAGCACCAGAGCATCTTCCTCACCGACGCAGCGGGCCAGACCACCGACGTCATCCATCCCTACTGGACGCCGCGCACCTACTTCCGCGGCCTGATTGGCCTCGAATGGCGGCAGGACCTCGCGCGCGATTTCTTCGCCGGCGCGCCCCGCCACTACTATGGCCTCGTCGTCCGCGGCGGAACGGACACCACCCGCAATAACTCGATCAGCTTCGCCGCCGAATACCTCATCGACCTCGCGGAGCGTTGGACCTTCCAGGCCCAGATCGGCATCGAGCGCTCGCCGCAATGGAATGGCGCCAGCGCATTCTCCAGCCTCAGCTACCGCTTTTGATGAATCCCGCCGCGCCCACGCCGACCTCCTCGCGCCCCACGCAGCTCTTCACCGCGCTCGTCGTCGGCACGATGCTGCTCACGTGCTCCTACCTCATCGCGCGCACGACGCTTTTCCTGCTCACCGACTACGCGTGGTATGAACGAATTTTTTCGCTCATCCTCCTCACCGCCGAAGCCTTCGTCATGTGCCACGGCGCCGGCTATTTCGCGAATATCCTGCGCACGCTGCGCCGCCCGGAGAGCGAACGCGGCGTCGCCCTGCCCCGCCTGGAAACGCTCGAGACCTACCCGCGCGTCGGCGTGGTCGTCGCCGCCTACAAGGAGCCTCTCGCCGTCATCGAGGCGAACCTCATCTGCTTCCGAAACCTCACCTATCCGAACAAATCCATCACCCTGCTCGACGACACGCGTTACGACCAACCGAACCAGGACGTCGAAAAAATGAAAGCCTACCGTGCCGACGTCGAGGCGCTCTGCGCGGAGATCGGCGTGAACCTTTTCCGCCGCGTCTGGCACGGTGCGAAGGCCGGCATCATCAACGATTTTCTCGACTTCATCGCCGGCCGCGAAAAGCCCGGCTTCGAGTTCACCGACAACCAGGGCGTGCCCCGCACCGAGCCGGAAAAATACCTCGCCGTCTTCGATGCCGACATGAATCCCCTGCCCGATTTCGCCGAGGAACTCGTTCAGATTCTCGAGGCCAACGACCGTCTCGCTTTCGTCCAGACGCCGCAATACTACACGAACTTCGAGGCCAACCGCGTCGCCCGCGCCGCCGGCCTGCAGCAGGCGGTTTTCTACGAATACATCTGCGAGGGAAAAAGCAACCAGGACGCCATGTTCTGCTGCGGCACGAACGTGATGTTTCGTCGCGAGGCGTTCGAGGACGTCGGCGGCTTCGACGACACCTCCGTCACCGAGGATTTCGCCACCTCGCTCAAGTTCCATCTCAACGGCTGGAACTCCGCCTTCCTCAACAAAGTCTGCGCCTTTGGCATGGGTCCGCAGGATCTCGGCGGCTACTTCAAGCAACAGTTCCGCTGGGCGCTCGGCACGGTCGGTCTCCTCCGCGAAATCCTCGTCCTCTTCTTCCACCGCGCCCCCGCCCTGAGCGCCGCCAAGTGGAGCGAATACTTTCTTTCCTGCACCCATTACTTCGTCGGCTGGGTCTTCCTCGTGCTCTGGCTCAGTCCGATCCTCTTTCTCTTCTTCGGCATCCCGCGCGAATTCGCCCACCCCGGGATTTTCTTCGCGTTCTTCTTTCCCTACCTCCTGCTCACGCTCTTCACCTTCATCCTCACGCTGCGCCAGCGAAACTACGGCGGCCGCGAAATCTTCACCGGCATCCTGCTCACCACAATCAGCTTTCCCGTGTATGTGAAGGCCTCCGCCCTTGCATTGGCGGGCTTTCGCGGGTCGTTCGGCATCACGCCGAAGGATGGCGGCACGTCGCTGCCGCTCACCGCGCTCTGGACGCAGGTCGCCGCGCTTACGCTTAGCTTCGCAGCGACGATCTGGGGTCTGAACGAGCTCTACTACGCCCGCATTTCCGTGCTGGCCTACCTCGTGAACAGCTTCTGGTGCTTCTACAACTTCCTCATCCTCTCCTCGGTCTTTTACTTCAACCGGCCGGAGGCCGACTCCACCGGATGAAGCGTCTCCTCCCCTCCCTGCTCATGCTCGCCCTCGCCGCCTGCCATCGCGGACCCATGCCCCGTCCGCCCGCGCTCGGCTTCGCCGTGGATGGCGAGCCGGTCACGCCCGCCGCGCTCGATCGCCTCGTCGCGGATACCGGCATCCATCCGAAGCTCGTCGCCTTCTTTCTCGCCTGGCCGGCACCCAACGCGCCGACGTATTTTCCGCGCGAAAGCGTGGAATCGGTTTCCGCTGCCGGGGCCATTCCCGTGCTGACGTGGGAGCCGTGGGTCTTCGACGGTGCGCATCCGAAAACCATTTCCGCCAACGCCATCCTCGACGGCGCCTACGACGCCTACCTCACGAGCTTCGCCCGGGCCGCGCGCGATTTTGGCCGACCGCTTTGGATTCGCCTCGCCCACGAGATGAATTCCGACCACTACCACTGGGGCGTCGCCGCCGATGCCTACGGCCCCGAAACGCCGTTCCTCTACCGGGATCTCTTCCGCCACGTGGTGGACATCTTTCGCGCGCAGGGCGTCACGAACGTGCGCTGGATCTTCTGCCCAAATGCCGAGTCCGTCCCGTCGCCCGCCCGATCGCCCGCCGCCGCCTGGAATCGTGCCAGCCGCTATTATCCCGGCGACGACTACGTCGATGTGCTCGGCATGGACGGCTACAATTGGGGCGGGACGCTGGCCGATCCCGCCGGCGCGTGGCGCAGCCAATGGCAGTCGTTCGAGGAAATCTTCGCCCCGCTACATGCCGAGCTGCGCCAGCTCGCGCCCACGAAACCGATGATCGTTTTCGAAACCGCCAGTGTTTCCACCGGCGGCGACAAGGCCGCCTGGATCACCGCCGCCCTTGGCACCGCCGCCCGCTGGCGACTCGATGCCGTCTGCTGGTTCCAAGTGAACAAGGAAACCGACTGGCGGCTCGAGCACGATCTCACCCCCGAGACGCGGCAAAAAATCCTCCGCGAGTCCGCCTCAGTCCGCCTGCCGTGAACGAAACTCCGCCTGCCGGCGATCCCGTTCCTGGCTCAGCAGCACGGCGCTGTTGAAATTCATGTAGAGCCGATATTCGAGCCGCTGGATCGATTGCAGATAGGGAAGCACCGCCGACGTCTGGAAGCGCTCGTAAAATTCCTCCGGCCGCAACTCCGGTTGCACCGCGCGACGGAATTCCGTCAAATCCCATCCCTCCGCCCACTCTCGAAACTCCGGCCGCTCGATCGCTTCCCGCAGCGACGCCAGTCGCGTCACGTTTTCCGCGATTTCCGCCCGCAGGCCGTCCGTAAACTCCGCGTCCGCCAGCCCGCCGCTCAAGCGCCGGAAATACGGCACGAGATGATCGAAATACACGCCCACCCCGCGCTTCAGCAGCCACGCATCCTTGACGAGCAGATGCAGCACGTCGTCCAGCCGCTGCCGCTTCGCGTCGCCCGAGCCGAACGCCATGTGCCCATCCGCGATCTCGATATAGACCGGATAATACAATGGGATGCGTCCCTCGAGACTCGCGCCGCATTCCCACCGCCCTTCGCTCCGACGCCTCCAGCGCACCTCGCCGAGGTCCTGAAAACGATCATTGATCCGAAACGGCAGATGAAAATTCACCCGCTCCCCCTCGACCAGCGCCACCTCGTCGCCGATGGAAAAGCCGACCCCACCCGCCGTCACGTCCCGCAGAACGTAATCAAAAACGCCCGACAAATCCTCGCGCGTGCCGACAAACGCGGATTCGCCGGTATCGATCGTCCGGCGCGGCTCCATCCGCTCCGGCAGCTCGCTCATGCGTCCGCTCCCGGCCGGGGCCGCAGTTCCGCCAGCACTTCGATCTCCGCCGTCTGCGGAAACATGTCGAAAGGCGTCGCCGCCGCCAGTTGATACGAATTCGCCAGCCCCTTGATGTCGCGCGCCAGCGTCGCGGGATTGCACGACACATAAAGAATCCGCGCCACCGGATAAGCCGTCAGCAGGTCGAGCACCCGCGCGTCCACGCCCTGCGCCGGCGGATCGAGGATCACCGTAACGCCCGCGCCATCGATCGCCGCCAGCACGTCGCCGAGCTGCTCGGCCACGTCTCCCTCGAGGTAGCTCTCGTTCGCCGCCGCGCGGGTGCGCGCTTGGGCGACGCTGCGTTCGTTCCATTCGATGCCCACCACGCGCGCGAATTTCGCCGCCAGCCGGTTCGCAAAAAATCCGTCACCGCAATACGCATCGATCAACGTGCCGCCGCCCGCGGGGCACGCCAGCTCGACCGCCGCCAGCAGCAGCGCGGCGACCGCGTCGTTCGTTTGGTGAAAGCCAAATCGATCGTGGTGCTCGCGCAGCGGCCGTGCCCCTTCGCGAAAGCGCTCGGTGCGCAGTTCGGCGAGCAGTTCGTTCACTCGCGCCGAGCCGAGCAGGCATTTTTCGATATCGACGAGCCCCTTGCCGTCGCGTCGATGGAAGCCAATGCGCCCGCCGATCCGATGCACGGTAATGCGGTTGCGGTATTCGTAGGGCAATGGCGAGGCCACCGCGTCATGCACCATCGGCGCCTCGATCCCGCCCAGCCGGCGCAGCGTCTGCCGCACCTGACCGGTCTTCAGCTCGAGCTGGAGATCATACGCGATGTGCTGATACGAACACCCGCCGCACGTCCCAAAATACGGGCACGGCGGCTTCACCCGTCGCGGCGAAGCCTCGACCACCCGTTCGAGCTGCCCCTCGACGAACCGCTTCGTCGAAGGCGCGACGGCCACCTGCACGCGTTCACCGGGCAACGCATCCGCCACGAAACAGACGCGTCCGTCGGCGAGCCGTCCCACCGCCTTTCCGCCAAAGGCTACGTCGGTGATTTCGATGACTTCTGATGCGGACACCCCTGCAGCCTAGCGCGCCCTCCGTCCGGAAAAAAGAAATCCCGCCAGCATTCGCAGCCGGCGGGATTTTTGAATGGCGCGGTATCGCGATCAGCCGACCGTGATCCGGCGCGGTTTCGCGCTCTCGGCCTTCGGCAGGCGCACGGTCAGCAAGCCCTGCTCGATCGTCGCGTCGATGCGCGAGGAATCGATGCTCGGGTCGAGATCGAATACGCGGCGGTAGTCCGCATCGGGCGACTCGCGATGCACGAGACCTTCACGGTCCTCCGCGTTTGCCCGACGGCCGACGAGCGTAAGCTTGCCGTCCTCGAACGTGACCTCGACGCCGCCTTTCGGCACGCCGGACATTTCGACCTCCAGCGTGTAGCCATCACCGTTCTGGTGAATGTTCACGGCGGGCACGATGAAGTTCGCGTTCGTGGTCCGCGCGACCGGCGCGGGTTTGGTTTCGACGATTTGGCTCATGGTTTTGTTCCTCCAGTGGGATGGTTATTTGACGTTCACTTCGATTTTGCGCGGCTTGGCCTCCTCGGCCTTCGGCAGCGTGACGGTAAGCACGCCGTCCGCGTAGGTGGCGGTAACGCCGTCCGCTTTTACGGGTGCGGGGAGTGTGACCGTGCGGCTGAACTGCCCAAAGAATCGCTCGCTGCGGAAGCTCTCGCCTTCGCGCTCCTCGGTTTCGGATTTCCGCTCGCCGGAGACGGTGAGGTTGTCGTCGTGGAGCGAGATGTCGAAGTCCTCCTTCTTCAATCCCGCCGCTTCGAGCTTCACGGTCACGTGATCCGCATCCTCGTAAATATCGAGGGCGGGCGCCCATCCACGACCAGTCTGCGGGCCGGGACTGGCGAGTTGAAAGGCCGAATCCAGGAGGTCGCGGAGCGACGAAAGCCGGTCGAACGACGTCCAGGGGCTGACTTGCGGTTGATAGCCGATGAGTCTCATGGTGATGTTTCTCCAGTTAAGTGGTTGATGTTCTCAACTTCTAGAAAAGCTCACCGAATGCCGGACACTTTCCCGGCCATGCAAAAACTCACAATATGCTTTGTGAGAGACACTTACCCATTGTGTCTACGGAATAATGGACCCCTCTAAAGTGCCATTTAGGCACATTTAGACACTCAGAATGCGCGCCAAACCCGAGTCAAATTGACACTTCCCTATGGAAACATCGAAGTGATCGATTGGTAATAGCCCGCGTAAAAACTCACGATCTTCCAAGCGAGAGTCAGTGTAACCGCAAGGAGAAGAAATTTGCCCGCCGCGCCCGCGAGAACGTCGAGGCGAGTGTTGAGTTGCTCGGTGAAGCGGTGAGCCTGCCGGGTCATTTCCTCATCGAGGCGGCCGGAAGTCTCGCCGACTTGAAACGCCCGGTCGATGGACTCCGGAAAAGCCCGGGTGCGCGCCACCGCCAGCCCCAGAGCCGCGCCGCCTTGTACCGATACCACGGCTTCCTCCGCACCGCGTTGGAAGAGGGCGCTGCCGCTCGCACTGGCGGATCGCGTCATCGCCGAAAGAATGCCGCCGCTCGCTTTCACGAGGATGCCCATCAGCATGCAGAATCGCGCCCCGACCAGTGCAATCCGGGTGCCGCCGACGGCGGGTAGGGATTGCAGCATCTGGTCGGCCTTCGAATTCACCGCCGCCGCACGCGCCGCCGCCCGGAATGCCATCCACGCCAGCGCGAAAAGCACGTAGAACACCGCCAGGAATCCCAGCGCCTGGGTGAGAAAAGCCCCGACGCCGCCATTCATGAGAGCCGGCATGGCGAGCATCGCCGCGCCGAAATGTAGAATGAAAAACGGATAAAGCGCCCCGGCAATGATCCGCCGCCGGGTTCGCGCCAGCGAGGCGTAGTAGTCGCTGAGATAGCGCAGCGCGTCGTCGATTCGCCCGGAGGCTTCGCCGCCCTGCACGATCTCGCGATCCAACGAATTGAAAACCGATTCGACCGGCGCGAAGAAACTGCCGGCGGAGCCGTCACCACCGGCCTTCACCATCGCGGAGGCAACCGCCCGTATCGCGGGAGCGCGGGAGGCAGCGACCATTTCCAATGCTTCCGGAAGGGATCGGCCGCTGCGCACGATCTCGCTCATTTCATGGAAGAATTGCTCTTTCTGCTGGAGGGAAAGGCGCATATGCGAGCTAAGTTGACCAAATGGTAGCACACTCCGCGGCGGACGAAAGGCATATGCGCGCCGCGCTCGAAGAAGCCCGCCGGGGCCTCGGCCGCACGAGTCCGAATCCCGCCGTCGGCGCCGTCATCGTCAAAGGCCGCACCGTCCTCGCGCGCGGTCATCACCGCGCCGCCGGCAAACCCCACGCCGAGATCGAGGCCATCCGCGCCCTGCCGTCCCCCGCCGACGCCCGCCACGCCACGCTCTACGTGACGCTCGAGCCCTGCTCGACCACCGGCCGCACCCCGCCCTGCACGGACGCAATCGTCCGCCACGGCTTTGCCCGCGTCGTCTATGGCGCGACCGATCCAAATCCCGCCCATGCCGGCCGCGCCGACGCCATCCTCAAAACCGCCGGCATCGCCGTGACGCGCGGCGTGCTCGCCGCCGAATGCGCGAGCCTGAACACCACGTGGAACCACTGGATCGTCACCGGCCGCCCCTACGTCATCGCCAAATGCGGCATGTCGCTCGACGGCCGCATCAGCTCCCATCCCGAGGCGCGCTGGCTCACGAACACCGAATCCCGCGCCGACGCAATGCAGCTCCGCGCCGGGGTGGACGCCATCCTCGTCGGCGGCGGCACCGTGCGCGCCGACGATCCGAAGCTTACCATCCGCGGCATTCCCGGCGCCCGCCAACCGTGGCGCGTCGTCCTCAGCCGCTCGGGCCGACTGCCCGCGACGGCGCACCTCTTCACCGATCGTCACCGCGACCGCACGCTCGTATTTCAAAAGGAAACGCTCGCCAACGTCCTCGCCGCCCTCGGCCGCATGGACGTCACGAGCGTGCTGATCGAAGGTGGCGGGCGCACGCTCGGCGAGGCGTTCGACGCGCGGCTCGTCAACGAAGTCGTTATCTACCTGGCCCCGCAGCTCCTCGGCGGCCCCGTGCCCGCCATCGGCGGACTGGGCGTCGGCAGCAACGAGGAAGCCCTGCACCTGCGCGACGTCAGCTACACGCGCATCGGCGACGACGTCCGCGTTCGCGGCTATGTCGAGTGATCCTGGAGGGCAACGACGGAGCGTTGCCCTCCAGCGGATGGATGTAATTACTCCGCGTCCACGCCGAGCAGGATCTTCGCGGCCTGGTTCACGTCCTTGTCGCCACGGCCCGAGAGGTTCGCGATGATGATTTTGTCCCGCGCCATTTGCGGCGCGACCTTCATGACGTGGGCAATCGCGTGCGCCGACTCCAGCGCGGGAATGATGCCCTCCACCGAGGCGAGCGTCTGAAAGGCGGCGAGCGCCTCGTCATCCGTCGCGTAATCGTATTCCGCCCGGCCGATGTCGCGCAGCCAGCAATGCTCCGGCCCCACCGCCGCGTAATCGAGGCCCGCGGACACCGAATGCGTGCCCTCGATCTGCCCGTCCTCGTCCGCCAGCAACCACGTCTTCGCGCCCTGCAAGACGCCCAACCGGCCGCCCTGGAACCGCGCCGCGTGCTCGCCGCGCACGATGCCGCGACCGCCCGCCTCCACGCCGACCATGCGCACGTTCTCGTCGTTGAGAAACGCGTAGAAGAGCCCGATCGCGTTGCTGCCACCGCCGACACAGGCCACGAGCAGATCGGCCAGCCGCTCCTCGCGCTGGAGGATTTGCCGGCGCGCCTCGTCGCCGATCACGCGGTGAAAATCACGCACCATCATCGGATACGGATGCGCCCCATAGGCCGTGCCGAGAATGTAATGCGTCGTGCGCACATTCGTCACCCAATCCCGCATCGCCTCGTTCACCGCCTCCTTCAACGTCGCCTGCCCCGCCGTCACGGCCACGACCTTCGCGCCGAGGAAACGCATCCGCGCCACGTTCAGCGCCTGCCGTTCCATATCGACCGCGCCCATGTAAATTACGCATTCGCAGCCGAACCGCGCCGCCACCGTCGCCGTCGCCACGCCATGCTGACCCGCCCCCGTCTCGGCAATGATGCGCCGTTTGCCCATCCGCCGCGCGAGCAGGATCTGGCCGATCGCGTTGTTGATTTTGTGCGCGCCCGTGTGCAGCAAATCCTCGCGCTTGAGGTAAATCTTCGCGCCGCCCAGCCGCTCCGTAAGCCGCTCCGCAAAATACAGCGGCGTCGGGCGGCCCACGTAGTTCGCGAGCAAGTCCGCCAGCTCCACGCGGAACGCCGAATCCTTCCGCGCCGCCGCGTATTCGTCCTCGAGTTCCTTGAGCGCCGTCCACAACGTCTCGGGCACAAACACTCCGCCATAGGGACCAAAATGTCCCCCCGCATCCGGCATGGATTCCAAACTCATCGCCTAAACATGCCCCGCCGCATTCGCCGCCGCAAGCGCCTCGATGGCGCGCCGATGCGGCGAGGGAATCGGCGCGGCCGCGAGTTCGTCGAACGCAAACGCCCGCAACCCCGGTAGCGCCTGAGGCCCGAGCCGCAGCACTTCCATTCGCACGCGGTAGCGCGTGATCGGATAAACCTCCACGTGATCCGGCTCACCCGTCGCCTCCACCAGCGGCAGGATCCACATCCCGCGCCACCGCTCCGCGGACTGCGCGAGAAACACCCGCCCGCCGTCCGTCACGAACCCCCGTCGCTCCGTGAGCATCGTCACCGCCGCGCGCGGCCGTTTCACCGGCAGCGACTCCGGCTCCCGTGTGCGACACGCCCCGCGAATCGGACACGCCGGGCACCGCGGCGTCGCGGGCTTGCAAACCAACGCGCCGAGTTCCATCAGCGCCGAATTGAACTCCCCCGCCCCGACTTCGGGCTGCAGCGCCCAGGCGGCTTCGTTGAGAAAGGCCTTCCCCCGCGTCCCATCGATCGGCTCGCGCAGGTCATGCAGCCGCGCCAGCACGCGCGCCACGTTCGCATCCACCACCGCCGCCGGCCGGTCGAACGCAAACGCCAGCACTGCCCCCGCCGTGTAATCGCCGATCCCCGGCAGCGCCCGCAATTCCTCCAGCGTGCCCGGAATCTTCCCTCCATGCCGCTCCACGACCGCCTGCGCGGCCCGATGCAAATTCCGCGCCCGCGAATAATACCCGAGCCCCTGCCAGAGCCCGAGCACCGCCTGCTCATCAGCCGCCGCCAGCGCCGCCACGGTCGGAAACGCCGCCATCCACCGCTCGAAATACGGCACCACCGCGACGACGGTCGTCTGCTGACACATAAACTCGCTCACCAGAACCGCGTAGGGATCGCGCGTCCGCCGCCACGGCAAATCGCGGGCGTTGGCCTGATACCAAGCCAGCAATTTTGGATTTTGGATTTTGGATTTTGGATTTGGCACTGGCTGGCGAACCGCAAGTTATGCCATCAGCTTCCCATGGACGAGGCCGAGTTCAAACGCCGCACGAAAGCCATCGGTCTGCGGGTGATCCGTCTAGTGGAGGCCCTGCCGCCTGGGCGAGCCGCCGACGTGCTCGGGAAGCAACTCCTTCGCTCCGCGACTTCCATCGGCGCAAATTACCGCGCCGCTTGCCGGGGAAAATCGCGCCCTGATCTCCTCGCCAAGCTCGCTATCGTCGAAGAAGAAGCCGACGAAACCATTCACTGGCTGGAAATGCTCGCCGAATCCGGCACCGTCCCCGAATCCAAACTCACCGACCTCATCCGCGAGACGAACGAAGTCCTCGCCATGGTCGTCGCCTCGATCAAGACGCTCCGCAAATGAGCAATCCAAAATCCAAAATCCAAAATCCAAAATCGCCCGTCGCCCCGACGACCTACACCACCGCGCTCACGCCCGCACAGGTGGAACTCCTCCGCGAGGCCCTCGTCGCGCAGCAGTTCGACTTCGAGCCGAAGCCCTACACGATCTTCACCGCCCGCAAGGGCAAGCTGAACGTCGCCGTCTATGAAAAAGGCCCCAAGGTCGTCATCCAGGGCAAGGACCTCGCCGACTTCATCACGTTCACGCTCGAACCAATGGTCCTCGGCGAGGCGAAGTTCGGCTACGACGAGGTTTACGAACCCGAAAAATTCGAGCCCCACTTCGGCATCGACGAATCCGGCAAGGGCGACTTCTTCGGCCCGCTCGTCATCGCCGGCGCCTACGTCGATGCCGACATCGCCCGCGCGCTCAAGGACGCCGGCATCCAGGACAGCAAGAACATCGGCTCGGACAAACGCATCCGCGACCTCGCCGCCCTCATCCGCCGCACCCGCACGCCGCAAACGGTCATCCTCATCGGTCCCGAAAAATACAACCAGCTTTTCGCCAAGTTCGGGAACCTCAACCGCCTCCTCGCCTGGGGCCACGCCCGCGCCATCGAGAATCTCTGCGAGCTCCAGCCCGACTGCCCCCGCGCCCTCTCCGACAAATTCGCCGACGAGCGCCTCATCCAGCGCGCCCTCATCGACAAGGGCAAGCTCCTCAAGCTCGAGCAACGCACGAAAGCGGAGTCCGACTACGCCGTCGCCGCCGCCTCCATCCTCGCCCGCGAAAAATTCATCGACTGGCTGCAACGGACCGGCGACGAGCTCGGCGTGACGATCCCCCGCGGCGCCAGCGCGCAGGTGAAGACGATCGCCCGCCAGCTCATCGCGGCCCGCGGCCCGGAAATCCTCGGCACCGTCGCCAAGACACACTTCAAGACCGCGGCCGAGGTGCTGGACAGCCTTTAGCCGGCGGACGGGCGGCGGCGTTTTTTCTTCGGTCGGGGCACAATGCCGATGCGCGAATCGCCCGCCGCCGCGAGGCGGATGATTTTCTGCGCCGTGGCCTCGAAAGCATCGTCCGCCTCGGGCAGATACAGCCACTTCGACAGGATCGGGTGCGGCGCCAGCGCGGGGAACTCCGCCCGCAGCGCCTCGTGGTGTTCCCGCTCCGTGCAGACCAGCAGACCCCACCACGGCTCGGCCTTCGTGCAGAACGCCGCCACCATCCGGCCGCCGAGATACACCGCCTTCGCCCCAAACATCGCCCGCAGGGCAAAGCCCGGCCGCCCCTCGAGCGGCTCCCACAGCCACGCATGGCGGTGCGGCGTCACCACCCGGGCCGCCACCCATTCGCGCGGAGAGGATTTTCCCATGGGGCGATCCTAAGGCGCGCCGCCTGGCCCGCGCGATCCGAAATCCCCCTTTGCGCCGCGCTTTCCGGCTCGGCGGGCCGCTCTCAGTGGCTCTACGACCTCGGCCATGGATTGAATCTGCCCGAAATCCGTCCCATCCGCCGAGATAAAGGCCAGAGGCTAGGCCCCAAATTTCTCGTGGAATTCGTCCTTGAAGATCAACTCCACCAATTGATCTTACCGACTGAAAATGACGAACCCTGAGCAGTGATTCGAGCCTGCCAAAGCGATCATAACCATGACAATGTAGCCGCCGAGCCCGACCCCTCGACCTATGCCGTCCGTCTGCGCGATAGCCCCAAACATCTCTGCTTAATTCACTTTAATTATCATCATCAGGAGGTTGGGCACTGTCCAACTTGCTGATTTCCATTCCGGCTAGAAATTGAGTTGGAGCAAAGGCCGCTCGCAAAGCCTCAATGAGCCTCAAAAAGCTTAGCGCTTCTGTGGCTAGCAGTTTCACATCACCATGCCGCTTACCCTCGCTGATTTCCCTCCACTTGATTTCAAGTTGCTCCGACATCTTTGGCAGTTCAGCTAAAATGCGACGTGCCACTCTGTGTCTCTGAAGTAAATGTCGATTTAGTCTCAATTGACGAATGACATAATCGGCAGGTGGTTTGACGGCATGAACTATGCCTTTTTCGTCGACCGTGAAAAAATCTGACCGGCTTTCCGCAAAAGGGTCGATCCAGCCCACTTTATCGTCATATGGGCGATTTGGGTCTTCGGTTGGCCAGAGATCAGACTTCCAGCCGTTGCAAACGCCGCAAGCGTGCAAAAGATTTGTGGGCAAGTCGCGAAGATGGCCGAACTCTTCGCGACCCCATGGCCGAAAGTGATCGATTACCGAATTCTCGTGACCGCCTATCTGATCCTCATGGATATCACAATAAACGCATCGCCGTTGGCAATCTTCGGCGATAGCAACACGGTAACGGGCATAGTGATAATTCCCACCCTTTTTCTTGGTCTCGTATTTTTCACGCCGCTCAAGACGACCGAAGAAAAGAGAAATTTCACTCATGCACTACAGGGGAAGCTGCTCGCCACCCGTAATTTTTTTCAACTGTTCCAAAATCTCGCCAAGATTTTGCGATTCGGTCCGCTCTGCTGCCGCGATTGGTGCCTCTTCAGCGTTTTCGAGTTCGTTCATCTCGGCGTGTTCTTCGACAGAAAGCGGCTCTCGTAGACTTTTGACTAACAACTTGTGAAATCGCTCAGCGCGATCATCGCGAATGTCATTAAAAACATCGAGATGCCGACGCATTCGTGCTTTCACTATCTTTGCAACTTCGGAACTCGGGTCTTCGATGTGTTCCTTATCTATAATATGTTCTACGAGATGCTCCGACCCGAGAAAGTCCTCCTTTTCATCAGCATGACCCGTGAGGATGTAGATAGGCATTTTTGAGTCGATGCCCCGCAAGTGGGCTGCGAGATCGGTTCCATTGTAAGAAGCGCTTCCACTCGCTTTCATACGCTGATCCAAAATGAAAGCTGCGGTCGAAGGAGCCGCGGCCAAGGCATCGTATTCCGCAAAAGTTTTTAATGGCGGAATGCTTCTTATTTCAATTTTTGGGTTGTCGAGAAGGGAAACGAGAGCCCGGGCATTTGCTCGTCTTGCCGCCTCATCTTCATCGATAAAATATATGGCGTAGCGCTTCATTGGGCAGATTGACTGGGATTCAGCGTTCGAGACTTCGGCACGTTAATGGTAAAACTGGCACCCCCCAAAGGGCCATGCGCAGTAGCGGAAATGGAACCCTTCGAGTGCTCTTCCACAAATGACCGAACAATAAACAACCCCATGCCGGTTCCGATGAGATCGCCTCGGGCGTTTCTTTTCGTTGTGTAAGCAGGTTGAAAAATGAATTCATCGCTTCCCGCTTCAAGCCCCACTCCACTATCAGAAAATTCTAATTCCCAAGACTCGCCATCGTCTCTCAAAGCCACGACTATGTGCCGCTCTTCAGCGGGTTTCTCATCAAGCGCCCATGTCGCATTCGTAAGTAAATTTACAACCACGCTTTCCCAATCCATTTCATATGCCTCGATCAGGCATTGTTCGTCAGGAAACTCAAGTTTAACGGCGATCTTGCGTTGAACCCGCACAATCTCATCGAATGCTTTGAAAACGCGGAGAACTGTTTCTTTCAGAGAAAACTCTCTCTCTCGTCGTTTTTCACGATTTAAGTTTCCGATCGTAAAACGGGCAAATTTGCGGATCTTTTGCGCTTCGCCTTCTGTATCTGTCAAAGCCCTCGTTATTTCTTCTTCGACATCAGGAAGGACCATGAAAGTCCCCTTCGCGAAATTATCAGAAAGCCACCGCGAATTTTTTACGACCGTCCCAATCCAGTCCAATGTTTCATGGCCAAATGAGGCCGCGAGAATTCCCAGCGAAGCGAGATTTGCCATCGTGTTTTTGCGCTCTTCCGCTTGAAGATAAAGCTTCGTGGTCTCCTCTAATCCAATGCGGGCCACTTCAAGCTCATACCGAGCCTCCACAATGACCTTTTCTATTCCTTCTCTGACCTCAGTTGAAGCATCTGAGCTTTTGGACGGCTTCAAAAGGTCCGTGATTTTCCCGGTCAGCCCCTCAAGTTTTTGCAGCGCTCCATCCGCACCAGCCAGCGACGACTTGGCTTTATCCTCCGCTAACTCGGCAGGTATTCGAATCGCCTTGCGGCCCATTTCGAACGTTTGCTGATGAATCTCAAAAAACTGAATTGCCCGTTGCGCAAACGCATGAAGATGGTCCAAGGCCTTTCCCTGCAATAATCCCTCACGGTTTGTCTGATCATCCAAACCGGGATTTTTTTCATGACTTATGAAAACCGCACCGACAATCTGATTGTAACCAACGCGCCAGTTTCCCGGTTTTTCATCCTGCGCAACACCTTCCGGGTTTTGCATTCTCCGGTAAGCTAGGCGAAGCCAATCCCCGGTTCCATCCGGCTCCCCGTAGGGTTTTACGCGGAATCCGTCGCGATAAATGCGAATGCCTTGATTAAATTTGAGGAAATCAGTGATTTCTTTTGCCCGTAAGGTCCGTTCCGTTAGTTCGGCATCCTTCCGCACGAAAAAATAGAATTCGATTCGAATTGGGCCACAATGCGGCCGCACACCCATCTTTTTAATGGCATCATGCCAGACAACCGGCTTGAGACGATATTCTGTCTCATGACGCTGCGAAGTCATTTGAATCTCGACTAGATCATCCTCATCCAACGTGGCGACGACCCTCCAATTGGCCGCGTCAAGAATCCCAGGAGCAACAGATACCAATCCGTCAAGCGATTCCCATCCCTGACCTGTTTCGATCTCGATTGAAAAATCGTTGGGTGCTTGGAATGGCGAAACCAAAAGAGCTAGGTCACTTCGAAGACGAAGAATCGCGTCCGCATCCCAATTATCTTTCAAGCCTCGCAATATCAACCGCGTGCCTTTGGGATAGTCCCGCCACTGACCAGAGATCGGATCAAGGCGCATGTTGGGAATCGTGTAAAGATCGTGCTCGACCGTCTCTAATCGACGATCCGTGTCTTCGTAACGCCCCCAATGAACATCGAGGCTGAATCCCTCTTTTGCGCCAAGCACGATGGACTCAACCTGCGTCTGCTGACAAAGACGATCCAAGCCCAGTCGCCCCAACCCTTTTTCGCCCGTGACCGAACGTTTTTTTGAAGTCTTTCGCCTATCGGTTTTATGGCCAGTGCCAATCACCATCCAATAGTGCCGCAGATCGTCAACCGACATGCCGTCGCCGGTGTCTTCGATGACCATAAATGCTTCGGGCGTGCCTAGATTAGCGAATCGGATTCGAACTTCTTCCGCGTCGGCGTCATATGCATTTTTCACTAGTTCGACTATGGCAGTAATTGAACTAGAGATACTCTCCCGCCCAAGTTGCAACGCGACGCGGGAGCTAACGGAAAATGCTGCTTTCCCGAGATGCGTAGGATCGCTGTTTTCACCTTGAGGTGATGGCGGCGGGGAAGAACTCATCAAGCGGAAATGGTGATGGGAATTTCTGATACTGCCCCAACAGTCAAGTGGCGGCAGCGGATACGTTCATTCAGAAATTCATTCACGACCACAGACTTCAATTGCTTCATTAATTGCCGACAACTCTTCACCCTCCTGTCCTTGGGCTCGCAAACGATGAGGTGATTCTCAACTGCAACCGGCTCCTTACCTCCTACGACTGTTGCTGTAGCACGATATGGATGGCCCGGACGGGACGTGCGACGGATGACCACAAAGGGCGGCTTATAGACCAAGCCGGTGTGCTTTCGAGTTTCGTCAAATTTCTTCATCACCGTCCAAGCAGGCACACAGCGGGGATGAATATAAGCGTAACGAGGTCCCCTTTTAGGGTCGCGATGAGGCACCACCCGTCCAACATGAACCTCGAAGAAATCTGCGACGGTTGTGGTTGTAGAGGTGGCAGGCACAGTCTGAGGCCAAGGATAGTCGGTTTTAGTCTCACCTTTTCGACGCAAAAGCCGTAAGAGGAAGACATCGACATCTGCACTATCATCGAAAATACCATACGGCTCCACCGTATGAACTTCAGCCAGTTGGCTAACCCGTTGTCGCCATTGCTGGGAAAACGAACCAGACCGCAGCACTTCAGGAAGAATCGCCAAAAGCTCGCTGCCTGCAGAAATTTTTTCGAGCGCAGAAACAATAAAAATGGCCGCCTCCGAAACGCGTCCTCCCGCCCATGTGCAATCCGTAATTGAGCGGACAAGACCAAATGGCGGATTCATGAGAAGCGTTGTGGCGCGCTGGAAAAGCTCAACCTCAGCAAGGCCGTTACCCACTCGAATCTGAGGAAAAAAATCTTGGGCAGTTGAAAAAAAATCTGTGCTTCGATGTCGCTGTTGCGCCAATAGCACCAGTCGAGTTTTCGCACCTTCTATAAATTCTTCGTGAAGATCGGTGCCCGCCAATCTTCGTCCCCATTTCACGAGTGTTTCCAGTAAAGTTGATTCCAGAGGCAAGCTTCTCGCCGCTGCCAGCAGCAGATCCCCCATACCACAGCTTGGATCGTATAAAACATCTTCATTCCCGACAGGCGAGAGCTTGAGGAGACGGTCGCTCAGATCTGTTCCGGTGAAGTAAGCTCCAAATTTTCTTCGGGTTTTGAGCTTCGCGACGCGCTGTAGCTCTGTGCTCGCCTGACCATTCAAGGCAGCATGAACGTCCTCCTCAAATTCAGTCCACGGGCGGACCCCATTGATCAAAGATTGCAAACTTGAAACGTAGCCACGATAGCTGCTGAAAGGACTGCGTCTCGGTTTGACTTGTTTTGTGGCGACCGGCATTCACCACCATCGTCGCTCTTACGTGAATATTTTCCAAGCCAACGATTGGCCTTTGTTTGGCGGCCATTCTCGTAGCGATGAATCTACGGATTTACCGGGTCTGATCTAATTCTTTTCGCTGCGCGGTAACGTAGCCCACTCTCGGTCGAGAAGCGGCAGTCCTATCCATCGTAAACCACACTCACGATGTCGCTCGGTTGGCCGATTTCTTCGTCATCCACCACGCCGACGGCGCGGTATTCGCGGGTCTCGGACGTGCCCGATATCGCCAGCGGGCTCTCGTCGTCGAAGGGGAATGTGCTGCGACGAGCGACGAGGAGTTTCCAATCGGGCCGGGAGGCGGTGGTCCGCGATTCTTACGCGGTGATCGATGAGGCGAAGGCCGCCGGCGTCTATGTTTTTGGCGGCGGCATCGACGAAAATGTGCCGCCGGTCCTCGTATCGGCCGATGGCACCGTCGCCGAAGGGGGCTATCCGTGGGCGCCCTCGCTTAACGGAGATTTCACGGTGTTGGAACTTCCCTCTCGGGACGAAGCCGTGGCCTGGGCCGCCCGTCTCGCGAAGGCCTGCCGTTGCGATCAGGAACTGCGTGTCTTTGGGTTTGATCCGCAGTGTTGAAAACGAGGTGCGCCCTCCCAAACCGAACCAAGGCGCCACAGATGTCCTGAAGTCCCTCGCTCGTTCGTCGCTCCTTTGAACCAACCCAAAACCATGAATCGCACCATCATCAGTCATTTTGCCACCAAGGACGTGCCGCGGGCACGGGCGTTTTACACCGCGCTGGGGTTCACCGTGAACGAGCCGATGAGCGGCGAGACGCACGTGTGCATCGTCATCAGCGACACCATTCGCGCGATGTTTTCGGCGGAGGCCACGTTCGCCACGTTTTCGCCGAAGGCGGTCTGCGACACGTCCGAGTCCCTCGAGGTCCTGAGCTGCCTCACCTGCGAAAGCCGGGCCGAGGTGGATGAGCTCATCCGGAAAGCCCTGGCCGCCGGGGGCACCGTCTTCGAGGAGGCGGAGGATCACGGCTTTATGTATGCGCACAGCTTCCTCGATCCCGATGGCCATGGCTGGAATCTCTTCCACATGGCGGAGACGAACTGAGCGGGCCCGACATCGACGCGGGCCCATGGCGGGTGTAGGAATTGCCGCATGCCGGCCTTTCATGTCTGCCTGCTGCTGCTCAGCGTCGCGGCGGGTTGCGTCGATGCGGTGGCGTTCCTCGGCGCCGGGGTGTTTCCGGCGAATATGACGGGCAACTCCGTCGTCCTCGCGCTGGCGCTGCCGCAGGGCGGCGGCGGACTTCCCGCTCTCGCGCTGGGCTGCTTTTGCCTCGGCGCGGCGGCCGGCTGGCGTCTCGTCGCGGCGGAGAAACCGGGGTGGAGTGGGCGCGTAATCGGGGCGCTGGCGCTGGCCACGGTCCTGGTGCTCGGCAGCGCGGGAGCCCTCGCGCTCTCCGGCGGCCATTTCCTGCCGTGGCTGCTGGGCGCGACCGCGATGGCCATGGGCCTGCAAAGCGCGGCCGTGCAGCAGATCGGCGTGCCGGGCGTGGCGACCGTCTTCGTCACCGGCACGCTCACGACGGGAATCTCGCGGCTGGTCACGACCGTCCGCCGCCACGCGGGGGCTTCGCTCGCGCCGCCGCCCAATCCCTGGTTGCCGCTCCTGACGTGGGCCGCCTATTTCTCCGGCGCGGTGCTCGGCGGTCTGCACCGCGTGCTGCCGGGCGGACTCCCAATTGCGCTGCCCGGGCTGCTGCTCGCCGCCGCCGTCGTGCTCGCGGAGCGCACGCGCCGTTCGTCGCAATAGACCGGCGAAAACCCTCAGGGGACGGGCACGTATTTCTCGACGATAGGCTGGATCGCCGCAGCCCAGATTTCGTAGCCCTTCGCCGAGGGGTGGAGGAAATCGGGCATGATTTCGCGCGGGAGCTTCCCGTCGGGCGCGAGGAATTTGTCACCGAAATCGAGATAAATGACGTTTTTGCCGTCGGCGAGTTTGGCGATGATTGCGTTAATAGCCTTGATTCTGGCGCGGGCCGGATCCGTCGGCAGTTCGCCACGCGGAAAGATGGCCTGGAGGAGAATCACCGCGTCGGGACAGCGTTTCCGATAGTCCGCGACGATGGCCGCGACTCCATCGGCGATCTCCGCGTCGGAATTATCGCGCAGATTGTTGGTGCCGATCATGAGCGTGATCAGCCGGGGATGGAGGCCGTCCACCTGCCCTTGCGCCAGCCGCCAGAGCACGTGCTGGGTGCGGTCGCTGGAAATCGCGAAGTCGATCGTGCGAAGCTTTCCGAAGTGCTCTGCAAACACGCCCGCCCCGCGTTTGGGGTCCTGCCAAAAATCGGTGATCGAGTCGCCATCGAGCACCCAATCGACGGCCCCGGCCTTCCGGGCGCGGTCGAGATTTTCCTGCACACGCTGCACCCATTCGAGTCGGGGAGCCGGCTGCGTCGCCGAGTTGCCCGGTAAGGGCGAGGGCATCGGCCAGGGAGCCGCGTCGGCGAGGGCCGCAGCGATCAGGAGAAAAGCCAGCGGGGGGAGAAAGGGGGACTTCATCGCCGCGAGCCTAGAAGAGCCCCGGGAAGCTGTCCATTCGCCGCCGGCACCCTCCGGCCGGACCGCGGGTCAGCACGGTCCGGCTTTGGAAGAAAGTGGTCCGAAGCGTCAGCGCGAGGCGGTCACGTTTTCCGTGATCGTCTGCTTGGATTCACTTTCGGGACCGGTGCCCTTTTCGTCCTTGGGAACGGGCGGAGCGGCCGGCACTTTGGGCGAAACCTTCCAGAATTTCGGCCGGAACGTTTCCCAATCCGCGAGGACTTCCTTCGCCTGCTCGCTCTCGGTCACTTCGAGGTGCTTGAAGATGAGCGCCTGCAGGGCGACGACGTCCTCGTCGAGGCTCAGCCGGTCGGCGGCGACGAGCTGGGTGTTCAGCTTGTCCGGGAAATCTCCGACGAGATCGAGCACGTAGGCCACGCCACCGGTCATGCCGGCGCCGAAGTTTTTGCCCGTTTCGCCGAGGATGACGATGGTGCCGTTCGTCATGTATTCGCAGCCGTGGTCACCCACGCCCTCGACGACGGCGGTGCCGCCCGAGTTGCGGACGCAGAAGCGTTCGCCGGCCTTGCCGTTGGCAAAAAGCACGCCGCCAGTGGAGCCATACATCACGGTGTTGCCGAGGATGCTGTTCTCGTGCGCCTTGTAGCTCGAGCCCGGCCGCGGACGAATGATGATTTCACCGCCGCTCATGACCTTGCCGACGTAATCGTTCGCCTCCCCGGTGAGGATGAGACGCACGCCGGGCGAGAGGAACGCGCCGAAGCTCTGCCCCGCCGATCCTTCGAACTTCAGTTCGACGGTGCCTTCGGGCAGGCCCTCGCCGCCATACTGGTAGCCGATCTCGCCGGACACCTGGGTGCCCACGGAGCGGTTCGTATTGCGGATCTTGTAGTCGAGGCTGATGGGCTTGACGTCGTTGATGGCATCTTTCGCATCCTGCAGGATGATTTCGTCAAGGGTCTGATCCTCGGGACCGTCGTTCCGTTCACGCATCGCGTGCCGGGCGGCGGTGGGATCCTCGCTGCAGACGTCCACGAGCAGACGGGAGAGATCGACGGTGTTCGCCTTCGGATGGTCGGGAATGGCTTTCTGGCGCAGGCATTCAACGTGCCCGATCATTTCGTCGATCGTGCGGAAGCCGAGCCGGGCCATGATCTCGCGCAATTCGCCGGCGACGCCGTTGAAGAAATTCACGACGTGCTCGGGCTTGCCCTTGAACTTGGCGCGAAGGCGATCGTCGAGGGTGGCGACGCCGACCGGGCAGGTGTTCAGGTGGCACTGGCGCACATAGACGCAGCCCATGGCGATCATCGCGGCGGTGCCGAAGTTGTATTCCTCGGCCCCGAGCAGGGTGGCGATGGCGATGTCCTCGCCGGTCTTCATGCCGCCGTCGGTGCGAAGGGTGACGCGACTGCGCAGCCCGTTGAGCATGAGCACCTGTTGCGTCTCGGCGACGCCGAGCTCCCAGGGACCGCCGGCGTTCTTGATCGAGCTGAGCGGGGAAGCGCCGGTGCCGCCGTCGTGACCGCTCACGAGAATGATGTCGGCATGCGCCTTCGCGACGCCCGCGGCGATCGTGCCGACGCCGGCTTCGGAAACGAGTTTCACGCAGACGCGGGCGCGGGGATTCACCTGCTTGAGGTCGTAGATGAGCTGCGCGAGATCCTCGATGGAGTAAATATCGTGGTGCGGCGGCGGCGAAATGAGCGTGACGCCGGCCACCGAATGGCGGAGCCGCGCGATGTAGGCGTTGACCTTGTGGCCGGGCAGCTGGCCGCCCTCGCCGGGCTTCGCACCCTGGGCCATCTTGATTTCAATTTCCTTGGCGCTCGCAAGATAGGCCGCGGAGACGCCGAAACGGCCCGAGGCGATCTGCTTGATCGCGCTGTTCGCCCAGTCGCCGTCCTCGCGGCGCTTGAAACGAACGGGATCCTCGCCGCCCTCGCCGCTGTTCGACTTGCCGCCGATGCGGTTCATGGCGATGGCGAGGGTCTCGTGGGCTTCCGGGCTGAGCGCGCCGAGCGACATGCCGGCCGTGGTGAAGCGGCGGCGGATGTCTTCGATGGGCTCGACTTCCTCGAGCGGCACGGGGCCGCCCGGCAATGGAACGAGCTCCAGCAGGTTGCGCAGCGCCGTGGGGCGCGTGGCCTTCACGGCCTCGACGTATTTCTGGTAGTCGTCGAGTTTGCCGGCCTTATCGAGGCCCTTGATGCCGACGTAGGTGTGGAAGTTCTGCATCACGGGCGGCGTGACGGCGTGAATCTCCCCTCCCCGGCGGTAGCGGTAGTAGCCGGGATCCTCGAGCTTGCCGGCCTCGACCGGCACTTCGCCGCCGTAGGCCATCGTGTGGCGGGCGAGGCTTTCGGAGGCGATTTCCTCGTAGCCGACGCCTTCGATCTGCGAGCTGGTGCCGGCGAAGCATTCCGCGACGACCTTGCTGTTCACGCCGAGCGCCTCGAAAATCTGCGCGCCGCGGTAGCTGCTCACGACCGAAATGCCCATCTTGGACATGATCTTGAGCAGGCCGCTCTCGAGCGCGGCGCGGTAATTTCCGCACGCCTCGACGAACGTCGCCGCCTCGGCCTCGGCCAGGGCGGCCTCGGCTTTCGCGAGTTTCTCTTCGTTGAC
>JGI24033J26618_1000025_pt1 | contig 22660 bp, 20 predicted proteins | sample KBSMisM7withPhiX_FD_26618 | JGI IMG/M metagenome (IMG submission 26618)
TCGATGGCCTGAATGCGCTCCGCGATCGGCGGGTGCGTCGAGAACAGGCTCGAGAAGGATTCCCCGAGTCCGTTGCCGAAGAAAAAGTGGCTCGCCTCGTCGGCGCGGGCGGATTGCAGCTTCGATCCGGCCTGTCCGATTTTCCAGAGCGCGCCGGCGATGCCGTCGGGATTGCGCGTGAACTGCACCGCCGAGGCGTCGGCAAGAAATTCGCGCTGCCGGCTGACGGCCGCCTTGATGAGCTTCGCAAAAAACACGCCGATTGAACCGACGAGCCAGAGGGCAGCGCCGATGAGGAAAAGCGGGACCTGCGAATTTTTTCCATCGCGATCACTGCGCACTCCGCCGCCGGTGCGCGCGCTGATCTCGAAAACGATACGACCGAGAATCGCGAGGAGCAGAATGCCGTTCAGCACGCCCATCAGTCGGAGATTGAGTCGCATGTCGCCGTTGAGGATGTGGCTGAACTCGTGGGCGACGACGCCCTGGAGCTGGTCGCGATTGAGGCTCTCGAGCGTGCCGCGCGTGACGGCGACGACGGCGTCGCCGGGCGTGTTGCCGGCGGCGAAGGCGTTGATCGCGGCTTCGTCGTCGAGCACATAGATGTCCGGCACGGGCACGCCCGAGGCGAGCGCCATTTCCTCGACGACATTGCGGAGTTGCTGCTCGTGGAGGTCGGTGGTGTGCGGCGCGAGCTCGCGTCCGCCAAGCATCTGCGCGACCACGCCGCCCCCGCCACGCGACAGTTCGGCAATGCGATAAAGCGCCCCGAGCGAGACGACCGCGATCACGCCCAACGAGACAAGCCCGAGCAACCCGGGATCGAAGACGGATTCGCCGGTCGCCCAGGCCGCGAGAAGCTGGAGCGTGACGATAATGGCGATTACCGCGAGCACGAAATAAACGAGCAGCCAGCGGGTCTTGCGGTGCGCGCGGGCCTGGCTTTCGAAGAAATCCATCGGTCGAATCAGGGGTTGGCCGGTGCGGGAGTTGCGGCAGGCATTGGTGTTGGGGTGGGCGTTGGAACTGGCGGCGGAGCTTTCAAAAAATCCGCGACTTTTTGTCGGGCATCAGCGGCATTTGGACCAAACCAGACCAGATCACCCGCGCCTGGCACGGTGAAGGTCCGCGCGGTTGGCAGCAGCGCGGTGATCACTTTCAAATCGACCCAGGGATTGGCCGCATCGGCCGCGCCGGTGACGAGCAGCGTCGGCGCCTTAATCCGGTCGTAGGCGACGGGATCAAGCACGCGCACGAGCAAGAGATCGTTGCGCGTGCCGCTCTCCCGCGGGCTGAGCGGAGCCTGCGTGCCGAGCAGCGCGCGAAAGAACGCCAGCTGCGCGGGATCGGCCGCCACGAAATCGACAAGCTTGGCGCGCGCGTCGGCGTCGAGATTCGTCTCGGTCGCAAAGACGGCGTCGAGCATCCAGCGCGGATCGCGCGCCGCCTGCTCGACAAAAAGCCACGCGCCCATGTCGCCGGTCGTCTTGAACAATGCCGCGTCGGGCAGAAGCTGGCGCGTTTGCGTGAGCGGATCGCGCTGGTAGGCGGCCGTCACCGGCGAGATGAGCACGAGGGCGTCCGTGCGGTCGGGATGCCGCAGGGCGAATCGCGCCGCGACCTGGGCCCCCGTCGAAAAGCCGAGCACGGCGGCGCTTTTCACGCCGAGCTTGTCGAGCAGGGCGGCCAATGCGTCGGCTTGATCCTCGAAAAGCAGGCCCGTCGAAAGCGGTGTGCGCAAAAATCCCGGCCGCGACGGCGCGATCACGCGGAAGCCTTCCTTCACGAGCGCGTCGCCGAGCAGCATCGCCTGATCGTAGCCCCCGGGAGCACCGTGGCAGATCAGCACCGCAGGGCCGCTACCGCGCTCGATGTATTCCATCGGGCCCGCCTTCGTCTCGACTACCTGGCTGTCGGCATCGAGCGCGGCCAGTTTTTCCTTCTTCCAGCCCTCGAACTTCACGATGACGAACGCCCCGACCAGCAGCCCCAGCACGAGCAGCGCAAATAACGCGCGGCCAAACCAGCGGAGGAAGGAAATCATCGAGGCCTTTCCTATCCCGCCTTGGCGATGGCCTCAACTTCCAAGCGCCGACGAAATTCCGACGAATGCGTCCACTGACATATGAGTTGCCTCACGCGGAGTAATTTCTTCGGCAGCAATTGGAATGGTTTGTTGCGTAAATTACTGACACGAACGACTTTAACCCATGAAGATTCTCCCCGGATTTTTCGCCGTTCTCTTTTCCTTTCTAGGTCTCTCGGCTCCAGCTCAAGCCGTCGATCTTTCGGAATTTCTTGGCCACTACAAAGGCACCGTATCCATGACGACCGCCTTCGATGGCGGGACCACGTTTACCGGGCCCGTCAGAATCCGGGTGGCCGTTCCGAATAGCCGCGGAGACTACGCGCTTTTTCGGTTCAAGGGCTCCGCGGCGGGAAACGGGACGACCTTTACGATCAACTCCGCCTTCACCTTCATGAAGTCCTCGAAACGGTTCGTGGTAGCACCGGATCTGCTGTTCGGCATCCTGCCCGGAGCGCCGGGCGGACTCGGAAAATTTTCCGGGAGCCGGCACCTGCTCCGATTCGAGGTCCATGTCCCCGTTGGCGCGGATACGGCCACGTTTTCCGGGAGAGCGCGGTTGAAGACCTCCGGCGGCAAGCAGCGGCTACTCGTTTCCTCCAAGATCGCCACGTCCAGCCAAGGCGTGATTTTTTCGTTCAACTTCTCGGCCGTAAAAAGATGAACCGCGCGAAGCGTCGTCCGTAGGGAAAGGAGGAATGGGGGCACTCGGATTTGAACCGAGAACCAACCAGTTATGAGCCGGCTGCTCTAACCATTGAGCTATACCCCCGGTGGTGACACGGCAGCGTTACCGCAAATCACCGCCGCATGCCAGCCTCAAGCCGCGCCGCAAAAAATCGTCCCGCCCGCTCGAGCGCATCCCGTTCCGCCCGCGCTCCGAACGCGTGGCCTTCGTGCGGATAGAAAACACTTTCAACCTGGGCTTCCGCCCGGCGGCCCAGCATGAGGGCCTCGGCGCGTTCGGGGTGGACCTTCGCGTCGTCCGCTCCGTGCAGCACGAGCAAAGCCGGCAGATGTGGCGGGACGTAATTCTCGTGCTCCTCGAGCAAACCGCCGGACATCACCGCGACCGCGCCTACACCAGGTGCCTCGATCGCGGCGCGAACGCCAAGGAATCCGCCCAGCGAATATCCCAGCATGCCGATTGGCGCATGCGCCTCCGCATAATGACGCGCGATGCCAATGAGCGACGCCGTCCAATCGCCGGCGTGCTCTCGCACGTTCGCATGCGTCGCGAAAAACGTGCCCGTCGCATTGAAATAATGCACCACGCAGGCCCGGAAGCCGTGCGCGGAAAACGTCCGCGCGGCGCGGCGCATCAGCGCGCCATCGCCCAGCAATCCGCCGACCCCATGAAACAGCAGGACGACCCGGGCACGCGCGCAATCCTGCGGCTCAAAGACATCCACCCGGATTTTCCGCCCGAGGATGTGGATGTCGTCCTCCCAGCGTCGCGTCGCGGGCCGCTCGCCCGCAAAAAGCGGAGTCAGGTTCAGCGCCGTCGAAGCGCCGACCTCGAATAGATTCTCAGTCATGAGTTCCCTCCCGATTCAATAGTTATACGTATTAGACGGGGCGGCCGGACCTCTTGTTCGATCTCATTCGATCCGCCTCCGCGGCGAAAACGGCGCTTTTTCCTCCGCAGCCCGGCGGCGCTGTGTTTTTAATGCGGACCGCCATGCGTATTTTGTCCGGCATCCAACCCTCGGGTAATCTGCACCTCGGAAACTATTTCGGGATGATGCGGCCCGCCATCGAGCTGCAGCACGAGGGCGAGGCATTTTACTTCATCGCCGACCTCCACGCGTTGACGACCGTTCACGACGCCGCCGCGCTGCGCGCCCATTCCCGCGAGCTTGCCATCGACTTTCTCGCCTGCGGATTGGATCCCGCGCGCGCCTGCTTTTTCCGCCAATCCGACGTGCCGGCCGTCACCGAGCTCTCGTGGATTCTCAGCACGGTTACGCCGATGGGCCTGCTCGAGCGTTGCCATTCCTACAAGGACAAGACCGCGCGCGGCTTCGCGGCCTCGCACGGGCTCTTCGCATATCCCGTGTTGATGGCGGCGGACATCCTCATCTACGACAGCGATCTCGTGCCGGTCGGCCGCGACCAGAAGCAGCATCTCGAAGTCACGCGCGACATCGCGATCAAGGTCAACGAACTCTACGGCGAGGTCTTCAAGCTGCCCGAGCCCAGCATCCGCGCGGACACCGCGACGGTCCCCGGCCTCGACGGCGCGAAGATGAGCAAAAGCTACGGCAACGCCATCGAAATTTTCGAGGAAGAGAAGGCGCTGCGCAAAAAAATCATGTCCATCAAGACGGACTCGACCCCGGTCGAGTCGCCCAAGCCGACGGAGGACTCCGCCATCCTCGCGCTCCACAAGCTCGTCGCCTCCGAGGGCGACTACGCCGCGATGGTCGAGGCGTTTCGCAACGGCGGCACGGGCTACGGCGACTTCAAGAAGGCGCTTTTCGTCGCGACGTGGGAGTATTTTGCGCCGATGCGCGAGAAGCGCGCCGCTCTCGTTGCGGATCCGTCGTTTGTCGATGACGTGCTCCGCGCCGGCGCGGAAAAGGCAAACGCCGTCGCCGCATCCGTGATGGCCCGCGTGCGCCGCGCGGTCGGACTGGCTTGAGACGACCGCATCGCCATCGCGATTGCGTCGGCCTGCCGGGCGATTATTCTTTCGGGGTGGAATCAGGTAATGCGCCGGGCGCGGATAAGATCATCGACCTTTGGATGCACCAGAATGCGCTCGCGTGGTCGCGGGCCAAGATCGTTGCCATCACGCAGGCGTTTGTCATCGCCGTCTGGTATTACGCGATGACCGATGACCTTCCCGAGGTCGCCCTGCCGCTGGCTGCCGCGGGCGGCGCACTCACGGTCACGCTTGCGCTGCTGGCCAACGCCGACATTACGGCGCGGAACCATTTGCGCGCCAGCCTGGCGATGGTCCCACTCAAATCGACCGGCGGCCGCCTCGGCCTGGCCGTCTTCTTCGGCGTGCTCCTCGCAGCCGATCTCGGGATGAGCTGGACCGCGTGGAAAGCTCCGCATTCCATGGCCGCCCCGGCAGGCGACGACTACGACAGCACCAGCCGCGTCGTGGTCGCGAAAGAATTCCCGCCCCTCCACAAAAATTTCCGTTTTTCCGATTTACATTTCGCCCGGGCGGAGTGATTCTTTCGTCAGTTCCTCCCCCGAACTCAAGCGACGCGAATCCGAAAGGGTCCGCGTCGCTGCTTTTTGTGGACTTCCGTTCCACTGCAACGCGTGAAAGTCCCGGACGGCACCGCGTCGAGCGCCTTCGTCCTCGCGGCGCGCGGCCCGGCTTGATAGACGGAGGGGATGCGCGTCCGCACCCAGCTTGCCCTTGCCCTGTCAGCGCTGGCCGGATTCACCGCCGCGCTCATCGTCACGATCCACTATTTCTCCGACCGGGCGCTTCTTTTTCGCGAGATCCAGAGCCAGGTGCTCTCCATCGCGGCAACCGCCGCCAGCCAGGTGGATGCGGCCGCCCACGAGCGAATTCGCGCCGCCGGGCAGGAAGCCACGCCGGACTACCGCGCCGTGCAAACCACGCTGCGCGCGATTCGCAACGCCAACCGCCGCGACGACGTTTACGTCCGCTTCATTTACACGATGCGCCCCGTCGGCGACGGCAAATGGATTTACGTCGCCGATGCCGAGGAACCCGGCCCGGACTTCTCGCCCTTCGGCAGCTCCGTGGAATTCGACAATCGCGAGGCGCCGCATCTCGACCAACCCTATGCCGAAAAGGATTTCAGCCACGATTCGTTCGGTTCCTGGCTGAGCGCAAACGCGCCGATTCGCGATGCCACGGGGCGCCCGGTTGCGCTGCTCGGCGTCGATCTCGTGGCCGGCGAAGTGCAGGCGCAGCTGGATCGGCTGCTCTGGCGCGGAATCGACGCCGGCCTGTTCGCCCTCGTCATCGGCGTCGTCGGCGGGCTTCTCATCGCGCGCTGGTTCACCGAGCCGCTGGAGCGAATCGACGCCACCGTCCGCCGCATTGGCGCGGGCGAGTTCGGCGCGGAAGTGAAAATGAATCGCCGCGACGAATTCGGCGATCTCGCCGCCGCCGTGAACCAAATGGGCGTCGCCCTGCGCGAGCGCGACGCGCTCAAGGGCGCGCTCGTGCGCTACGTCTCCCGCGAGGTTGCCGAGGAGGTCCTGGCCGGCAACAGCGGCGTGCTCAAGGGAACGCGCAAACAGATCACCGTGCTCATCGTGGACATCCGAAATTTCACGGCGATTTCCGCCCAGCTCGAACCGGAGGTCGTGCTGGAATTCCTCAACCGCTTTTTCACCCGCATGATTGAGATTATTTTCGAGCACCGCGGCACGCTCGATAAATTCCTGGGCGACGGTTGCCTGGCCATTTTCGGCGCGCCGTTGGAAGACCCCGAACATCCGCGGAATGCCGTGCGGGTCGCGCAGGCGATGCTGGCCGCGAGTGACGATCTCGGCAGCGGCCTGCGGGAGCACGGCATCGAGCTGCGCATCGGCATCGGACTCCACACCGGCGAGGCGATCGTCGGCGACATCGGCTCCGATCAGCGCACGGAATACACCGCCATCGGCGACACCGTGAACGTCGCGTCGCGGCTGGAAACGATGAACAAGGAATACGGCACGCGCCTGCTCGCCAGCGAGGCCGTGGTGCGCGGCGCCGGCGACGAATTCTCCTTCCGCCAGGTCGCCGAGGTCGCGCCGCGCGGCGTTTCACACCCGATGAAAATCTTCACGCTGGCCGACTGAGCATGCACGCGATGTGGCTGGAGTGGATGACCCACGGTCTCGACTGGGTCGAGCAAAGCGGCTGGGTCGGATGGATTGCCTTCGTCGCGATCTACACGATCACCTGCGTGCTTTTTCTCCCCGGCTCCGTGCTCACGATCGGCGCCGGCGCGATCTATGGTTTCTGGGGCGGCACGCTGCTCGTCTCGATCAGCAACCTCGTCGGCGCACTCGTGAATTTTTTGACGAGTCGCTACCTCCTGCGCGGCTGGCTGCAACGGCGCTTCGCTCACAACAAACGCTTCCACGCACTCGACGACGCCATCGCCAACGACGGCTGGCGCATCGTCCTGCTCAGCCGCATTTCGCCGGTCGTGCCGCACAGCATCGTGAGCTACGCGTGCGGGCTCACGAAACTCTCGCTCACAAAATTCGCGCTCGCCTCGTGGATCGGGTTCGTGCCGATCAGCGCGGCTTATTCCTATGCCGGCGCGTTTCTTGGAAAGTTCGCGCGACTGAAGGCCGGCCTGCCGCACGGCGAGGAATCCTGGACGACATGGGCATTCTACGCACTCGGCCTCGTGGTCACCATTGTTGTGACGGTGTGGTCCGCACGCATCGCGACCCGGGCGATGCGCGGCAAAGTGAAGACCTAGATTTTCAGGGCCCGGGGAGAGAGGGCACGCGGACGACGGCGCTCCTGGAAAGTTTGCAGGACGACGTAGAACGACGGAACGAACACGACCGCGAGGCAGGTGGAGGCGAGCATGCCGCTGGCAACGGCGAGGCCGAGGCATTTGCGGGCGGTGGCTCCCGCTCCGCTCGCAAGGATGAGCGGCACCGCGCCGAGGATGAACGTGAGGGACGTCATGATGATCGGACGGAAGCGGGAGCGCGCCGCGCCGACGGCCGAGTCGATGATGCTCTCGCCGGCGGCGTGGTGCTCCCGCGCCATTTCGACGACGAGGATCGCATTCTTGGCGGAAAGGGCGATGAGCAGGACGAGGCCAATCTGGACGTAGATGTTGTTCGGAAGGCCAACGGCCTTCATCGCCAGCACCGTGCCGAGGACGGCGAGCGGCACGGCGAAGAGCACCGCCAGCGGCGTGATCCAGTTCTCGTATTGGCCGGCGAGCACAAAATACACGAGCACAAGCGACATCGCGAAGATGAGCGTGGTCGCGGCCCCGGCGAGCTTTTCCTGATACGACATCGCAGTCCATTGATACTTCATACCGGAGGGCAGAAGTCGGGTGGCGATGCCCTGCAACAGGTCCATGGCCTGGCCGGAGCTGAATCCCTGCGTGGAACCGCCGACAATCGCGGCAGAGGGATAGACATTGTAGAGCGCGACGATGGCCGGACCCGCCGCGGAGTTGATCGCCGCGAGCGAACCAAGCGGCACCATGTCGCCGTTCTCGTTGCGCACGGTGTATTGTTTGATGGCCTCCGCCTTGCCGCGGTAGGGCAGGTCGGCCTGGGCAAAGACGTTGAACGAGTGGCCGAATTTCGTGAACTGGTTCACGTAGCTGGAGCCGACATACGTTTCGAGCGCGTCGAAGATATTCGCGGCCTTCACGTTGTAGATGCGGGCCTGCGAGCGGTTCACCTCGAAGGAGAGCTGCGGCACGTCGGCGCGAAACGGCGTGAGCGCCATGCGAATGCCGGGATTTTTGCGCGCCTCGGCGGCGATGGCGTAAGCGGCATCCTGGAGCTTTTTGTAGTTGAAGCTCCCGTCGGTGAGGTTGATCTGCATCTGGAAGCCGCCGGAGAGGCCCAGGCCGGTGATGGGCGGCGGCACGAGCACGAGACTGTTGGCGTCCGGCACCGTGAGCACGGCCTGGCAGAGGCGGTCATACGTGGGCAGCAAGCCCTCCGCCTTGCCGCGCACGGCCCAAGGCTCGAGCATTACGTAAACGATGCCGGCGTTGGCGAGCGAGGCGTTGTTGTCGATGGGCGAAATGCCGCCGATCTCGATCGTGTGCGCCACGCCCGGCACCTTCTGGATCGCCGAAGCGATCTCGTGCATGGCTTCCTGCGTGCGGCCCAGCGAAGCGGCATCGGGTAACTGCACGGCGACCATCATGTAGCCTTGGTCTTCGGTGGGGATGAACGCCGTTGGCGTGCGCACGAGTCCCCAGATGGCGCCTGCGACGAGCAACGCCGCGACGAAAGTCACCAATCCGCCGTGATGCACCATCCGCCCGATCAGGCGCGCGTAGGCATTCTCCAACGGCTGATAGACTGCGTCGAACGCGCGGCAGAAGAGGTTCTTTTTTCTCGCGGGATCGACCGCGCGCAACCACAGCGCACATTGCGTGGGCTTGAGCGTCGCAGCGTTGATTCCGCTCAGGATCGCGGTGACGGCGATGACGAGCGCGAACTGGCGATACATCTGTCCCGTGATGCCCGGCAGAAATGCCGCGGGCAGGAAGACCGAGATGAGCACGAGCGTGACGCCGACGATCGGCCCGAAAAGCTCGTCCATCGCGGCGATGGCGGCGTTTTTGGGCGTTAAGCCTCGTTCGATGTGGCGGGCCGCGCCCTCGACCACAACGATGGCGTCATCCACCACGATGCCAATGGCGAGCACGATGGCGAAGAGCGTGAGCGTATTGATCGTGAAGCCGAGTGCGGCCATCCCGGCGAAGGCGCCAATAATCGTCACCGGCACCGTGGTCGCGGGAACGAGCGTCGCGCGCCAGTCCTGCAGGAAGACCATGATGACGAGCAGCACAAGAAATCCGGTCTCGAACAGCGTCTTGTAAACCTCCGAGATCGACTCACTCACAAAGATCGTCGTGTCGAACGGGATCTCGTATTTGAGCCCGGGCGGAAAATTCTTCGCGAGCTCGTCCATCTTCGCGCGCACGCGCTTTGCGGTGTCCAGCGAGTTCGAGCCCGGAAGCTGATAAATGGCCACGCCGCCAGCGGAATGGCCGTCGTATTTGAAGAACTGCCCGTATTGCTGCGAGCCGAGTTCCACTCGCGCGACATCCTTCAGTCGCGTGATGCGCCCGCCATTCTGCGTGTCGGATTTTACGACGATGTCCTCGAAGCCCTCGATCGTGCTGAGCCCGCCGTTCACGTTCACCGTGAGCGCGTAGGCCTGGCTGGCCGGCGCGGGCGCGGAGCCGATCTGTCCGGCGGTGACATCGACGTTCTGCGACTGGATGGCCTTGATGACGTCGTTCGGCACGAGCGAGCGCGCCTGGAGCTGATCGGGATTCAGCCAGATGCGCATGCTGTATTGGCCGACCCCGAAGACGGTGACTCCTCCCACGCCCTCGACGCGTTCGAGTTCGTTCTCGAGATTAAGCGTGGCGTAGTTGTTGAGAAACAGCGCGTCGAACTCGTTGGTCGGCGACGTGAGCGTGACGATCTGCAGGATGGCGGTGGACTTCGTTTGCGTGACCACGCCCTGCGTTTGCACGGCGGAGGGAAGCTGCGCCACGGCCTGCGAGACGCGATTCTGCACGAGGATCTGGGCCTCGTTGGGGTCCGTGCCGATGTCGAACGAGACGATGAGCGTGTAATTGCCGCCGTTCGTGCAGGACGACTGCATGTAGATCATGCCCTTCACGCCGTTCACCGCCTGCTCGATGGGCAACGCGACCTTGTCCACCATCGTGCGCGCGCTCGCACCGGGGTAGGATGCCGTCACCTGGATCGTGGGCGGCGTGATGGCCGGGTATTGCGCCACGGGCAGCGTCGCGATGGCCACCGCGCCAAGCAGCATCATTACGAGCGCGATGACGTTCGAGAGGATGGGGCGCTCGATGAAGAACTTCGACAGCACTAGGCGGGAGCGGGTTCCGGCGCGACAACGGCGGCTTGCTTGCGCTCGTGCAGGCGTTGCAGCACGACGAAAAACGACGGGACGAACACTACGGCGAGGCACGTCGAAGCCAGCATGCCGCTCGCGACGGCAATGCCGAGCGACTGCCGCGACGCCGCGCCGGCCCCGGTTGCGAGGATGAGCGGCACCACGCCGAGGATGAAGGTAAACGACGTCATCAGGATCGGGCGGAAACGCGACCGCGCGCCTTCCACGGCGGCATCAAGGATGGACAGGCCGCCCTCGCGTTTCTGCCGCGCCATTTCCACGACAAGGATCGCGTTCTTCGCCGAGAGCGCGATGAGCAGCACGAGGCCGATCTGCACGTAGAGGTTGTTCGGCAGGCCGGTGAGCCGCAGCGCCGTAAGCGTGCCAAGAACCGAAAGCGGGATGGCGAAGATCACGCCGAGCGGCAGGATCCAACTCTCGTATTGCCCCGCGAGCACGAAATAGACGAGCAACATGGCGAGCGCGAAGACGAAGACCGTGGCCGCTCCGGTGAGCTTTTCCTGATACGAGAGCGCGGTCCATTGATACTTCATGCCCTGCGGCAGCAGGCGCTGCGCAATCTTCTCCATCGTCTTCAATGCCTCGCCGGAGCTGTATCCGGCCTGCGCTGAGCCGATGATGGCCGCAGAGGGATAGAGGTTGTAGAGCGAGATGGCGGCGGGGCCGTGCGTCGCGTCGATCGAGGCCAGCGAGCCAAGCGGCACCATGTTGCCGGAGGAATTGCGCACCGTGTAGGTCTTGATCGCGCGCGGATCGAGGCGATACGGCGTGTCGGCCTGCGCATAGACGTCGAACGTGCGACCAAACTTCGTGATCTGGTTCACATACGTGGACCCCAGATACGTCTCCAGCGCGCTGAACACATCGTTCGCCGACACGCCGTAGGTCTCCGCTTCGCGGCGGTTGAGCGTGAAGGCCAGCTGCGGCACGTCGGCGCGGAAGGGCGTGAGCACCGTTGGACCGATCTCCGGGCGCTTCGCGGCTTCGTTCACGATCGCCTGCGTCACGCTTTGCAGTCGCTGGTAGTCGAAGGTCCCATTGCTCAGCTCGACCTGCATTTGAAAGCCGTCGGAGAGCCCGAGGCCCTGGATCGGCGGCGGCAGCATCACGAGGCAATTCGCCTCCTGCACCGTGGCGACGGCCTTGATCATGTTTCGATTGATCACGCTGAGCTCCTCGGCACGGCCGCGCTCCTTGGACGGCTTGAGCACGGCGTAGATCACGCCGGAGTTGAACAGCGATGCGCTGCTGTCGATGGGCGATGAGCCGCTGCCGCCGATCACGATCGTCTCCGCCACGCCGGGCACCTTGCGAATGACATCCGCCAGCGCCTGCATCGCGACCTGCGACCGCCCGAGCGCGGCGCCGTCGGGCAACTGCACCGCGACCATGATGTAGCCTTGATCCTCGGTCGGCAGGAAGCCCGTGGGCGTGCGGAAGAGTCCGATGAGCGAGAGCACCACAAGGCACAGCGCAATGATCGTCATCACCATGCTGTGATGCACCATGCGGTTGATGAGGCCCGCATACCAGCGCTCGAGCGGCTCATACAGGGCGTTGAAGCCGCGAAAGAAGGCGTTCTTCTTTTTGTTTGGATCGTGAACGCGGAGCCAGAGCGCGCACTGCGTCGGCTTGAGCGTCATCGCATTGATGCCGCTGAGCAACGCAGTGACCGCGATGACGAGCGCGAACTGCCGATACATCTGCCCGATGATTCCCGGCAGGAACGCGGCCGGCAGAAACACCGCCATCAGCACGAGCGTGACGGCAACAATGGGCCCGAAGAGTTCCTTCATCGCTGCGATGGCCGCATCGTGCGGAGACAGGCCGCGCTCGATGTGCTTGGACGCGCCTTCCACCACGACGATCGCGTCGTCCACGACAATTCCGATGGACAGCACGATCGCGAAAAGCGTGAGCGTATTGATCGTGAATCCCATTGCCGCCATGCCGGCAAATGCGCCGATGATCGTCACGGGCACGGTCGTCGCCGGCACGAGTGTCGCGCGCCAGTCCTGGAGGAAGACGACGATCACGAGCAGCACGAGGAATCCCGCTTCGAACAAGGTCTTGTAAACCTCCCGCACCGATTCCTTCACGAAGAGCGTGTTATCGAGCGGGAACGAATNCTCGAGCTGCTCGGGGAAGGCTTTCGAGAGTTCCGCCATCTTGGCGCGCACTCGTTTCGCGGTCTCGAGCGCGTTCGAGCCGGGAAGCTGATAAATGGCCACTCCGCCGGTCGGGCGGCCGTTGAATTCCGAGAATTGATTGTAGGACACCGCGCCGAGTTCCACGCGCGCGACGTCCCGCAGGCGCGTGATCTGTCCGCCGTTCTGCGTGTTCGACTTCACGATGATGTCCTCGAATTCCTCGACCGTGTTGAGCTGGCCGTTCGAGTTCACCGTGAGCTGGAAAGCCTGCGTCTTCGCGGAGGGCGGGCTGCCGACCTGTCCGGACGTGACCTCCGCATTCTGATCCTGGAGCGCGGAAACGACATCGCTCGGCACGAGCGAACGCGCCTGCATCGCCACGGGATTCAGCCAGATGCGCATGCTGTATTCGCCCACGCCGAAGACCGTCACGCCGCCCACGCCGTCGATGCGCGAGAGTTCGTTTTGCAGGTTGAGCGTCGCGAAGTTGTTCAGGAAAAGCGCGTCGTAACGGTTGTCCTTCGAGTCGAGCGTGATGATCTGAAGGATCGCCGTGGATTTGCTCTCGGTGACGACGCCCTGCGTCTGCACGGCGGAAGGCAGCTGGGCGAGCGCGGCGGAGACGCGGTTCTGCACGAGCACTTGCGCGGCATCGGGGCTCGTGCCGATCTTGAAGGAAATCGTGAGCGCGTAGTTGCCGTCGTTGCTGGACGAGGACTCCATGTAGATCATGCCCTCGACGCCGTTCACCTGCTGCTCAATGGGCAGGGCGATTTTGTTGATCACCGTCTGCGCACTGGCGCCCGGATAATAGGCCGTCACGAGCACGGTGGGCGGCGTGATCGAAGGGAACTGCGCGATGGGCAGCACGCCGATGGCCACGCCGCCGAGGAGCATCATCACGCAGGCGATGACGTTCGAGAGAACCGGTCTTTCGATGAAGTATTTCGAGAACATCCGGCGCGTGGTTGCGGGCGGCTACTTTTCTTCGGCGACGGGATCCGGCTCCAGCATGGCCTGCACGGTCTGGCCGACGCGCACATTCGGGATGCCATTCACGACCACGCGGTCCGACGGATTCAATCCCTTCGCGATGGCGCGCACCGCGCCGTTGAGCGGGCCCTTCACCACGCTGCGGCGCTCGATCACATTTTGCGCATTCACGACAAATACGAAGTCGCCCTGCTGGTCGCTCAGCACGACGGCGTTCGGCACCACGAGGCCGGGCTTCGGCGCGCCGAGCGGCACGCGCACCGTGGCGAACAACCCGGGAAACATCGCGCGGTCTTCATTCGGAAAAACGCCGCGCAACTGGATCGTGCCGGTCGAGGTGTCCACGCTGTTGTTGGAGAAATCCAGCACGCCCCGGTGCGGGAAATCGGTTTCGTTCTCCAACTGCGCGAAGACCGGCGTCCGGTTCACGGCGCTTTTGTCCGCCATGCCGGCGGCCTTCATCATCTGGCGGAGCTTCAGCGCGTCGCGCGTGTTGATCGAAAAGTTCACGTAGATCGGCACGATCTGCTCGATGGTAACGAGTTGCGTGGGATTCATCGGGCTGTTGCCGACGAGATTGCCGACATCGACCTGATGCTCGCCGAGCAATCCGTCGAAAGGCGCGACCATCTGCGTGTAGCTGAGGTTGAGCTTCGCCAGGGCCACGTTCGCCTCGCCCTGCTGCTGCTGGGAATAGTATTGCTGCACGCTCGCCTCGGAGGTGGCGTTCTTTTTGATCATCACGAGCTGCCGATTGTATTCCTCGGTCGCGTAGGTGAGCTGCGCCTGGTAGAGCTTGAGGTCCTGGATGTATTGGTCCTGCTGGATCGTGAAGAGCGGCGTGCCCTTCTTCACGTAGGTGCCGTCCTGGAAATGAATCGCCTCGAGGAAGCCCTCGACGCGCGCGACGATGTTCACGCTTTGCACCGCGCCGACCGTGCCGGTGAAGTCCATGGTGTCCGTGACCTCGGCCGTCTTCGGGTTGGCCACCGTCACGTGAACGGGCGCGGCCTCGCCCGCGACCTTCTTCTCGCAACCGGCGAGGAAGGCCACAGCGAGGATCGCGCCGACCGCGACGGCAAAAGGCGTTCGTGTTTTCATTTGTTGATGTTGAGCAGATTCCAGATCCACGGGCGTCCCTTGGGCACTTCGACGGGTTGATCTTCGGGCGACGTCGCGGGAATATGACGGGCAGGTTCCATCATGCGGCCCCAGGGCACCGTCTTCTGCATCTCCGTTTTCACCTCGTCGGAAATCACATCCCTGCCCTGGCGCAATTCCCAGCCGCCGCCGACCGCGCGGTAAACCGCCACGACGCCGAGCATCACGTCGCCCTGGGTGCCCACGAGCGAATTCTCCACGCTGAGCTGCTGCTGCAGGGAGTTGAGCACCGTCGTGAAATCCGTCTGGCCCGCCTTGTAACGGTCGATCGAGAGGCGCGTCGAATTCCTGGCCGAATTCACCGCCGTCTGGAGGAAGCCGGCGCTCTGCCGCCCGTATTTGAAGCCCGCAAGCCCGTTCTCGACCTCCTTCTGCGCGGTGAGAACGGTATTCTGATAATTCAGGATCGCCTCCTGGAAGCTGGCGTCCTGCACCCGCACCTTGTTGATGAGTCGGCCGTAATTGAAGATCGGCATCGTGAACGATCCTGCGCTCTGGAGGATGCTGTTCTGCCAGTTGAAGATGTCGGAGAGCTTGTTGTCGCCCACGTTGTTCGACGAGTAACCGAACGTGCCGTTGAGCGAGAAGGCCGGGAGCAGATTCGCCACCTGCACGCCGATCTTCGCGGACTGCGAGGCCGCGTCGAGACCCGCCTGGCGCACGTCGGGGCGGCGGCGCAGCAAATCGCGCGGGATGCCTGCGAGCATCTTCTCCGGCGGCGTGGGAAGGCGACCCGGCTTCAGCAGGCGATCCACGGCATCCGGCGGCACGCCGAGTTGCACCGCGAGGCCGTTCTTCGTCTGCCGCAGGGTGTTCTCCAGCCCGGGAATCTGCGCCTGCGTCTCCGCCAGCTCCGTCTGCGCCTGCGCCACGTCGAGCTGGCTCGTCTGCCCGGCCTGGAAGCGATCGTTAGCGATGCGGAGACTTTCCTTCTGCACCTCCACGTTTTCCTCGTTCACGCGGATCTGCGCCTGCGTCGTGCGGATGTTCACGTAGCTGTTCGCCACGTCGCCGATGAGCGTCACCAGCGCATTATCGTAGGCCGCGACCGAGGAGAGGAACGTCGCCTTGTCCGACTGAATCTGCCGACGATACTTGCCCCAGAAATCGATCTCCCATGTCGAGGAGAACAGGAGCTGATTCATGAACAGATTCGGCCCGAGCTGCACGCCACTACCGCTGTGGTTGTTGCTGAGTTGCTGCGAAAGCGCCTGGCCAAGCGGCGTGCCGGGCTGAAACGACGAAAGCGAATTGCCGCCACTCTCCTGCGGCGGCAGATAGTAGTAGCTCGTGCCGCCGGAGATGCCCTGCTGCTGCGGGAAGAGATTGCCGATCGAGCCATTGAGCTCCGCGCGAGCCTTGAGAATTTTGACGCCCGCGATCTGCAGCGTCGGGTTGTTTCGATAGGCAATCTCGATGAGCTGGTTCAGCACGGGATCGCGAAACTTCTTCCACCACAGCACGTCGGCGGCACTCTGCGACCGCCCCGACACCACACCGCTATCCACCCAGGCATTCTCCACCTTCGCCTTCGGCGTGGAATAATTCGGCCCGACCATGCAGGACGACAAAACCGCCGCGCCGCTCGCAACAAGGAGCCAGGCCGAAGCACGGCGTAAGGAGGCAAAGCGGGGCGGCAATTTCAAAGAGGGGAAGAGTGGTTTGCTCCCAACCGTTGGTGTGTCCCGCTGGCTGTCGGACGCTTGCGGTGACTAACCGAATTGGCAGGAAATGACGACCAAAAGTTCGGACGCTTGTCAAAAGCCCATTGATCCGCATCGGCCTCCTTGCGAATGCAGGGGCGATCCGCTCCGCGACCTGCCAGGCGGGTAAACGCGGAGCCATCACTGGCGGGCGGTGTTGTTTCGGACGATCCCGCCTTGTCCGCCTCATTTCTCGGCGAAGGGTGGCAGCCCACGGGAGCACCGTCCGACTGAATGTTCCCGTGGCGCACCTCCCGCGGGGAGAGGCGGCCATACTCGGGATCGTCTGTTCGTGCCTACTCGACGTTGGCGCCGACGACGGCGGCCATCTGCATCATGTTGATGGTCTCGCCTTCCTTGAGCTTCGTGAGGTCGGTCACCGAACCCGATTTGCTCTTCGATTTCGTGTTCTTGAAGATGGGGAGAAGCTTCGCGTCGGCCACGATGTATTTGCCCGCGTTCTCCGCTTTTCCGTTCTCCGTCTTCGTCTGCAGCTTGTTCGCCTTGATGTAATCCCAAAGTTTCTTGGTGATCTCGGTTCTTGGGAGTTCCTTGGCTCCCAGGAAAGCGGCCAGTTCAGGTTTCAGTTTTACGGGGCGGTTCAGTCCTTTTGCTTCTTCCATAATATTGTTGGGGTTTGATTGGGGTTCGCCTACTCGAATCGCTTTTGGCGGCGGCGTCCAGAACCGAGTGGAAGGAGGTTGGCCCTGCGTCGGGCCTTTCGACGATCAGCCGAGTGCGTGGGTGGCGTGCGTGATGGAGGCTCCGGCTCGCAGCGCAGCGGCGACGATGGTGGCTTCCGCGATCTCCGCGTCACTCGCGCCGGCCTTGCGCGCGCCGGCGGTGTGGATGTCGATGCAGTAGGGGCATTGCGTGGTCGTGGCGACCGCGATCGCAATGAGTTCCTTGTATTTTGCGGGGATCGCGCCGTCGGCAACGGCGAGTTTGTCGAAGGCCCAGAAGGCTTTCATCGCGTCCGGCGCGAGTTCGTTGAGCTTCGCAATCCTGCTTAGGTTTTCCTTGGAATACATGGGGTCGTTTTTGTTGGTGGGTTCAGTTTCGGGTGGCGGTGATTTCGAGGTATTCCGCGGCGACCTCCGTGGTGCCGGGAGTTTCGGAAATGTTGTGGGCCGTTTGGAGTTCGACGAGCGCGCTGCGCAACGAATCCTGCGCCGCGGGATCGAGCGCCTCGAAGGCCTTGAGCGTTGGACCGTAGTAGCGGCGAAAGAACTCCACCGTTTCGGCGGGCGGAAAGGGATAGCGCATGCGGGCGATCCGGCGGGTGAGGTGCAGCCCTGCGAATCCCTCCCGCAGGCGCTCGCGCACGGTCGGTTCGTCGCCCCAGTCCATCGGCGAGGGAACGCCGGCTGGCGGCGGCGGCAGGTGCGCCTTGAACACCTGGAACATTTTTCCGATGAAGCCCTCGGGCGTCCAGTTGGCCAGCGCGATCCGGCCGCCGGGCCGCGTGACGCGGTGCAGCTCGGCGACGACGACATCGGGCCGCGGCGCGAACATCACGCCGAACATGCTCACCGTGAGATCGAATTGCGCGTCGGCGATGGGCAGCGCCTCCGCGTCGCCCTCGGTGTAGCCGATGCGCAGGCCGCCGATCGCGGCGCGGGTGCGGGCCTGGGCAATGAGATTGGCGGCGATGTCGATGCCGCTCGCTTCACAGCCGTGCCGTGCGGCGACGACGGCGAGATTGCCCGTGCCGCACGCGACATCGAGCACCCGCTGTCCGGGATGCAGGGATTGCCGCGTCATGAATTCTTCGGCGGCGGTTTCGATGCTGTGCGCGATTTCTCCGAAGTCGCCGGATTCCCAGGTGGCCTTTTGTCTGGCCTTGATCGCGTGGAGATTCGGAATGTTGGATGTTGGCTGCGGCGCCGGGCGCGGCGCGGGTGGTGCGTCGATGACGTTTTCGGATGCTTTCATGTGCCGGTCATCATGGATAAAGCCGTCCGGGACCGCTTTGCTGCGCGGCCCAAAGAATTGACTGAGCGGCTCAGGCTGAGACCGTCGAATCCTGCCGATAGGCGAGCGGCGGCACGCCGAAGCGCTGCTTGAACACGCGGCTGAAGTGCGAGACGTCCTCGAAGCCGCTCTCGAACGCGATTTCCGTGACGTTCATCGGCGAGTTGCGCAACAGCCTGGCGGCATGTTCGAGGCGGCGCTGCACGAGCCACTTGCCGGGCGACTCGCGGTAGTGCGCCTGGAACTCGCGCTTGAACGACGACAGGCTGCGGTGGCAGAGCTTCGCGTATTCCTCCAGCGAGAGGTTGAAGCGAAAATTTGCCTCCATGATTTCCACGACCGAGGGTGCGTCACCCGCGCCCATCGCGCGGAAATACGCCGCGAGGCCGGCGTTCGTTCCGCTCGTGAGCACGCTGAGGACGAGTTCCTTCAGCTTGAGGACGACGAGCGGCTCGGGCGGTTTTTCCGTGCCCTCGAGATAGGTGCGCATGGACTGGAAAAGCGCGGATAGCGCGACATCGTTCTCCACGCGCAAGGCAGCCGGTATCGGCGTGGTGGCGGCCGCCGGCAGGCTCAACGCGCCGATCGCCTCGCGAATCGTGGCACGGAGAAGCGCGTCGGGAATGAAGAGCATCAGCAGGCAGACATCCTCCTCGAAGTGCTGCTCCACGATGGTCGCGCCTTTCTTGAAAAAGAGCGTGTCGCCGGGATTGGCCTTCCAAATTCCGTCCGACGTGTGCCACGTCTTTTTTCCCGTGACCACGTGCACGAGATAATCGCTCTCGGTCCAGTTCGGCAGCAGCTTTTCCGGCGCACCGCACGTGTATTCGGCGAACAAAATGTCGCCGATCTCGAGCCGGTTGTAGCTCGGGTTCGTGCGCACCGCCTGGAAGAGATTTAGCATGCCGTGAGAGAAATCCGGCCCGAGATCCTACACGAGGGCGGCTCGCTCGCCACGGGGGAACTTCGGAGCGTCCGCTATAAAAACCTCCGCTTGACATGCAACCAATTGGTTGCCTATTGTCCCTCGCAATGGACACAGTGTTCAAAGCGCTGGCCGATGCGAGCCGCCGGGAGTTGCTGGACCAGTTGCACAGGAGCAACGGCCAGACGCTGTCGGAGTTGTGCGGGCATCTGGACATGAGCCGGCAGGCGGTAACGAAGCATTTGGTTCTCCTCGAGGAGGCCAATCTCGTCGCCACCGTCTGGCGCGGGCGCGAGAAGCTGCATTTCCTCAATCCGGTGCCGCTGCACGAGATCTCCGAGCGCTGGATCGCCAAATACGAACGCCCTCGCCTCGACGCGTTGAGCGACCTGAAACGGGATCTCGAAGAAACCAAACCAAAGAAAAAATGACTGCCACCGAAAAGACCGACTTCGTCTATGCCATCATCATTCGCACCACGCCGGAAAAGCTGTGGGAGGCGCTCACGAGCGGGGAATTCAGCGAGCGATACTGGTTCGGATTCCGCGTGCAATTCGACCTCAAGGCCGGCGGAAAAATGCACATCGTTCCGCCGAAGGGAATGGAGTTCGCCGGAGACCACGCCGGCGAGGTGCTGGAATGCGAGCCCGGCCGGAAGCTCGTTTACACCTGGAAGCAGGCCGATCCGCCGGAGATCGCGGCGAAACGCGAGGGACTTTCCCGCGTGACGTATGAGCTCTTCCCGATGGGCGAAATGGTGAAGCTCCGCCTCCTGCACGAAAACCTCCTGCCCGATGACGTCGAGAGCAATCCGACCACGTTCCGCGGCGTCAACAATGGCTGGCCGGCCGTTCTCAGCAGCCTGAAGAGCCTGCTCGAGACCGGCGAGGCCATGACCTTCCAGTCCGACTGCAAAGCCTGAATCCAAACAACGAACCCAAACCGATATGAACACCGAAAAATCGACCTTCGTTTACGTCATCTACATCCGCACCACGCCGGAAAAACTCTGGGCCAAACTCACCGAGACGGGGACCGCGCGCGAATTTTTCTGGGCTACGGAGCTGCATGCCGACTGGAAAGTGGGCGGAGCCTGGAAGAGCACCGCACCCGACGGCACCCTCGTGGACGGCGGGGAAGTGCTGGAGATCGACCCTCCGAAGCGACTGGTCCTGAAATGGCGTCACGAGATGCAGCCCGAGAAGAAGGCCGAGGGTGACTCCCGCATGACCTGCGAGCTGGAGCCCAAGGGCGAAATGGTGAAGCTCACCGTGATCCACGAGATGAATCGGGGCCAATCGAAATTCATCCAGGCGGTTTCCAACGGCTGGCCGACCATCCTCTCCAGTCTCAAGAGCCTGCTGGAAACGGGTGAGGCGCTGGAAGACACGCGCACCTGGTAGTCGCGACAGGGCGGCCGTTCCGAAATCCGGCCCTCCCGCAGCGTGAAATCACGCCGGGAGGGTCTGCGGACGGCAATCAATCGGGAATCTCGGCTTCGACGAGTTTTGCCAGCAGCACGAGCGATTCCTGCCAGCCGAGATAGCACGCTTCGACGGGAATCGCGGCGGGAATGCCCTCCTGCGTGATGTTCACTTCCGTGCCGCAGAAGACCGGTTTCAAACGGACCGTCGTGACCATCTCTCCGGCCAGGTTGGGATCGTCGAACCGATCATTGTAACGCAGAAGCTCATGCGGCTGGAGCTCGAGATAGGTTCCGCCGAAGGAATGGCTGCTTCCGGTGCTGAAGTTGGTGAACGACATTTTGTAGGCGCCACCGACGCGGGCATCGAGGTGATGCACGTTGCCCGTGAATCCGTTCGGAGGAAGCCATTTGGTCATCGCGTCCGCGTCAAGGAACGCCCGGTAAATGCGTTCCGGGGTCGCGCGCAGCACCCGGTGCAATCGCACGGTGCCGGTTTCGGTGGTGGGGATGGGATCGTTGGATTCCGGGTTCATGTGATGATGACGAATGAGAGGTTCGAGTCAGGACATGCCGGCCACTTTAGCTCCGTCGCCCGAATCGCGCGCCGGATTTTTTTCGGGAAGACATCCCTCCGAGTTTCGGACGCCGGGAAAACTTTCGGCGCGTTCCGCTTCCTGATCTTCGGAAATCGATTCAACATGGCCTTCCCGATTTCGTCGGACCGACGAGTTCCGGCGGCATGCGATCTCCGTCCCCAATGAAAAATCTCCTCCTGGCCATGTCGCTCGTGGTGCAAGGAATACGGCGCCGGCCGGGTCTTCTACACCTCTCTCGGCGGCATCGAGTGGGCGTTGAGCTTGAAAACAACCGCCGGGAGATAGGGGTTCGCATTCCTCGTTCACCGTGATGCGGCTGTTTCCCTTTCTTCTGGTCGCCGTCATGGGGACGCCGCTCGCGGCGGCCGCAATCATGGGGCGGGAGGCCGGGCATGTGCGGGTGCTCTTTGGCGGCGATACGTGCTACGGGGAAAGCTACGGCGGGAGCCCCGTGGTGGCAAAGGGCTACGACTACTCGATTGCGAACCTTGCGCCGTTGCTGCGGGCGGTGGATTTCCGCGTCCTCAATCTGGAAACGCCGCTCACCCTGCGCCGGGCGACCGCGCTGCCGGGCAAGGATTACCTCCATTACAGCGATCCGGTGAAGCTGCCGGCGGTCTTTGCGGCCTGGCGCCCAATGGCCTTTTCGCTCGCGAACAACCACACGCTCGACCAGGGGTCCGCCGGACTCGACGACACGTTCACCGCGCTCCGGACGGCGGGAATCGAGTGGTTCGGAGCGGGTCGAAATCTCACCGAGGCCGCCCGGCCATTGCTGGAGGAACTGCGCGTGGGCGACCGGACCATCACGCTCGCCGTCTTCGGCGCGTTTGAATATCGCCCGCGATACGACGCGGATTTTCATTTCTACGCGGGCACCGACCGGCCGGGCGCCGCACCTCTAGCCTCCGCGCGACGGGCGATTGCGGACCTTCGGCGACACGTGCCGGATGCGTTCGTGGTCTGGTTCGTGCATTGGGGCGAGAACTACCGGTGGAAAAATCGCGCGCAGGCCGCCACGGCGCGGGCGTT
>JGI24033J26618_1000028_pt1 | contig 22509 bp, 17 predicted proteins | sample KBSMisM7withPhiX_FD_26618 | JGI IMG/M metagenome (IMG submission 26618)
GATCGTCACTGTTTGCATGTTCCGATAAAGCTTCACCCGACTCTGCGACGCATACTCGGTGAGCCCCCCCGCCGCAGTGACCGCAGAGAGAACGGTCAAATCCGGGGTGTAGGGTACTCGTTGCGGCAGTCGAACCTCTCCGCCGACATTTACGAATCGGGCGCTTTGGGGCACGCTCACGGTAATGGTGGGGTTGGAGTAAACCCCCTGCTGGACGTAGGCGTCTTGAATCGCACTTTGTAACTCCTCCTGGGTCAAGCCACTTGCCTTGATACGCCCGATCTGCGGCACGTTCACATAGCCCTCGGTATCGACCGTGTAAACTCCCGTAACCTGCTCAATCTCCTCCCGGGGAACGCCGCCCAAACGAATATCGATGGAGTCTCCGGCGCGCAGGTGTGCGCCCTGGCTTTCGGAGTCGTCAGTATTCCCCTCGAGCTGCGCAAAGCTGGGAATTTCAACGTCGGACTTTTGGGAACTGCAGGCCGTCAACGCCATCAGGGCAGCGCAGAACGCAAGGAGAACAAAACGGGAGGTCATAAATGAAAGTTCAGTATTCGTCTCGCGAGCTGACGCGGGAAGCCTTCTCACTTGCAACCACGGCCGGCGCAACAGGCGATTTCGGTTTCTTGACCGCCTTCTCCGCTTCGTTGTGATATGAGTAATAATTCGTCTGATATTGGTAGTATTGATCGAGACGAATATCGACGTTGTTGAGCACGGCGCCCAACAGGTTGCCGCCGGCATTAATGACGGCATTCTTCACCCTCAGCAGCATCGAGCGGGGGAAACGTCGATGTTGAATCACCAGCGCCGTCAAATCCACTGCCCTCACGATCACCGACGTATCGCTCACGCCAAGAATCGGCGGTGCATCGACGAACACCATATCGTAACGTCGCTTCACTTCGGTAATCAGCTCCGACATCCGGCGCGAATTCAACATCGCAATTGCTCCCGGCGGCAACTTGCCGGAGGGCACCATGTCGAGTCCCTCCACCTTGCTCGGAACAATCAGTTCGTCGATCGGAACATTCTTGGAGAGGTAATCCGTCAGTCCCTTGGAATTGCTCACCCCGAAAATTTTGTGCTGCGTAGGACGGCGCAGATCCGCGTCGATGACGAGCACTTTCAGTCCGGTCTGCGAGAAAATGTAAGCCAGGTTGACCAATGTCGTCGATTTGCCTTCGCCGGCCCCGCCGCTGACAAGGGTGATGGCTTTGGCATCCGGGTTCTTTTTGTTGAACTCGATGTTGGTGCGAAGGATGCGATACGGCTCGGCGTCGGGAGCGTCCGAGGGCAGATCCATGAGAATGCCAACGCCGCGCGGAACGACCGCCAGCACCGGCAATCCGAAGAAGCGCTCGATGTCTTCCATCGTCTTTACGCTCGTATCGAGATACTCGATGAAGAAGGCGAACCCGAGGCCGAGCACAACGCCGAAAAAGATGCCCAGAGCGAGATTCAGCCATACGCGCGGACGGGCCGGGAATTCCGCCACCTCCGCCTTTTCCCAAATGATCGCCGGGTTCATCGGCATGCTGCGCTGCATCATTTCCGTCCAGAAGCGGGTCTCCGCGGCTTCCAGCACTTTCTTCGCCTGGATGTAGTTGTTCTTGGCCTCGTAGTAGGCCGCTGAACGGGTGCGGGATTCCTGTTGCTCGTTGCGACTGTCGGCCCGCTTTTCCTCGAGATTTGCCAGCGTGGCCTCCTCGATGGATACACTCGTGGCAAGGGCCGTCCGCAAGCTCGAAATCTGACTCTTGAGCTGGGAGAGATACGATTCCATCTTCGCCGTTTGCGAGCGGACACTCGGATGATTTTTTCCGAACCCGCTGTTGATGAGCCGGGCCTGTTCGGATGCGGCCTCCTGATAGAGCGGGAGGATCTGTTGGATCGTCTCATCCTTGACCGACAAGGTCGAGGTGCTGCGCATGATTTGATCGTCCGTGAGTTTTTCCAGCTCGGCGAATTGCGCCTTGAGCGTCGCCGTCTTCAGTTTCTGCGTGCCGACCTCCTCTTCGACGTTCATCAACAGGCGGTCGTTGGTCTGCGTCGGGTCCTCGACGCTCTCGGGACTCAGATCGTAAATCTTTGCCTTCACACGAATGTCGGCGGCTTCCTTTCGGTAGGCTTCCGTCTTGGTCCGCTGTTTCTCGACCTCCGACTTCAAGGAATCCAGCGATTTGCCGGCCCAATCCTGTTGCTCGCGGATGCGGGCCTCCTTGTATTCCTCCGCGAGAGAGTTCGCAATATCGGCCGCCTCCGTCCGATCCGGACTGAGCACCGAAATCGAGATGAGGTCGGTATTTCGCAGTTCGTCGAGCGTGATCATGCTCAGCAATTTCCGGTAAACGAGCTCCCGCGATTTGATGTCGTATCGCTCGGCCCACTTGTGCTCTAGGTCGAGCTTCCGAATGACGGGAAGAATAATTTCCTTACTGCGGATGATCTCAAACTGCGTCGTCGTAAATTGGGGATTGAAGCCCCGTCCGCTGTTTGCCTGGAAAATCTCGAAATCGGAGTTTTCCTGCACTTGGATCAGCGCGACGGAGAGATATTGCTTCGGCAGCAGGAACGTGATGACTCCCGTCGAAATCGCGACGAGCAGGAAAATCACCAGCACGATCGGCCACCGGACGCTGAGCACCCGGAGGTAGTCGAAAATGTGATGCTGCGTGTTTTCGGATTTGGATTCCTGACTCATGAGTGCGCGGGGTGCGGCGGAGGGTTTCAATTACGCATGCGGCCTCGTTGTGTCAATCCGCGGACGACCAGCCGGAACGGTTAAAATGACGCCTCCAAACCGAGCGAGATGAAATTCCTCGTGTAGGAGGAGTTGGGCAGGCTGCTTTGGAAGGACAAATAATTGTCGTTGAGAACCAACGACGTCGCGAGCGCGATTTTGTAGCGCACCGAGAACGAAGCCGAATAAATATCCTGCGTGAAGTTGGCGCCGTTTCCCGACTGATCGTAATAATCCCGCTCGGCCCCCAGTCCGACCGCGAACGAGAGTCGGCTGCCCAATTCATGCGAGGCACTCAGCCCGGCGCGAACCGTTTGTCGCGTGACGCCGGAACCACCCGATGGTTCCGAGCCCAAACGGAACGAGCCGGTCAACGTCGAACGGGGAGTGAACTTGTAATTGAGCGTGCCCTCGGCATAGGGCCCAAGCTGCGACGACGAGCCGGACGAGCCCGCCCCATTCTCGAGCACGCGGTATTCCGAGCCAAGCAAAAGCTCGTATTTCAAGCGCGGGGAAAGATTCTGATCGATTCCCACAAGCAGGAGCTGTCCGGTTGAGCCGAAGTCCGACTCGTAGTAGGTCACGGGGTTGTAGCGGTATTGCAGAATGAGCGTCGTGCGCGGCGAAATCAGCCAGTTTCCGCTCAACGAAAAACTCTGCTGATAATAGCCGGAATTTTGGTTGATCGCCTGATCTTCATACTTATAGCCGCTGACATCGTAACCGAGAATGACGGAAAATCGCGGACGCACCTGATAATTCAAATTCAGGCTGGTGTCGGTGTAGAAATAGCTGCCACTGAATTGAAAGTTACCCCCGATCAACTGTGGCGAAGGCTGGGAAAGGTAGGCGCTATAGGTCTGAAAGCTGACGCCCAGTCGCGGCATCCATTGATATTGAAGAGCTAGGGTGAATACGTAGCTTTTATCATCGGAACCGCCCGGCCGGTTCTCATAATGATTTACCGAGCCGCTCAAGTTGGCCTTCACCTGCATCCGGCGATTGCCGAATTGATAACCCGCCGATCCGTTCACGCCATAGGTTTGGCTCGTAATCCGGTTGGTCGCGGAATAGAGCACGTTGTCATCGTAGCCTACGCTGGTGCCAAGGATGAACTTGAAGTTGTCGCGGACGTAAGGGTCCGTCGGCACACCCAGATCGAAGAGTGACGCGATCCAGCGCTTGTAAAACGGCGTCGGGCGATCCAGCGACTCGGCAACCTCACTCGGAACGGCTGTCGAAGGCGGTGTATCCTCGGTCGCAGCCGCGAGCGGCGGTGCCTCCTCATCTGTGGATTTCTGGGTGAAGGCTTCCTCCGGAATTGCCTCCTGCGCGCCCGCCGTCGCGACAAGCATCACTGGCCCCCCGATCAAACTCGCCAGCAAGAGACTGCGAATGCTCATCGCCATTCCCTTTGTTTTGCCTCGGCGGCGTCATTGTCTAGATCCACGGCCTGGCTGCGGGCATAGGCGCCTCCCGGCAACATCGCTGCAATTTCATAGATGCGCCGTGCCGTAGGGACATTCCCACGTTCGAGCAGGAAGTCCGCATAGGCCCCCCACGAATAGGCCTGCATTGGGTCGAGCGTGATTGCTTTCAAATACTCTTCTCGCGCCAAGTCAATCTCCTTGATTTCGACCAAGGATCGCGCCAGTTCGACATGGTGCGTGCGTTCTCGCGGCTGAAGGATCGTCGCCCGGGTAAACTCCGCCACGGAATCCCGATTCACTTTTTCCCGCTCCGCATCCGACAATGTGTCGCCCGGCGCCGCAGTGGCTCCCTCCGACGCTGCGGTTTGAAAACCCAGCCACGAGTCGTATAAAAAAAGCGCCCGTCCCCGCAATGCCCGCAGGGCGGGATCATCCGGTGCGGTTCGCAAGCCTTGCTCGGCCTCCATCAGCGCCCGCTTCACGTTTCCATCCGCAAAAGCATTCTTCGCCTCGAGGTCACGGTATTCCGCCTGCCCGCGTTGGACGAGAATCGCCGCCACGCCGGCGGTGGCGGCAAGAGCAGCGAACGCAGTGAACCAGCCGGTCAGTCGCGCGGGCGCAATCTTCATTCCGGCGACCGATTTCGTTCCCGTGATGATTCCGAACAAAGCCGCCGCCAGCAGAGCATTCGCCGGAATGTGCAAATTGAAATCCACATTGCTGTGGACGGCGCACGCGGCCAGACCACACACCGCGCCCAGCACGAAAGCGGCCGAGCTGCTCGTCGGACTCCCGGTCTCCGCGGCGGCAACCCTGACCAGCCCGGTGAACCCTTTCGAGCCGGCGATCATCGCCAAAACAAGAACCAGCACTGCGAGCCCGAATCCCACAAAACCATATTCCGCCAGTCCCTGCAGCCAATCGTCGTGAGCAAAGATCGGATCATTCGTCACATCTCCGGTGCGATATAGACGGGCCGCATATTGATAGATCCCTGGGCCGACGCCGAGCAGAGGCCGGGTCTGAAACAAACGAATCGCCTCCTCGGCAAAGGCACTCCGCACATCCGCGCGAAGGAGTGAATCGATGCGCCCCTGCGCGACCCAGCTGGTCGAAAACGCTGCGTAGGCCGCCCCGACGCAAAGCGCGAGCATCACGCCCCCCAAACAAAGAAAAAGAATCCGCCGCGTTCCATGAGCCGCAAAGACCGCCCTCAGGCTCAGTGCCAGAAACGCGGCAAAACCCACCAGTAGACTCATCGTGCCCCCCCGACTGGCGGAGAAAATCGTCATCGCCCCAAAAACCGCCGCCAGATACAGCAGTGCGATCCGCCCGACGATGCGAACACGGCCCCATACCCCCAGACTGAGCGCCATCAGCGCCAGAATGTTCATCAACCACGCAAATTGGTTCGGATTCAGGAACAATCCGCGCGGACGATACGGGAACCGGACCGAATAGATGTTTTGCAGATCAAGCGACAGCCAGTAGGGCATGGAAAAATGTCCGGACTCGACCATTTGAATCACCGCCACGGCGACCTGTCCGCATCCGGCCGCCAATAAAATCCCGATAAAGACGAAGCGCGCATCGTTTCTCGTCAACGCCAGACTCATCCCTGCCCACACCGCTACGCAGGCCAGAATCATCGTGGCATCCGTCATTGCGAAGGCCTGGTCCGGTGCGACGGTGCAACGCCAGATCAAATACGCACCGAAGACCAGCATCACGACCGAGAGCCCGCTCCACCGATCCCGCAGCACCCCGACTGCCCCTGGCAATGCCGCCATCCCGCCAACCACCACGAGAAGATAGGCCGGGTAAGCAAGGGCCGGGATCAAAGCTCCGCTGTGGGCCGCCTGGCCGGCAACAATGGCGAGAGCGAAGAAACTGGCGGCTACGAAACGCATGAGGAGCAGGGATTCAACCGTTGGAAAGCCGCCCGCGCAAGATCAGGGCAATCGTTTTTCACGAACATGAATTTCGTGCTGAGTTGACAGCATCCTTGATCCTGCCCTTGATCTCGTTGGCTTCCATCGCATGCCATCGCCACTCCGCGTCTTTTCCTGATGAAAATCCTTCATCTCATTCACGACCATCCCGCCCACCCTACCATCGGTGGAGGTGGCGGAGTGCGCGTTCGAGAACTTGCGACCCGGCTCGCAAGCCGGGGACATGAGCTGCATATTGTGAGCGGATGGTTCGAAGGCTGCGAGGCCCACAGCGAATACGCCCCCGGCTGCCGGGTCACTTTCCTTGGACCGCATCGACGGCCCGCTTGCAAGGCGGTCGAATATGCGATGGCCGTATGGCCGCGCCTCCCGGATCTGGCAAAGGACGCCGATCTCGTGATCGAGGATTTCTCCCCCTACTGGCCGATTGGTGCGTATCGTCTTCAAAATCAAGGCAAGGCGGTGATTCTACAGATTCAGAATTACGTCGGCACACAGCTATTCAAGCGCCACGGGCTCGCAGGACTTCCCCTTTATCTCATCGAAAAATGGTATCCCCGCCTCTTTCGGCATCACATCCTTGTTGGTGATCACCTTCAGGTGCGCTATCGAGCGGGCCAGGATACGCGGGTGATTCCGAATGGGTTCACGATGGAGTCCGACGATATCACGACCCCGCCAAGCCAAGATTATATTGCCTATCTCGGTCGCATTGATTTCAATCAAAAGGGTCTTGACGTCCTGTTGGAAGCCCTACAGGGAACGGATCTACCCGTCTGGTTCGCCGGCATGGGCCGGGAAACCGACCGATTGCGGAACGCGGTCCGCGCCCTCCCTCGCTGTAAGGTTCTCGGGGCGGTGCACGGCGCGGAAAAATGGCGTTTTCTTCGCAATGCCCGCTTTATGGCCCTGCCATCTCGCTTCGAAGGGCAGCCCATCGTAGCAATCGAGGCGGCAGCGGCGGGAACTCCGATACTGGCGTCCTCCATCCCGGAACTCGATTTTATCACCGAGTCCGGCATCGGTCGGCAATTTGCCTCGCTCGAATCGACGACGCTGCGTTCGGCTCTGATATCCTTGTGGGAAGACCACGAAACGCTCGAAAATTTACGCACAAGCGGCCTCCACTTCTCCTCGGACCGCACGTGGGACCATATCGCCGACAAATTTGAAGCCGCGCTTGAAGCCGCCGTGGCAAATCCCTGAGTCGTGCTTTCCCGAATCCTCAAATCTGCAAGCGGTTGGGGCATGGTCAGCTTGTCCGTGCGCCTCGGCAGCGTGGTCATCATGCTGCCGCTCACGACTCGATTGCTTTCAGCTTCGGAACTCGGCTACTGGTATCTCTTCACCAACTTCTACGCGGCCATTATCGTTCTCGATTTCGGGGTGACATCCGCCTCGTCCCGAACTTTAGCGATGCTCTTGGCCGAACGGCGAGCACATCCGGAGAATCTCGAGAACAGCGCACAGGTCGCAACCTTCTTCGGTTCCTGCCGCAGCATCTACAAGTGGCTGGGGGCTATTACCTTTTTTGGGCTAGGGCTGGTCGGTGGATGGTGGATCTGGCAGCGAACCGCAAACTATTCCGAGGCCGAATCGGTGCGCCATGCTTGGATCCTTGCCTGCCCCGTTTTCGCACTCGCCGTAGCGGGAAATTTCGGACGGTCGCTGCTCGCCGCCACCAACCGCGTTACCCTTTATCAATTTCTTTCCGCGTGCGCTTTCGCCCTGCAACTGGTCGTCGGGCTCGTCACTTTACTGGCCGGCTGGGGCTTGCGCGCATTGATCGTTGCTAATCTCACCATGTTTGCCGTCCAGGCGGTTTCCCTTGCGTTCGCATTTTTCAAGCCGGGGGAATTGGGACCGCGGAGCACGTGGACTCGAGGCACGCCGCGTGATATCCGCAGCTTGCTCGGAATTTCTGCAGGCACGTTCTCGAACAATTTTTCGAGCTACGTCGTCCTCAACGCCAGCGTGCTCATCGCGTCACACTTTTTCACAATGGCGGAGGTCGCGTCCTATGGTCTTTCCCTTCAAATCGTTTTGATTGCCGCCCAAGCCAGCACTGTGTGGCTCGATGTCAAAGGCCCCATGTTCGCGCACTGGTTTCGTTCAGACCCCGCCACTCTTCGCCGGGTCTTCGTGCAGCGAATGCGACTTTCCATCGCGACCTATGTCACTTGCATCGTGGGCGCGACTCTAGCCGGCCCTCCGTTGCTGAAATCGGTGGGCTCTCAGACGCCCATTTTGGGATTGGCATTTTTTTTACCGCTCGCCACGATGGTTTTCTTGGTGATGCACTCTGGTCAGTTCGATGCCTTTTGCATGGCGCTGGGACATAATCCATTCATCAAGCCCTACCTCATCAGCGCAATGTGCGGCGTCATTCTCGCCATCACCCTTTCTCCGTCGCTTGGCCTCTGGGCGCTCATTCTGGCCCCGCTCGCCACGCAACTCGCTTGGAACGCCTGGTGGGTGCCGGGGCAGGCACTGCAAAAACTTGGATTGACCCCGGCCGAATATTTCGCGCGGCTGCTGCTTTGGCATCACCGAGACGCGACATGAGCCGGCCGTTCTTTTGCATCTGCATGCCGACGTTCAATCGCGCGCATGTCATCGAGAACGCCATCGAATCCGTAATCGGGCAGACCTTTTCCGACTGGCGTCTCGTAGTGATCGACAATCACAGTACCGACGGAACGTGGGAACTTCTTAACCGTAAATACGGCGAAAATTCGAAAATTCGACTGGTTCGAAACGATCGCAATCTCGGCGGTAATCCGAACCTCGACCGCTGTCTGGAATTCGCTGATGGCGAATGGCTTGGCATTCTCGCCGACGACGATCTTTATCGGCTTCACGCCCTTGAGACCATCCACCAGAATACGGTTCACAGGTCAGACCTGATCTTGTGGACCCACGGCCAGTTTCTTCAGGGAAACAATACACCCTCTCGCGCGCTACCTGTTTACGATTCCATTCAAGAATTTCGCGCGACCGACCTCGCCTCGATATTCTACACCCGTGGAAACATCTTTGGTGTGCTCAGTAGCTACTTTTTGCGCTGCGATCCGTTGCGCAGCTCTGGGGTGACTTTCAGTGACGGCTCCGTGACCGTGGACATCAACCTTTATATCCGGTTCTTGCGAAAATTCCCCGATCAAAAAGCGATCTACTGGCCGGATCTGCTGACTTGCGCGGACGTGGGAACAGGGACTGCCAGCCACATGTTTACCCAATCCGGGGAGGCGCAACGGGACATTTTCGAACATATGGGTGTTCTTGCAAGCCTCGGCTGGCCGCGAAGAATACTGCTTTGGCAACTGGCACGATTGGTCAAATGCCATGCAAAATATCGAAAGATTCTCAGCTGTAGCCCGGAGGCCCGGCGCGCTCCATTCATCGCTGCCCGCCAGCTCCTTAACGCCCTTCTCCATCCGCAATGAATGAAGCATCCAAAACCCGAAACATCATGGGCTCGCTGGAGAATTCCGTGCTCACCGGAGACGGTATCGACATAGGTTGCGGCCCAGATCCCATCCTTCCCTGCGTGCGTCGCTTCGATCTCGAAGACGGCGATGCCAACCATGTCACGAGACACGTCAAAGAACAGTTCGACTTTGTATTCTCCTCCCACTGCCTTGAGCACATGCACGATCCCCGCGCAGCGCTGCTCGAGTGGTGGCAACTCGTCAAACCAGGCGGCCATATTTATTTCATCATTCCCGACGAGGATCTCTACGAGCAAGGAGTGTTTCCCAGCCGCTTCAACGCCGATCACAAGGCCACGTTCACAATTTCCAAAGCACAAAGTTGGTCACCGAAATCCATCAATGTCCTCGATCTCGCCCGCTCCCTCCCGGACGGTGAACTCATCAGTCTGACCCTGCACGATCACCAATACGACCGCAGCCTCCTTCGCCACGGCCGCCTTGGCCCGCTCGCCACCACGCTCCGCCTCGTCCAGCGGACCATTAATTTTATCCATCGAAATTACCACCTTAAACTGCCTTCTCCGGAAAGGTTGTGGCAGTCCTTCACCTTGGTGGACCAGACCCTTCGCCCGGGAGTCCTCGCCCAGATCCAATGCATCGTGCGCAAACGAATCTCGACTCCATGACCGTCACTCGAAAACTCAAGGCCGAACTTTGGAAGCGATTTGGATCCAAAGAAAACCCCTCAGAATGGGATGGAAACGTCTATGGCGGAGGCAAGCTCAGCCAACGCTATTGGGAATACTTCAAGGGCGCGGAGTTGCTGAATCTCGACGAAAACTCCGTTGTTCTCGACATCGGCGGCGGCTCTCCCGTCACCGGCATGGGCTTTTTCTCCGCTCTCCTCGGCAGCGTTATAAAAAAAGTGATCATCATCGATCCGAACATCCACGAGCACGCCGTGCCACAAGCCAACGTCGAATTCGTGCGTCGCAATGCTTCCTACGAGGAGCTCAAGCAACTTTTTCAAAGCCGCCCCGGGATCACCCATGTCTCTTGCATTTCCGTGTTCGAGCATATCGAATCCGAAGCGCGCAATGGCATCGTCCGGGCCACAAACGAATTTTTTGATGGGGAATCCTTTGTCGCAACCCTTGAGTTCCACTCGAAGGTCAAGTTCTTCGATTACCAACTGAATACCCGGACAACTTCCGAGCTCTTCAGCCATTTCACACGCTTTTACCCGGACGAAATTTGCGCCTCTCCCGTGCTCTGCGAGAACGCATTTGACCAGGCTCGCACCTTTCGAATTTCCCGGCGTTCGATTTTCGCCGCCCTTCAAACGCCACGCTGGTATCCCCTCGCCGTGCGTTTCGTACGCGTGGATTCCTGACATCCGCCGTCGGCGACCACGCCGTCACGTCCGAAATCACCTTCATCAACTCGCTATCGGCCGTCAGCCCATTCCGGCCGCCGATAAACTTCCGAGGATAGCTTTAACTGCCCTATCGACTGGAAAAAGCGGCGGGGNGACATGGCTGGAGTAAGAAATTAATTCTTCGTTCGGCGCCACGTCGATTTCCGTCGGCAGATAACAACCTGCTTCCGCTTTCAAAAACTCCAAATTACGCACAAAAACGACTCGTGTGCCAGCGGCATTGGCCATGTGCCTCGGCCCCGAGTCCAAACAAAATGCAACGACCGCAAGCTCGAAGAAAGCCACCGCCTCCCTCACGCTCATCACTCCCGTTGCGAACTGACAGTCAAGCCCGCCCTCAACCGCCAATTGGCGGGCCAATGCCTCGTCCTCCGCAGCACCAAGGATTGCAACGGTCACATTTGCCCTGCGCTTGAGTTCCACAAGCGCTTCAATCATCTGACGCTGAATGGCGAGATGGCTTAGCTGGCGACTCGTGACCGACGCCACCACCAAGGGAGCAGTTCCATAGGATGCGCGAATCTCCGCGGCGCGGCGACGCTCTTCCTCCCTGAGCACGACATGCGGCCGCGACGACGCAATTTTCCTCCCCGTCAAACCCTCCACCATATCGCGAAAATACACGGCGAATGGCTGCGGTCGGCGAATCGGAACCGGCTGCGTGACCAGCCCCGAAAGTCCCTTGTAAGTGTAAGCAACGCAATTCGGCACTCCCGCAAGGGCGGTGGCGATGACTGGCTTTGTGTAAGCCCCGGTATCGTAGCAAATCACCGTATCGACTTGAGCCCGACGGATTTCCCGGGTGATCTCACGCAGGCTCTGCCGCTCGATGGATTTCGTGGTTTTCAACAGGGAGACATGGGGATTCCCCTCCAGCAAACTGGCGGCCGGGGCGCTGGCCGCGAAAATAAACTCACATTCCGGAAACGCCGCCGCCAACAGCTCCAGCCCCACCGTTCGATAGAGAATGTCGCCGATATGGTCCGCTCCGAGCAGAAGCGCCCCCTTCCATTCGGTCGGTGGCTGCGGTCCGCCGCGCGCCAGCCATCGCCTGCCGCGGATCAGAATCGGCGCAAAAACTTCCGTACCGTGGGCAAGCCAGTAATTTTCGGGCTTGCGGAACGCCTCCCGGTTCAGTCCTCCCATGGGCTCCTCTTCATGTTCGGTCGTTCGTCGTTCTCAATCTTGATTGCTCCGGTAATTTTCGCTCGTTGCCGGGAAAGGAAAAATTGCGCGGCAATTCAATGGCGACACCCGCCGCCCGATGATAAATGGTATTTTCCCTCTGTGAATCCGAACGGGAAAGCCACCGCTCGCCTCGCTGAGACAGCCGTCAAATCGACTTTTCATGATTTCTTCCAAAATTCTCGTTCCAATCGTCATCGCGCTCGCATGTTTAATCGCCTTACTGGTCGGAGCGAACCTCGCGATGGATGCGGGACAAACCATGACATTCACCGGGCTGCTTGCCATATGTGTGCTACTGATTGCTTTCGCGCGAGAATATTGGTGGATTGCCCTGTTCGTTGCGATTGGGTTCGGGGGTTACGCCTATTACGGGTTTAAGATTTATGCGCACGAGTGCCTCCTCGCGCTGGCTCTGACAGGATTGATTCCCAGTATTGCGATGAAGCCTCACTCTGAGTTTGCGCTTCATCGACCGAAACTGCCGTGGTTCTTCTTTGCAACATTAGCCTATCTCGGTTTGCATATTTTCTACAGCATTGCGACGAATAATCCCCATGGATTTATCGAGATCGGTAATATTTTGCGGGCCTACATGTATGGTATTTGGCCCCTAATCTTTGTTTTCTTTTTTCGGTGGTATGGCCGCTCCGATTATCTGCCGTTCGCGCTGTATCTGCTCCAAGGGATTTATCTATTCCGAGGGCTATTAACCCTGTCCACCCTCTTTTTTCCGATGACCTCGGTGCTCCCTGGCATCAACTTCATGCTTCCAGGAAACACCATGAACGCGGGAGGACTGGACGATCTGAGATTCGTCGGACATGGCATCTGCGTGGTGGCGTGTGCTATCCTCATCGGACGCCGGACACCCGGAACACTGATCTATCAAGGATTGCTACTCGCTTTTGCCGCAGTTGCCCTTTTGATGGGCGGAGGCCGGGGCATGTTGGTCGCCTCGATCGTTGTGGTCATCGCCGCGATCGCCGCCGCCCGAATGTGGAAAACGCTTTTTGTCGTCGGGACCTGCGCAGCGCTGTTCCTGACATTCCTGAATCTCTTCCCCAAGTCGATTTACGTCCTGGATTTCCGAATGCAGCGGGCACTTTCGATCCTGATCATCAATCCGGAGGCAACCGACATCCACCGATTGATGAACACCTCCAGCAATCTCTATCACGAACGCATCAAAAGGGAGGGCTATGATCGGTGGACCTCATCGCCCCGTGCTTTTACAATCGGGACCGGAATTCGACCTTGGAACCCAACAATCCTGCGTGAAACCAATATCACCTTGTTGACAGAGGGTATGATTCAAGGGTCAGCGGATGTCGGCAACTATGAAACCGCCATCTGGACCATTCTGGCTCCCACCGGCATCGTGGGCATGATTCTCTATTCCTTGACGCTAGGCTATTTCGCGCTGGCAAACTTGAAAAGACTGCGCCGTGAAGACCTGCGCGGCATCGAGCGGACGATTGGATTTGTTGGCTGCTATCCCGCTTTGGAATGGTTTTTATTCAGTCCTGCCATCGGCGGTTACCCTCAAATCGAAATGCTTTTTGCTGCGACGGCTTTTTACTATTTTGCTGATCGTCGCATTACGGGGTTGCGTTCGACAGAAGTCTCAAGCGATGACGAGGGGTCAATCTATTCCGAAGCGTCACGCGCATGACCCCGGTGTCGCCTCAACTCGGGCGTTCGAGAGTCAGATGGCAATCGCCATGGTTTTTAACTCTGTCGGGGTTACGTCGTTTCCTGGCTCCAAGTCTGATCCTTCCGACCAAACGGCAATGGTTGCCGACGCTGCTCCTGCACTTTTGGGGCGGGATATTGGCGTGTCCGTTCTGGATTCGCGACGGTCTTCGCCGCCGCTCGGTTCCTCAGCGAGTTCTCTTTGTGGGAAGATATCATTTGGGAGACTTTCTGATGTTCGCCCCCTCCCTGCTGGTAGCGAGACAACATTTCCCTGAAGCCTGGTTCGGGATCGTTGTGCAGCAGAAATACGCGACTCATCTCAACCTCGGATCGGTTGTGGATGTCGCGCTGGCGGAGATCGACGAAAGCCAGCCATTCTTCGTGCAACTCCGCGCCTGGCTGGCCCGCTATCGTGAACTTCGCGTGGATACCGTCGTCTTTCATCGGTTCACCCGGCCGGATTTGCCGGCGGCTCTGGCGGCTCTTTGGCTGGGCATCCCGCATCGAATCGGGGGTGTGGACAAAGGGATTCAAGCGCTGTTGACGGACGCATACACCCCAAGCCAGCGGGAGAAAGTCGTCGAATATCACCGAAACCTCATTGCGCACTGGCTTCGTCTGCCGGCTTCGCCTCCCGCTCTTTCCTGGCCGGTTCTCCTTCGCCCCCCCCTGTCCGAGTGCAAAGCCTCCCATATTATGATCGCACCTTTCGCGCAGCACTCCAAGATTTGGCCAGCATCCTCGTGGCATCGCCTTTTGAGGGAATTTCGCGCGCGCTCGCTCCCCGTCGTCCTTTCCGCCGCGCCAACCTCAGCGTCGGATGCGGATCAATTGTTGACTGAATTTCCTGAGGTGCAAAATCTTGCCCGGACCTCCTCTTCCCTGCAGGAGTTGTTCGAATGCGTGCAGTCGGCACGCATCCTCGTCACCGTCGATACCGGTATCCGCCATGTCGCCGCAATGCTTGGCGTGCCCTGTGTGGTGCTCGGCCATGGCCGCGAGCACCGGCGCATCATGGACGCCTATGTGCCCACCGAGCGCTATCTTTGGAACGAGGTTCCCTGCGCGCCCTGCGGAGCCGAGCCCTGCCCCCTCGGTCATCTTCAGTGCATTCGCGGCATCACCGTGGAAAAAGTTCTCGCCGCCATCGACGAACTTCTGCCCGAATTGCTGTCATGAACAATTCCGACCGTATTCTTATTGTCGGAGCAGGCTTCACCGGGGCTGTCCTCGCCCGTGAACTCGCGGAAAAAGCCGGACTGGCCTGCCACGTCATTGATTCGCGCGATCACGTCGCCGGGAACTGTCACACGGCGCGCAATCAGAATGGCATCCTCGAGCACGTTTATGGCCCCCACATTTTCAACACGAACTTCACCGATGTGGTGGCGTATCTACAGCGTTGGTCCGAATGGATTCCGCACGTCAACCGGGTGAAGGCGGTCAATCGGCACGGAGTCTTCTCCCTCCCGATCAATCTCCACACGATCAATCAATTCTTCGGAAAAACGTTTTCCCCGACGGAGGCCGCCGCATTCGTCGCTTCCCTTGGGGATTCCTCGATTAAGGAACCGGCCAATTTTGAAGAGCAGGCCCTCAAGTTGATTGGGCGGGAACTCTACGAAGCGTTTTTTCACGGCTACACGCTCAAGCAATGGGGTGTCGAGCCACGCGAGCTGCCTGCCTCGATCCTTGCGCGGTTGCCGATTCGATTCGATTACAACGACAACTACTACAAGACAGCCCATCAGGCCCTTCCCCGGGACGGTTACACTCCCATCGTCGAGCGATTGCTCGACCATCCGCTCATTACCGTGCTTCTGAACTGCCCGTTCGAGCCGGCCATGCGGAGCGATTTCGCCCATACGTTCTATTCCGGTCCCATCGATGCATTTTTTGACCACCGCTTCGAGCGTCTCGGGTATCGCACCATTTACTTCGAGAAAACGGAGGGCAAGGGCGATCTTCTTGGCAATGCGGTGCTCAATTACACCGACACCACGCGACCCTATACGCGAGAGCATGAGCACAAGCACTTCTCGCCTTGGGAGACACATGCGCACTCGGTGGTCTTCCGGGAGTTCAGTAAAGCCACCGCTCCGGACGACATTCCATTTTACCCGCTGCGTCTCGCACGGGATCGGGAACTCTATGCCCTCTATGAAGAAAGCGCATGCTCAACCGAGGGCGTGACATTCGTCGGACGCCTCGGCACCTATCGCTATCTCGACATGGACCAGGTTATTGGCGAGGCACTCGATACTGCTGCCGCGTGGTTGCAGGCTCGCCATGCCGGCTCGCCGCCTCCCAAGTTTTCGGTTCCTCGCAAAAAGTAACCCGTCAGCGTTTTCCAGCCCAGCGATAGCGGAGTGCTCGCAGGACCAGCCACGGAATTTCGACGAAATAGCGGGAGAACATTTTACGCGGCTCACTCAAGACCCGGAACAGCCATTCCAGCCCGTGATTGGTAGCCCACGCCGGCCCCCGACGCCGCGCGCCGATTGCAAAGGCCATGCTTGCTCCGAGATGCAAAGCGGCCGGGCAATTCAGTTCCTCGCGGCGGCGATATACCCATGTTTCCTGCCGTGGCTGCCCCATGCCCACGCAAAGAAGGTGCGGAGAGCATTTGTTGATGTGCGCGATCAGCGCGGCTTCTTCGACTGCCGTGAAAAAACCGTGTTGGTGTCCCGCAACCAGCCCGGGAAATCGCCCCGTCAGCCTCCGCGCAAACTCCGTCACAACACCAGGCTCGTCGCCCAGCAGATAAACCGTCTTCTGCTCCGCCGCCAACCGCGCAAAGACATCCCACATGAAATCGGTCGGAGTATTGCGATATCGAGGGCGGGGCAGCCCTTGAAGACGTGCCAGCAGATGCACGCCGAATCCGTCGCAAAATCGATAACTTTCCGATAGCACCTCTCGAAACGCTGGATCGTGCTCCGCGAGATAAACCGTGTGCGCATTCACACCGACAAAAGAGTGAATCGTGCCGGCAGCAGCTGCAATGGCAGCGACGATGGCGTCTTTGGAGATGTCGAGCAGCGGAATCGGCTGTAAATCCACCACTTGTCTCGCAGTCGTGCTCATGATTTGTTGACGCGGCTTCTCCTCTCGCTTCCCAGCCCATACTGATGAACCTTCGTCTGAATTCCCCCACCTTGCTGTTGCTGGCTGCGGTAGTTCCCGTTTTCGTCCTGCTGTTTGGAGTAATCCCCTATACCTACAGTCACCTCGAATATGGGTCGCAGCTTGTGTCGGTCGGCCATGCGCTGTGGATCATGTGGAATATGTTTCCCGATTACCAATTCGGAATGCTCGTCCCCTTTCTCACCGTATTTGTCATTTTCCGTCAGCGTCAGGAGCTGACAGTGCTACCTATCGCTGGTTGGTGGCCGGGCCTCGCCTTTGTCGTCGCGGTGCTTGCCCTCTATTGGGCCGGTCGTCGCGTGGACAATCAATACATCGGATTTTTTTCCATTCAGCTGCTCTTGATTTCGCTCGTTCTCTGGCTGCTCGGCTGGCGTTGGTTGCGGGCGCTGGCCTTTCCGCTGGCCTTTCTTGTCTTTACCTGGCCAATGCCCTTTCTCGACAACATGGTCACCTTCCCGCTGCGAATGTTCATGTCCCACATCGCGGTAGGCTCGTTGAATGTTTTCGGAATCGCCGCCGAACAGGATGGGACGGGCATTTTCTCCGCCGCCAATCCGGCGGTGCATCTGGCTGCGGGTCAACTCTTCCAGGTCGATGTCGCCGACCCCTGTAGCGGCATCCGTTCGTTGTTTGCGCTATTGATGATTTCCGCGCTCTACGGTTACTTGTCACTGAAGTCGCCAGGGAAACAGGCGATTCTCTTTCTCTCCGCCATCCCGCTCGCCATTGCCGGAAATTTATTCCGAATTTTAATGCTCACGATGGGAATCATTGTCCTTGGCGCCCCGACTGCAATCGGATCGCTGGAACATCCCACGTGGTTTCACGAAGGAGCTGGTTACGTGGTCTTTCTGGTCGCTCTCGGGGGGATGCTGATCATCGCGAACTTCCTGAATGCGGATCTTCGCATGTGGCGTCAGAAATTCCAAAAAGCGACTTCGGCCGTAAAGCCAGCCGCTTCCAAATCAGCGAGCGCAGAGGATCAAAGTGATCTCTATTGAATCATGTCTGGGATAACCATTCATTCGGCGGTGAACACCGCTCCGCCACGCATCGCACCCAAGTTAATCACGCTCTACCTGCTGGTAGGGGGCGTCGCGGCGGCCTGTTTCCTTTTGCAGCCAGCAGCCAAGATTTCCGAACCGGGCGTTGTTATGCATTGGCCCGATAAGGTGCTCGGATTTACCGGGACCGATGAGCCCGTGAGTGATGGAGAGAAGGTTCTTCTGCCCCCGGATACGGAATTTGCCAAGAAGTCCTACGTGAATGCGGATGGCGAGCGGATCAACTCAGAAACGGTTCTAAGCGGGATCGAGCGTCGTAGCATTCACCGCCCGGAAATCTGCCTAAAGGGCCAGGGGTGGACTCTTCACGGCGGGCAAGTTGTTCCCGTGACCTTGAAATCCGGACGAACTCTTGAGGTCATGGTGCTCGATATTTCACGTCCCAATCGGCTCCCCAATGGCAAAACGACCGAACTCTCGGCGCTCTACGCCTACTTTTTCGTCAGCAAGGACGCCCAGACTCCGCGCCACCTCGATCGGATCGCGATTACAAACATCGATCTTCTTTTTCACAACAAGGCGCATCGTTGGGCTTACGTGATCGCGATGGCGCCAGTCACCAAGGACTACCTTCGGGAAGGCAAGGACCGCGCGCAGACACTTGATCTGATCAAAGACTTTTTCCGAGAGTCTGCGCCGACTTTTCTGAAGAGCGAGCAGCCGTCACCCGCAGCCAAAACGACTATAGGACCGAATTCGCCGGCCGTCGGGACTTGAACGTCAGTTCGGCGATGCCGGATTTGTCGAGGTCGCCGAGACCCGTCGCCACCATTGCATCGTATTGGGCTTTGGCTGCCTCCGCCACTGGAACGATGACTCCCTGCTCACGCGCGAGTTCCAGCGCGATGCCGGAGTCTTTTGCGGCGTGCGCCGCGGAGAAGAAGCAGGCGTGGTCGCGGTTTTGCATGTCTTCGCCGTCGGTTTTGAGAACTTGGGAATTCGCGCCGGTTTGCGAGAAGACCTCGCGCAGCATCGTCAGGTCCAATCCCAGCGCATCGCCGAGCGCGAGGCCTTCCGCAAGGCCGGCGGTGTTGATGTTCATCACCACGTTGACGAGCGCCTTGACCTTCGCGGCGGAGCCGGTCGGCCCGATGTAGCGCAGCGAGGCGCTGAGTTTTTCGAGGATCGGCCGCACTTCCTCGAACGTCGCGGCGTCGCCGCCGACCATGAGGTAGAGCGCGCCTTCGCGGGCCTGGGTGATGCTCGACGCCATGCAGGCTTCGAGCGTGCGGGCGCCGACCCGCGCCGCCAGCGCCTCGATTTCAAGATGCACCGCCGGCGTGATCGTCGCGAAATTCACGAACGTTTTGCCACTCGCGTCTCGCAACAGCGAATCGGATTCGTCCGAAAAAATGGCGCGCATTGCGGCGTCATCAGTCACAACGGTGAAGATGAGATCGCTCGTCGCGGTCACGTCCGCGAGCGTGGCCCAGCACGGGCAGCCGAGTTCCGCGGCGAGTTCGCGCGCGCGGGGTTCATGCGCGTCATACACCCCGCTGACGACAGCTCCGACATCCCGCAGGCGTCGGGCCATGTTCGCGCCCATGCGGCCGACGCCGACCATTCCGATGTGATTGGTCATTGGGTATTTGTCATTGGGCATTGGTTGGAGCTTCCCGACTTGCCGCAGGCGACCCTTTACGTTTCAGCGCTCAGCCTTGGAAAAAAGGGATTGTGCGCACGTTGCTCGCCGACCGTGGTGAGAGGGCCGTGACCGGGCGCGAGGATGGTTTCGTCGGGCAGGGAAAGAATCTCCGTGCGGTTCGTGCGCAGCGCGTCCGCATAGGACACCTGTCCGCCGCCCATCGAGCCGGCAAACATGGCGTCGCCGCAAATCGCCACCGGCCGCGTCAGACCGCGGACGACGTAGGTCACGCCGCCGCGGGCGTGGCCGCAGGTAAGCCGCGTTTCCACCGCGAGCGAGCCGATGGCGAACGTCGCGCCGGCCGTAAAAGTCTCTGCGCCATCGACAGCCTCCTCGCGTGGCGTCCAGGCTTTGGCGCGGGTTTTCTCCCGCAGCCGGTCGAGATCGTAGATGTGGTCGCCGTGGGAATGCGTAATGAAGATCTGTTCGATGCGGACGCCCATTTCCGCGGCCGCGGTGAGGGCGTCGCTCACGTCCGAGCCGGTATCGAACATGGCCGCCAACCGCGTGGCGGAATCCCAGACGAGGTAGGCGTTGACCGTCATGTCGTCGAAGGGCGTATTGAACTGGCCCAGGCCCTCCACTTCGACCGGGGCGGGCACGTAGGCCCCCTCACCCAGGGCGACGACAGCGTCCGCATCGAGTCCGAGCGGACCCGCCAGGGCGCGCACGACCGCGGCATCGAAGGTTCCGTCGATGGCGGCGCGGACCTGCGCGAGCGTTACGCCGCTTGCGGTCGCCAGTTCCATCGGGGCGATGCCGGTGCCGCGGATCGCCTTCGCGAGCACGTCGTTGAATTGATCTTCCAAAGGAATACTCATCGCGTTTTCGCACTCACGGTCCGCGGACGCTGATCTGGTAGCGGAGGATGAAGTAAAGCGTGAGGAAGCCCGCGAGCGTGGTGACGATGAGCACGCCGGTATTGAAGGCGAGCACGCTGGCGCGAATGCCAAAGTATTGTTTGATCGGCCCAAAGAACACGTTGAGGTGGGTCTTGCGACTCTCGTCGAGCCGGTAATCGAGCTGCTCCATCTCGGCCTTCGAGACGAGGTCGCTGACCTTTTGGTTCACGTAGATTTGCTCGGCGGTGAGCGGGCCGGAGTGGGACCCGATGGCCTTCGGGTCGTAGGGCGCGCCATCGATCACGCGATCGATGGCCCCGAGCGCCTGATCGATCTGGGCGGGCGACTTCCCTTGCAGACCGGAGACCAGCGCGAGCAATTCCTTGAGGTCGTCGAGGCGCTGTTCGTCGGCTTCGCTGGCGTCCTTTTTGCTCGCGAGCGCGCTGACTTCATTTTGGATTTCCTCCTGCCGCTTGGTGAGCGGATTCAGCTTCGCTTGCGCGTAGATGAGCGCCTCGTAGGACCAGCGCATCGGCATGAACTCGCAGATGAGCGGCACCTGCAGGTCGCTGCGCGGCGGCAGCGCGCTCTCGGGATGCGCGGTGAACCACGTCTGCACCGTGTAAACGAAATCGAGGTTGCGGTTCATCTCCTCGTATTTGATGAGCGCACCGCCGAGGATGATCTGCGGGATGAGCACCGCCGGAATGATATTCACCGCGGTTTTGCCCTCGGGAACGAGCGCCGAGATGATGAGACCGATGGCGATGCCGCTGACGGACGTGAGAATCATCGCCACGAAATCGATCCAGAACATGCCGCGCACCGAGAGCAGCCAGTTCCCGAGCAGCACAAATGCGGCGCACTGAATGACCGCAAATAGCGCGAGCGTGAGCGCCTTTGCCGTTACGTAGTAGCCGAGGCGGACGTTGAGATTGCGTTCGCGTAGCAGCACGGAGCGATCGCGAATGATGTCGTCCACGCTGTTCGTCAGGCCAAGAAACATGGCCACGACGAGGGCAAGGAAAAGATAGGTCGGGATGTGGTAGGCCGACGCAAAATCGTAGGTGCCGCCTTCGCTGTAGCGAAGCACCGAGCCGATGAGCAGGGCCAGCAGCGGAGCCTCCACGATGGTGGTGAGGAGATTCGCACGGTTGCGGAATTTGCTGATGAACGCGCGCTGGAGCAGCGTCGTGAACTGACCCCATTCTTCGCGCCAGCGAATCGGCTCGCGTCGCCGCTGGAAAGGCGGCGTCTGCGATGCGGTCGTGAGGGCGGCCTCGCGGGCAACCGGCGAGGCGCGCACGTCCTTGACCAGGCGGTAGGCCTCGTATTTGTCGCGCCAGTAATCGGGCGAATAACGGCGCGCCGGCACGAGCTGTCCGCGGCTGTTCTCCTCGAAGATGATATCGCCGGAGAGGTCGCGCAGGGGCGTCTCCATCACGTCGAAAATGAATTCGGGCCGCGCGGTGTCGCCCACCTCGGTCTTGCCCAGCGCGGTGCCGTAGTGCTGCACGTGCTCGGCATCGGCGAAGTATTGTAGCATCTCGTGCGGCGTGCCGAAGAAGACGATCTTGCCGCCCTTGTCGAGCAGCAGCGCCTTGTGAAACATCTGGAAAATGCGCGACGTCGGCTGGTGGATCGTCACGAGCACGATCTTGTTGTGCGCCATCGCGCGAATGATCTCGATGACGTGCTCGGAGTCCTTTGAGGAAAGGCCGGAGGTGGGCTCGTCGAACAAAAAGATGTCGGCCGAGCTGATCATGTCGAGGCCGATGTTCAGCCGCTTGCGCTCGCCGCCGGAGAGGTTTTTCTTCTGCGCACTGCCGACGACATTGCCGCGGCGTTCGTTAAGGCCGAGTTCCGCCAGCTTGCCGTCAATGCGGCGCAGGCGCTCCCGCCGCGACAGGTGCGGCGAGCGGATG
>JGI24033J26618_1000030_pt1 | contig 21924 bp, 21 predicted proteins | sample KBSMisM7withPhiX_FD_26618 | JGI IMG/M metagenome (IMG submission 26618)
CCCCCCTGCGCCGCGGCGATTGCCACGGCTTTTTCCGCCGGAACGGCGGGCGCCGCCACTTGTGCCGTCGCGTCGGGCGCGCCCTTCTTCGCCGCGGCGACCGGATCGGCGAGGAATTTGCTGGCAACGTTGATCAATTCGCCGCGCGCCGTCACGTTCGCCGTCATCACCGCTTCGAAAACCGGTATACCGAGCGCTTGCTGCTGCCACACGACGGTGCGCATCCCGTTGTGCTCCGTCACGTAATCGCGCGTGGCCCGCGCCGCGTCAATCGCCTCCGGGCCATACCCGAAGAGTCCGCGATATTCCTGAAGGAACGCCTTGATCGCGCGGTTCGGATCTCCGACCGGGATCGTCTGCGCGACGGCGGCTGGGACCGCCCGCCCTTCGCCGTCTGTTCCGGTCAAAAACCCGCTCGTCGAGCTGATGANAGCCGGCGAGCCGGTGCGTTCGTCAAACGCGATATCGACGCCCGGCACGCGAGCGCGCAACCGGTTCTCCGCCTCCGCGCGGGTCGCTCCCGCCGGCGGAGTCGCAGCCGGCGAGGCTGCGGCGACGGAGGGAGCAGCCGGGGAGGCCGCTCCCCCAGCAGGAGTTGGAACCGGCGATTTGGCACTCTTCGTCCCCTTCAACGGAGACGAGATCATCAAAGCGACGACCAAAAGGGCCACCGCCATGATGAAACCCAGTGAACCCCCAATGCGGCCGCCGTGCCATTTCACGGAACGAGGTTTAGCAGCCGGAGGAGTGCAGGCAATATTGGTTTTATTTTCCTTCTCCCTACAAACAAAATAGAAAATTCACGGCCTATCTTCCCTGCCGATTCTCCATTTGCCTTCGCCGCAGCCCCGCCCTTTTGCTACTGCTCGGTCGTGCCGGCATTGAACGCTCCCACCGCCCGGTAGTGTCCTATTTTAAATTGCCCGATTTATCGTTAACGATAAGACAGGTTTGAACCTGGTTTCAATTTTTCAAGCTGGGGCTCTCGCTGCGGCCGGGAACGGATTGATCCTCCGCTCAGGCCAACGCGACGACGGCCGCGGCGCGGTCCGGGTGCATCGGAATGAGGGCGCGAAAGCCGGAAACGTCGAACACCTCGACGACCGCGGGCTGGGCAGCGGCAACGACGAGATTCCCTCCCGCGGCCTTCACGCGTTTGAATGCGCTGAGGATGCTGCGGAGTCCCGCGCTGCTGACATATTCGAGCGCCGCGAGATCGAGCACCACGAGCGTGGCCTTGGTGGCGAGGAACTGCCGGTCGAACTCTGCCACCGTAGCGTTGTCGAGACGTCCCGCGAGCTGGATCACGGTGACAGTCCCGACCGGGATGGCGGAGAACGCGAGGGCCATCTTACGCAAGTGCCGCGACGGCGGCATCGACGGATTCGTAAATCGGCACGGCCTGGTCAATGCCGGCGAGCTGGAAAATGGAGCGCACGGAATCCCCGAGATTGGCCACGGCGACCTTGCCGCCCCGGGGAGCGAGGGCCTGGTAGGGCTTGATGAGGGCGCGGATGCCCATGCTGGCGACGAAGCCCACGCGGTGGAAATCCACGACGAGTTTCTGCTCGCCGGCGGCGATGAGCTTCGTGACGTGGGCGTCGAATATTTCCGATCCCGCATGGTCGAGACGTCCCTCGATGGACAGGATGACGACAGGGCCTTCGCGGCGTTCCTCGATTTTCATGCGCAGCCCATATCATGCGCGGTCACGCGCGGGCAATCATCCAATCGGGAAGGTTTTTTCGGCGCGCACGACGTTGCAGCCGTCGCAGCGCTCGTAGATCACCGAGTCCGTCATCTGGCGGACGAGGTGAATGCCGAGGCCGCCGATGTCGCGCTGTTCGGCGGGGAGCGTGGTATCGGGAGCGGCCTGTTCGAGCGGATTGAAGGCGTGGCCGTCGTCGCGCACTTCGATGACGAGGTGGTGGTCCTCGAAGTCGATGCGCAGGTCGATGGCGTGGGCGCCGGCGTCGTCATACCCGTATTTGATTGTGTTCGTGACGAGCTCTTCGATCACGAGATTGGCGAGGAAGGCGGCCGCGCCGGGCGCCCCGCATTCGCAGAGAAAATCGCGCACGCGCGCGCTCGTCGGGCCGAGGGCCGCGAAGTCGTTGCCAATTTCGATGGAGAGTTCCGGCATGGCTTTTAAAACTCGATGCGCACGATGGAAAAGTCGTCCTCGAGGGGTTCGCCGCCGCGGAGATCGCGCACCCAGGTGAGCAGCTTCTCGAGGCCATCGGGCTCCGCGCCGTGCTCGCGCATGAAGGCCGTGAAATCGTCGAACTCGATCATCGAGCCGTCGGGGCGTTTGATTTCATACGTGCCATCGCAGAGCACGAGCAGGCGGCTGCCGGGCGCGATCTCGACCGACTGGCTGGCGTAGGTCATGTCGGGCATCGCGCCGATGAGCATGCCCGGTGCACGCAGCTCGCTCATGGTTCCGTCCGGCGTCAGCAAAAGCGCAGGTGGGTGGCCGCCGCTGGAATGGCGCAGAAGCCGGGTCGGCCGGTGATACACGCCATACCAGATGGTGAAATACATGTTGTTCTGCTGCTCCATCGGGAACGCGTTGTTCAAGCCGGCGAGCACCTGCGCGGGATCGCGGAAATCGGTGGCGGGCAACGAGCCGGAGCGCAGGACGTTGATGGCGGAGACGGAGAGCAGCGAGGCGCCGACGCCGTGGCCGCAGACGTCAAGGAGGTAGATCGCGAGGTGGTCGTCGTCGATCCAATGGTAGCCGAAGGCGTCGCCGCCGAGCTCCATCGACGGCGCGTAATTCCAGTCGATGCGATAGGGCGTTTCCGTCGGCGCGGGAAAGATCGAGCGCACGTATTTCGCGGCTTCGTCGAGTTCGCCCTTGAGGTGCCGCTGGGTCTCCTCGATCCGGTGCAGGTAGGTTTGTTCCTGATCGCGGAGGGTCTTTTTTTCCAGGCTCGCGCCGATGCGCGCGCGCAGCAACGTGGGGTTGAAGGGTTTTGGCAGGTAGTCCTCTGCGCCCTTTTCGATGCAATGGACGACGCTCTCGATCTCGTCGAGGGCGGAGATCATGATGACGGGAATGTGGCGCAGCGCCTCGTCGGCCTTGAACGCCTCGAGGGCGCCGTAGCCATCGAGCACGGGCATCATCACGTCGAGCAACACGAGGTCGAACGGCGCGCGGCGGGCGATTTCGAGGGCCTCGGCGCCATCCGCGGCAAGCGTGGTGGTGTGGCCCTGGCGCTGGAGGCGGCGCGCGAGCGTCTCGCGATTTTCGAGGTTGTCATCGACGACGAGAATGCGACCGGTGACCGTGGCCGCGGTGTCGGGGTGGGAAGCCGTCTCGTGCGGAGTGGCAGCGGCGCTGGTCGCAGAGCGAGCCTCGGACGCCTCTCCGGAGTGCAGGCGGGCGAAGCCTTCCTCGGAGAGGTGTTCTCCGATCATTCCGAGCAGCTGCCGGGCGGCGTGCTGGATTTTCTCGAGATCGGCGGCGACGGAGGTGACGCCCGCGTCGGAGAGTTCCTCGGCGACGAGTTCGCTGTAGCCGAGGATGTGATTGATCGGCGTGCGCATGTCGTGGCGCACGTGGGCGAGGGCCTCGTTGGCGGATGCGGGCGACGGCGGAGCGACGTCCTCCTGCGGGGGAGTGCTCATGCAGCGGGGGCGGATTTGCCGACGCGGGCGAGCTGCGCGACGATTTTTTCCAGCAGGCGGGGGAGCTCGATCGGCTTTGTGTCGTAGTCGTCGCAACCAGCGCCGAGGGCCTGCTCGCGGTCGCCGGCCATGGCGTGCGCGGTGAGGGCGATGACGGGGATTTCGGCGGTGGCGGGGTCGGCCTTGACGCGGCGCGTGGCCTCCCAGCCGTCGAGCACGGGCAGGCTCATATCCATGAGGATGAGATCGGGCGCGGCGGCGGCGGCGAGTTCGACGCCCTTGCCGCCGTCCTCGGCGATGACGACTTCGTAGCCCTTGCGCGCGAGGCGGCGCGAGAGCATGTCGCGGTTCATTTCGTTGTCTTCGACGAGAAGGATTTTCATGGGTGTTTCACGGTTTTGGCGACGAGGGCACAGACGTCATGGAGGAGTTTTTCGCGCTTCATCGCGCCTTTTTGGAAGACCTCCCGCACGCTGCCGTTGAGGACATCACGATCGGCGGGGGTGAGGTCCTTTGCGGTGACGACGATCACGGGAATGCTCGCGAGTTGGGGTTGGGCGGCGACGATGGAGAGGAACTCGAAGCCATCCATCACGGGCATCATGAGATCGAGAAGAATGAGCTCGGGCCGCTGCTCGGCGATGCGCTCGAGGGCGACACTGCCGTTCTCCGCCTCGGTGACGACGTAGCCTTCCTTGCGCAGCACGCGGACGAGCATTTCGCGGCTGTCGGGGTCGTCCTCGACCACGAGCACGGGCATTTCGGGCCGGCCGGCGTGAAGGGAAAGGACCGCGCGCAGCTTTTCGGAATCGACGGGCTTCGTGAGAAAATCGGCTGCGCCGAGGGCGTAGCCGAGCTGGCGATCTTGCAGCATGGTGACCATGACGACAGGAATTTTCGCCGTCGCGGGATCGGACTTCAACACGCTGAGCACGGACCAGCCGTCCATGCCGGGCATCATGACGTCGAGGGTAATCGCGTCGGGCTGTTGTTGTTGGGCCATTACGATGCCCTCGCCGCCCTTGCTGGCGCGGATCGTGGCAAAGCCGCTGCGATCCAGCGCGCGGGCCATGAGGTCGGCGGCGTCGGGATCGTCGTCGATGATGAGAATGGTCTTCCGATTCTGGATTTTGGATTTCGGATTTTCGACGGTCGCAACGGGACGGGCGGGGGCGGGCTCGGCCGCGGGAACGACGACGGCCGGAAGATCGACGGCGAAGGTGGTGCCGATGCCGGGGCGGCTCTCGACGGTGATGTCGCCGCCCATGATCTGGCAGAATTTGCGACTGATCACGAGGCCGAGGCCGGTGCCGCCGTATTTGCGCGTCGTGGAGGCGTCGGCCTGGGTGAAGGCCTGGAAGAGCTTGCCGAGCTGCTCGGGCGTCATGCCGATGCCGGTGTCGGAGACGCGGATGCGGATGCGGTCGCCGCCCTCGGCGGGGACGCGCTCGGCGGCGAGCGTGATGATGCCGCGCTCGGTGAATTTCGTGGCGTTACTCAACAGGTTGAAGAGCGTTTGGCGGACCTTCGTGAGATCGGCGCGCATGACGCCGAGGTCGGGCGCGATCTGGACGTCGAGGCGGTTCGCATTTTTATCGAGGAGGGGCTGGATGGTGCCGACCACTTCGTGGATCATTTCGCCGAGTTTGATCTCCTCGAGGAAGAGCGTCATTTTTCCGGCCTCGATCTTCGATAGGTCGAGGATGTCGTTGATGAGAGAGAGTAGGTGCTTGCCGGCGCTGCGAATTTTCTGAAGGTCGGGCGTGAAGTCGTCCTGCCCGAGGTCCTCGGCCTCCTCGATGAGCATTTCGCTATAGCCGATGATGGCGTTCATCGGCGTGCGCAGCTCGTGGCTCATGTTCGCGAGAAAGGTGCTCTTCGTGCGGTTGGCGGATTCCGCGGCGTCCTTGGCGTCGAGCGCTTCGTCGGTGGCGACTTCCGCGCGCTCGAGGGCGTCGGAGAGGCGGGAAGCCAGCACGAACGAGACGATGAGCACGGCGAGGATGACGCCGCCGGTTACGCTGTAGGCCGGCCACATCATGCGAAACGTGATGGCGGAGATGTCGGGGCGATACAGCGCGGCGATGACGTCGTAATCCCACGGCACGAAGGTCCGCATTTGCACCCGCCAGTTTGGGAGGTCGGCCTGGCCGTTTTCGTGGGCGGTGGTCACGGCAGGGATCTGGGAATCGAACCGGGTGCCCGAGGTATGGAAAATCACCTTGTTGCTCGAGTCGAGAAGCGCGAAGAAACCGCTGTCGAGGATGCCGCTCTTGGCGAGCGCCTCGCGAATCAGGCTGAGTTGCTCCAGCGGATAACCGACATAATAAACGCCGATGATTTCGCCGGTCGCGTCATGAATCGGTTCGTAGCCGGTGATGTAGGGATTGCCGAGAATATCGACGACGCCATAGAAGCTCTCGCCGTTGTGAATTTTCGCGATGGCCTTGCCGTTGGGATCGAGTTCGGTGCCGACGGCGCGTTCGCCGTTCTTGCGAAGCACGTTGGTCGAGACGCGAATGAAATGGTCGCCGCGGCGGACGAAAAGGGTCGCGGTGCCACCCATGATGCGTTTCACCTCGTCCACGAGGGTGAAGGAACCTTCCACCGGTTGGTCGCCGAAAAAGAGGTCGTTGCGAATCGTGCCGTCGGGTTGGACGACGGGGCGGAGATTGGGCGGTCCGAGCCGCGTGGCATCGGCTTTCAACAATTCCATCGAGGCCCGCACGAGGCTCATGTAGGTCGAATCGGTCGCCTTGAGCATGTCCACCACATGCCCGAGCTTGTCGGTCATGCGGATGTCGGCTTCCTCCCGAACCAAATGGGAAATCCGGTAATAACCCAGGTAGCCGGCGGACCCGACCGCGAGCACGATGACGATGAACCAGAGGGTGACCTTTGTTCGGAGAGAGCTGTGCAGAGACGCCACCATCGCCGCCCAAAATAGGCGGGAGGCTGGTTGGAACAAGATTCAATTCCGCGCGGACCGCCCTTGCGGACGATAAATTTGCGGGAGCGAAGCCCGCCCTACGGCGTGGATTTCGCCGTCTTCTGCTGCGGAGTGGGACTGACCTCGCCGCGGACGGCGCTGAGCTGCTTGCGAAGTTTGATTTCCTTCTCGATGAGCCGTTTCTTTTCCGGCTCGAGGCGGAGCATCGCAACGCGTACGCTTTCCCAATAGGCCCAGTAGGCTTTGTCGAGTTGCTGGCGGGCGGCGACGACTTCCGGTTCGAGTTTGGCGCGTTCCTGGAGGGGCTTGAGCTCGAGTTTGATCGCCTCCAGCGTCTCGCGCGATTTGCCTGCCGGATCCGCGGCGAAGGCATTGATGGCTAGGAAGCCACCCAAAATAACCGATACTGCCCTGATCGATTTCATGGGCAGGACGAATAGGCGACTCGCCCCAGGACCTGCAAGGGAAATCTCCGCTTATGGGCGGACTGCATTTCGGCGCAGGCGGCGTTGCTCCGCCTCACGCGCGTAGTCGCACATTTCTTCGAGCGCGTCGAGTTTGCGCTCGAAGGGCAGGGAGGCCCAATGGCGGATCTGGAATCGGCGGCTGCCTTTCCAATCAGCCTCCCAGTTGGAGGCGTCCGGTGGAAGTTTCCAAGTGGGCGGCTCGTTCATGGCTCTTCTTCTCGCAGTCGCAGTTGATCAATGTCCACCAGATCGTGGGGACGTCCAGCCTCCGGAGAAAGCCGTGCTCGATGACGGCAAGTCCTCCGACGACGATGTAGCGCACGTCCGCTTCGTGCAGGCTGCGGAAAACCGCTTTGATCGAGGCGGTCTTCATGGCACCAGGTCAGCTTTCCATCAGCTCGCCGATGGTATCGGCCCAGGCGTGGTGGAGGGTGGGGAGCGGCCAGGTAAACGTTTCGCCGGCCGCGGTGATCGCGAGGGTATCGGCGGACGTGACTTCGCCGAGGCGAATCGTTCGAACGGCGTGCTGCTGGAGCAGGAGGCGGGCGGCGGGGACGTTTTCCTCGCGGACGCTGATCACGACGCGGGACTGGCTTTCGTTGAAGAGAGCGATGGTTGCTGAGCTGAGAGTTGAGAGCTGAGTGCTGAGATCCAGCGAGGCGCCGAGGGGCGCGGGGGTCGCGAGGAGGCAGCTTTCCGCGACGGCGACGGCGAGGCCGCCTTCGCTGCAATCGTGGGCGCTCTGGACGAGGCCGGCCGCGATGAGGGCGCGGAGGGCGTCGTGGAGGGCGATCTCGGTGGCGTAGTCGAGCGCGGGCGGCGGGCCGGCTTTTTTTCCGTGGACGACCTTGAGGTAATGGCTCNCNCCCATGCCTTGGGCGGGCGTGTTCTCGACGAGTTCGCCGAGGAGGAGGATGACGTCGCCCGCCTGTTTGAAGGCACTGGTCGTGATGTGGGCGGCTTCGGCGATGATGCCGACCACGCTGACGGTGGGCGTGGGATCGATTGCGGCGACGGGACTCTCGTTGTAGAGGCTGACGTTTCCGCCGGTGACGGGCGTGCCGAACGCGCGGCAGGCCTCGGCCATGCCTTCGACGGCCTCGCGGAGCTGGAGGAAGTTCTCGGGCTTGTGCGGGTTTCCGAAATTGAGGTTGTCGGTGAGGGCGAGCGGGACCGCGCCGGAGCAGGCGAGGTTGCGGCAGCATTCGGCGACGGCGATGCGGGCGCCTTCGCGGGGATCCTGCCGGCAATAGATGGCGTTGCAATCCGTGGACGCGGCGAGGATTTTGTCGGCCTCGCGGACGTGGAAGACCGCGGCGTCGCTGCCGGGCAGCACGGCGCTGCCGAGCCGGACCATGTGGTCGTATTGGCGCCAGACCCAGCGTTTGCTGGCGATGCTGGGATCGGAGAGGAGCGCCGGGAGGGCGGCCGAAACGTCGCTCGAATAATCGGCGGGATCGAAGGCGGCGGGCGCGGGTTTGGCCGCGGCTTCGCGTGAGTAAAGCGGGGCTTCGTCGGCGAGCTGGCGGGCGGGGATTTCGACAACGGTCCGGCCGCCGGATTTTACGCGCATCATGCCATCGTCGTTCACCACGCCGACCTCGGCGTAGGGAAGGTCCCATTTCTCGAAGATGTCGCGGACGGTCTGCTCCTCGCCTTTCTTGACGATGACGAGCATGCGCTCCTGGCTCTCGCTCAGCAGGATTTCGTAAGGGGTCATGCCCGTCTCGCGCTTGGGCACGAGATCGAGCTCGATCTCGACGCCGGTGCCGCCGCGGCTGGCGGTTTCGCAGGTGGAGCAGGTCAATCCCGCGGCGCCCATGTCTTGAATGCCGGCGACGCAGCCGCTGGCGAGGAGTTCGAGGCAGGCTTCGAGCAAAAGTTTTTCGCGGAAGGGGTCGCCGACCTGGACGGCGGGGCGATCCTCTTTGCTCTCCTCGGTGAGTTCGCGCGAGGCGAACGCGGCGCCGGCGAGGCCGTCGCGGCCGGTTTCCGCGCCGACGTAGAAGACGGGGTTGCCGATGCCGACGGCGCCGCCGCGGGCGATTTGCTCGTGGCGGAGGATGCCGAGGTTGAGGACGTTGACGAGCGGATTGCCGGCGTAGGATTCGTCGAAATAGACCTCGCCGCCGACGGTCGGGATGCCGATGCAGTTTCCGTAGTGCGAGATGCCGCTGACGACGCCGGCGAAGAGGCGGCGATTCGTGCGGGCCTCGGCGTCGTCGCCCGTGATGGGGCCGAAGCGGAGGGAGTTCATCGAGAAGACGGGGCGGGCCCCCATCGTGAAGATGTCGCGAATGATGCCTCCGACGCCGGTGGCCGCGCCCTGGAAGGGCTCCACGGCGCTCGGGTGGTTGTGGCTTTCCATCTTGAACGCGATGGCCCAGCCGTCACCGATATCGATGACGCCGGCATTTTCCTCGCCGGCTTTTACGAGGACTTTCTCGCCGGTGGTCGGGAACTTTTTGAGCTCGAGCTTGGAGTTTTTATACGAGCAATGCTCGCTCCACATGACGGAGAAGACGCCGAGTTCGGTGAAATTCGGGTCGCGACCAAGGATCTGCTGGATGCGCGCGTATTCGTCGGGCGTGATGCCGTGCTTGGCGATGACTTCGGGAGTGATGGCGGGATCGGACATTTTCTAATTCGACGCGGAGATGGAGCGACGCGGAGAGGCAGAGAGGAGCGGGATCATCCGAGCAGGGACTCGAAGATGACGCGGCCGTCGGTGCTGCCGAGGAGCGGGTCGCAGGCGCGCTCGGGGTGCGGCATGAGGCCGAAGACGTTGCCGGCGCGGTTGCGGATGCCGGCGATGTCGGCGCGGGAGCCGTTGGGATTCGCGGCGGCGTAGCGGACGAGGATCTGGTCGTTCGCCTCGAGGTCGGCGAGGGTGGCGTCGTCGGCGAAGTAGCAGCCTTCGCCGTGGGCGATGGGGATGTTGAGCAGCGCGCCGGCTTGGGCGGCTTTCGTGAACCGGCTGTCGGTGGTTTCGACGCGCAGGGTGACGTGTTCGCAGACGAAATGGAGGTCGCGATTGCGGACGAGGGCGCCGGGCAGCAGGCCGGTCTCGCACAGGATCTGGAAGCCGTTGCAGATGCCAAGGACGGGGCCGCCCGCGGCGGCGAATTCCTTCACCGCGCCCATGATGGGCGAGAGGCTGGCGATGGCGCCGCAGCGCAGGTAGTCGCCGTAGGAGAAGCCGCCGGGGACGATGACGGCGTCGAATCCGGCGAGCGACGAGGTCTTGTGCCAGACGTAGTCGGCGGTGGCGCCGTCGAAGCTGCGCAGGGCGTGGAGGACATCCTGGTCGCAGTTCGAGCCGGGAAATTGGAGGACGGCGAAGCGCATTACGAAACGAGCTCTAGCGTGTAGTCCTCGATGACGGGGTTGCTGAGGAGGTCGCGGCAGAGGGTGTGGAGCGTGGCTTCCTCGACGCCGGCGGGGAGTTCGATCTCGATGGTTTTGCCCACGCGGACTTTGCCGACCTGCTCGACGCCGTGGTGGGCCATCGCCTGGGCGACGGCGGCGCCCTGCGGATCGAGCACGGATTGTTTGGGCATGACGGTGACGACGGCTTTCATGCGGGGAAGGTTGCCGGGTTCGCTCGCGTGGGGCAAGGCGTGAGCGTCGATTTTCGCCGCGATTTTAATCCGAACCGCTCAAGCCACGTCGCCGCGCGGTGAGCAAATGGGTGCGGACGGCGAGAATGGAGGAGAGGCAGCAGAGCATGGCGAAGAGGTCGCCGTAGCGGGTGTAAAAGGTTTTTGGCGGGTTGATCGCAATGGGGATTTCGCCGAGGAGGACGCCCTGAACGAACGTGCTGCCGTTGACCGTCAGCTCGCGGGTGACGTGGCCGAAGGCGTCGATGATGCAGGTGACGCCGGTATTGGCGACGCGGACGAGCGGGAGCTTGGTCTCGGCGCAGCGGAAGACGGCGTTCGCGAGATGCTGGCGGGAGCCGACGCTTTCGCGGAACCAGCCATCGTTCGTGAGCGTGATGAGGAGTTCCGCGCCGCCCTGGGCGAATTTCCGCGTGAGATCGCCGAGGGTGTCCTCGAAGCAGATGAGCGGCGCGATGCGGAAGGGCTTTTTGCGGAGCTGCATGACGACGGGTTCGGTGCCGGCGTTGAAATCGTCGGGGACTTCGTTGCCGACGATCCAGGCGAAGAGCGGGAACGTGTGCCGGAACGGGACGTATTCGCCGAAGGGGACGAGGTGAATCTTGTGATAAACCTGCAGGCCGCCTTTTTGGTCGAGGAGGACGGCGGCGTTGAAGGCGGAGCCGAGGAAGTAGCGGATCGTGCCGCTGAGGAAGTCGGCGTGGGCGTTCACGACGACGGTGGTGGCCTCGTGCATCATTTCCTCGTCGTCGAGGAGTGGACGCGGCGTCGCGGCCTCGGGCCAGATGACGAGGTCGGGCCGGTAGGCTGCGGCGTTTTCCGAGAGGCGGTGGTAGGTCTTGACGATGTGCTGCTCGAAGGCGGGATCCCACTTTGCGTATTGCGGAATGTTGGCCTGCACGGCGGCGACGCGGAGCGGAACGACGTCCTTCGGATGGAAGCGGTTCACGCGATAGACGCCGTAGCAAAACGTCGCGGCGACGAGGGCCATCGTGAGCGTGAAGTCGAAATGCGGGCGCAGTTTGACGCGGCCGGCCTCGAAGCTGATGCGTCGCACGGTGAGGACGAGCGTGAGGTTCATCAGCACGATGACGAAGCCGATGCCGGCGATGCCCGTAAGATCGGCGATTTGAATGACGGCGGTGTTCTGCCACTGCGAGACGGCGAGCGAATTCCACCCGAAGCCGCTCATGAGCGCGCCGCGCAGCCATTCGATGCCCGCCCAGGCAGCGGCGCCCCGCGCGGCGAGGCGGAGATTGTTCCAGGAACTGAGCCACTGGTTGGAAGATGGGAGTTGGGAATCGAGCGGAGCGAGATCGCCCGCCTGGCTTGATCCGCTTCTTTGCGGGCAATTGAGAGAAGGGTCACGCGGGCGGCAGGCGATACCGACGAAGAGCGCCCAGAGCGCGGGGTAGAGGGCGAGGTAGAAGGCGAAGATGAACCAACCGAGGCTCGTCACCTCGTTGATCCAAAACAGGCTCGTCCAAAAGAAAATCAGTCCGGCGACGTAGCCGAGACCGAAGAGCCGGAGCGGCCGCCAGCGGCCGGTCGTCGGGCTGAACCACAACGCGGCAAGGAGCGGCGTGAAGGCGAACCACGCCAGACCGGCTTGATCAAAGGGCGGGAAAGCGAGCGCCTGCAGCGCGCCGCTCAACGCTGCCAGCAGCCACGGCCAGACATGTTTCATCGGGCGAAGAGGCGAGCAGCGCGGCGGCGATTTGGCAAGGTCGGGATTTACTGGCCGATCGGCGAGAGGGGTGGAGGAATCAACTCTCCGTCGGTCGCGGCGCCGGCCGATCCCACGGCGGGGGCGAGTTTGCCGTCGGGCTGGCGTTGCATCGCCGGTTGCATGCGCGGCATGTCGGCGGCGTTGGGCGTCGCGGTCGGAGCGGGCTTCTTCGGCGCCTTCGGTTTCTCGGACTTCGGCTTTTTGGCCGGCTTCTCCTTCTCGTGTCCCATGAGCGGGAAGGAGATTTCGAGCAGCGAAATATCGTTCGCACTCAGCCCGCTGGGAATGGTGATTACACCGTCGGTCACCCCGCGATCCACATAGAGATCGACCACGTGGCGACCGTTGAAATACGCGAGGATGTAGCTGCCGCGGCGCGACATCGTGTGCTCCGAGAGCAGATTCGAGCCATGGGCATCGAGGCGGAAACTCGCCCCGAACGTGCCGGAGTTATCCCGCGCCTGGAACGGGTAGAACGACAGGATCTCCCGCTCAGTCACCAGCGGCATGGACTGCATGAAGGTCTTGCGCTTCGGATTGAGGAGCTCGACCGGCTGCGAGAAATCGCCGCCCTCCGCACCACCCTCGGCATAGAATCGCACCGCGACCGCCGACTGCTTTTTCGCCGCGGCTTGGCCGGGGCTAGCGAGGCCAAAGGCAAGCGCCAGGGCGAGAATCGAGGCCGGAAGGAGGCGGGGACGGACGAACATTCGGGCAGCGTAGCCGCACCGATAGGATTTGCAACCGCGCCCGGCCTGCGTTAACCCGATGCCCCATGCACGTTTCGCGACTTTTGCGCCCCATCGCGCCGCTCCTCCTCGGCGCCGCGCTCGGCCTCTGCCTCCGCCCGGCCGCCGCCCAGTCCGTCGTGCCGGTGATTCCCGAAAACAACAGCCCCTTCTTCGTGCTGGACGAGGGTCAGCCCGGCGCCAACGGTCCGCAAGGGCCCCGGAAGCAACCGCTCACCCCCGCGAACCAATACCCGCTCAACAAGACCAGCGAGCTGAGCGCGTCGAAGATGTTCACGCACTTTTTCACGGACATGTTTGCCTCCGTGCATATCGTCAAGGGTCACGCGGACAGCAAGCTCACCGTGGAGCCGAGCACATTTGCGCTCTCGGACCGCCGCGAGGTCGCCGTGACCTACGTCGTGATGAATCGCACGCCGAAGCTCATGAAGCTCGACTTCCCAACCTCGCAGCGCATCGAGATTCTCGTGCGCGATCCGAACGGCAAGGTAATCGAAAAATGGTCCGACGACCGCGCGTTCGACGACGTCTCGGGCGTCGTGATGATCAATCCCGGCGAGCGCATCCAGTATCAGGAAAAAATCGCCACGCGCGACATGCAGCCGGGCCAGAGCTACGTGATCGAGGCCTCGATGGCGAATAACCCGCAATTCACCCGCACGGCGACCGTGAAGCCGTCGAACAAGCCGCGCGAAACGAAGCCGAATCCCGCCCTCCCCGGCCAGGCCTCGCCCACGCCCGCTCCGTCCGCGACACCCACCCAAGGCTGACGCGTCGCGTGGACGGGCCGCTTTTTCAAGGCTGCGCGAATGGTTCTGAAAAACGAAGCGCGCCCACGATGGGACGGGGATTTCTGCTTGACCCCATCGGTGAAAAGCCTGTTTCTCCGCTCACGGGAAATTAATTATTGTCAAAGCCGAAAGCCGCGCATAACTGCTAGCCCCACTCACCCAATACCCGATCCTTATGTCCGAAAAATCCATCGAAGAAAAAGTCAAAGACATCATCGTTGAGCAGCTTGGCGTCACACCCGAGCAGGTCACGCCGGCCGCATCCTTCATCGAAGATCTGGGCGCCGATTCCCTCGACACCGTCGAGCTCGTGATGGCGTTCGAAGAAGAATTCAACGTCGAAGTGCCCGATGAAGACGCCGAGAAGCTCCAGAGCGTCGGCGACGTCATCAAATACATCGAAGAAAAGGCCGGCAAGTAAGCCGCCGCTTCTCGATTCCAAACTTTCGAACAGGCCGCGCACTCGCGCGGCCTGTTTTGTTTCAACGCTACTCGTCGGCCTTGCCGAGTTTCGCGAGCACGCTGAGATCCTCGAGCGTCGTCGTATCGCCGGTGACGTTGCCGCCGCCGGCGACTTCCTTGAGCAGCCGGCGCATGATTTTGCCGCTGCGTGTCTTCGGCAGCATATCGGCGAAGCGAATTTCATCCGGCTTCGCGATCGGGCCAATCATTTCGCCAACGTGTTTGCGGAGCTTTTCCTTGAGCTCCCTGCTGGCCGTTACGCCGCCGATGAGCGTGACGAAGGCGACGACGCCCTGGCCCTTGATTTCGTCGGGGCGGCCGACGACGGCGGCCTCGGCGACGGCTTCGTGCGAGACGAGCGCGCTCTCGACCTCGGCGGTGCCGAGGCGGTGCCCGGCGACGTTCAGCACGTCGTCGATGCGACCGACGATCCAGAAATAGCCGTCCTTGTCGCGACGCGCGCCGTCGCCGGTGAAGTAGCAGCCCTTCACTTCGCTCCAGTAAGTTTTTTTGTAGCGCGCCTTGTCGCCGAAAATCGTACGCAGCATCGAGGGCCAGGGCTTGCGGATGACGAGTTTTCCGCCCTCGCCGGGCTTCACCTCGCGGCCTTCCTCATCGACGATGGCCGCGTCGATGCCGAAGAACGGCAGCGTGGCCGTGCCGGGTTTCGCGGGCGTCGCGCCGGGCAGCGGGGAGATCATGATCGCGCCGGTCTCGGTCTGCCACCACGTGTCCACGATGGGGCAGCGGCCGCCGCCGATCTTGTCGCGGAACCACATCCAGGCCTCGGGATTGATCGGCTCGCCGACCGTGCCGAGCAGCCGCAGCGAGGAGAGATCATGCTTCGCGGGCCATTCGTCGCCCCACTTGATGAACGCGCGGATTGCGGTGGGCGCGGTGTAGAGAATCGTGACGCCGTAATCGGCGATGATTTTCCAGAAACGATCGGGCTCCGGCCAATTCGGCGCGCCTTCATACATCACGCACGTCGCGCCATTCGCGAGCGGGCCATAGACGAGATAGCTGTGACCGGTGATCCAGCCGACATCGGCCGTGCACCAATAAACATCCTCCTCGCGCAGGTCGAAGATGAACTTCGTCGTCGTGTAGGCGCCGGTGAGATAACCGCCGGTGGTGTGGAGAATGCCCTTCGGCTTGCCCGTGGAGCCGCTTGTATAAAGGATGAAGAGCGGGTGCTCGCTATCGAGCGGGACGGCGGGGCAGTTCGCATCGACGTAATCCATCTCGCGGTGCCACCAGACGTCGCGGCCTTCCTTGATGTGGATTTCGAGGTTCGTGCGGCGGAAAACGATGACGCGCGAGATGGCGTCGTTGCCCTCGATGGCGCGGTCCACATTTTGCTTGAGCGAGACGGTCTGCCCACGGCGATAACCGCCGTCGGCGGTGATGATGACCTTTGCGCCGGAGTCGGCGAGGCGGTCCTTGATGCTTTCGGCGCTGAACCCGCCGAACACGACGGAATGCACCGCGCCGATGCGCGCGCAGGCCAGCATGGCGACGGCCGCCTCGGGAATGAGCGGCAGATAGACGAGCACGCGATCGCCCTTTTTCACGCCGTTGCGCTTGAGCACGTTGGCAAACCGGCAGACCTCGCGGTGGAGCTGGTGGTAGGTAAGCGTGCGCTTCTCGCCGGGCTCGCCCTCCCAGATGATCGCGGCCTTGTTGCGGCGCGGGCCGGCGAGATGGCGGTCGAGGCAATTCTCGCTCGCGTTCAGCTTGCCGCCGACGAACCACTTCGCGAAGGGCGGCTTCCACTCGAGCGCCTTTGTCCACTTCTGCCGCCAGACGAGTTCGCCGGCCTGCGCAGCCCAGAATTTGTCCGGGTGCTTGATGGACGTTTCGTAGAGGCGGCGGTATGCGGCGAGGCTGCCGATGCGGGCGGCGCTGGAAAATTCGCGGGAGGGCTTGAAGACGCGATTTTCGACGAGATGGGACTCGATGGATTTGCTCATGTGGAGGGCGGGACGAGGCGCTCACCATGGCCAAGGATGGGGGCGGGATAAAGGCGGAAAGTGGCTGTCGGCGGGGCGATGCGATGGATTTTTCATCGACTCCGCCGCTCGCGGGCAGCTACTTCAAAGCGCAACGCCATGTCCAAGCTGCCGACGATCCTTTACACCAAAACCGACGAAGCCCCGCTCCTCGCGACCTACTCGCTGCTGCCGATTGTCCAGGCCTTCACGAAGCATTCCGGCATCGCCGTCGAGACCCGCGACATCTCGCTCGCCGGCCGCATTATCGCGCAATTTCCCGAATTCCTCGCCGAGGATCAGCGCATCGGCGACCACCTCGCCGAGCTCGGCAAACTTACGCTCGAGCCCGAGGCGAACATCATCAAGCTCCCGAATATCAGCGCGTCCGTCCCGCAGCTGAAGGCCGCCGTCGCCGAGCTGCAGGCCAAGGGCTACGCGCTCCCCGACTTTCCGGAGGCGCCGAAAACCGACGCGGAGAAGGACATTCGCGCCCGCTACGGCAAGGTGATGGGCAGCGCCGTGAATCCCGTGCTTCGCGAGGGCAACAGCGACCGCCGCGCGCCGAAGGCCGTGAAGGACTACGCCCGCAAGCACCCGCACAAGATGGGCGCCTGGAGCAAGGATTCGAAGACCGAGGTCGCCACCATGGGCGAGTGCGATTTCTTCTCGAACGAAAAGTCCGTCACCGTACCCGAGGCGACCGACGTGCGCATCGAGTTCGTCGCGAAGGACGGCACGACGACCGTGCTCAAGGACAAGACCCCGCTGAAAGCCGGCGAGATCTTCGACGCCACCTTCATGAGCAAGGCCGCGCTCGTCTCTTTCCTCGGCGATCAGATCGCCCGCGCGAAGGTCGATGGCGTCCTTTTCTCGCTGCACCTCAAGGCCACGATGATGAAGGTATCCGATCCGATCCTCTTCGGCCACGCCGTGAAGGTTTTCTTCAAGGACGTCATCGAAAAATACGCGGACGACATCGCCGCGCTCGGCGTCGATTTCAACAACGGCTTCGGCGATTTCGTCGCGAAGATCCAGACTCTGCCCGCTGAGAAGCAGGCCGCGATCAAGGCCGACCTCGACCTGCTGTTCATGAATAGCCCCGGCATCGCGATGGTGAATTCCGACCGGGGCATCACGAATCTCCATGTCCCCAGCGACGTGATCGTCGATGCCTCCATGCCCGCGATGATCCGCGAGGGCGGCAAGATGTGGAACGCTGCCGGCAAGACGCAGGACACGCTCGCCGTCATCCCCGACGCCTGCTACGCGGGCGTTTATCAAGCCGTGATCGACTTCTGCAAGGCGAACGGCGCGCTCGATCCGAAGACGATGGGCAGCGTCCCGAACGTCGGCCTCATGGCGCAGGCCGCCGAGGAATACGGCTCGCACAACAAAACCTTCGAAATTCCCGCCGCCGGCACGGTGACCGTCACCGATTCCGCCGGGAACGTTCTGCTCTCGCACGAAGTCGAGGCCGGCGACGTCTGGCGTGCCTGCCAGACGAAGGACGCGCCGATTCGTGATTGGGTGAAGCTCGCCGTGAACCGCGCCCGCGCCACCGGCGTGCCCGCCGTCTTCTGGCTCGATAAATCCCGCGCCCACGACGCCGAGATCCTCAAGAAAGTCGAAACCTACCTCGCGGACCACGACACCACCGGCCTCGAGTTTCCGGTCCTCCCGCCCGCCGAAGCCTGTAAATACAGCCTCGAACGCATCGTGCAGGGCCTCGACACGATCAGCGTCACCGGCAACGTCCTTCGCGATTATTTGACCGATCTCTTCCCGATCCTCGAGGTCGGCACCAGCGCCAAGATGCTCAGCATCGTCCCGCTCATGAACGGCGGCGGTCTGTTCGAGACCGGCGCCGGCGGCAGCGCGCCGAAGCACGTGCAGCAGTTCCTCCAGGAAAACTACCTCCGCTGGGACAGCCTCGGCGAATTCTTCGCCCTCGCCCCGAGCTTCGAGCACATTGCCGCGACCTTCAGCCTGCCGAAGGCGAAAATCCTCGCCGACACCCTCGACGCCGCGACCGGAAAATTCCTCGAAAACGATCGCTCGCCCGGCCGCAAACTCGGCACGATCGACAACCGCGGTAGCCACTTCTACCTCGCCTTGTATTGGGCCCAAGCCCTCGCCGCGCAGGACGCCGACGCCGAGCTGAAGGCCCTCTTCACCCCGGTGGCCGAAAAGCTCTTCACGCACGAGGCGCGCATCGTCGAAGAACTCCTCGCCATGCAAGGCACCCCGGTGGACCTCGGCGGCTACTACCAGCCCGACGAAGCGAAGGCCCACGCCGCCCTCCGCCCCAGCGCGACGCTGAACGACATCCTCGCGACGCTCTGATCGGTGGCGCGAGACGGTGGAGTGTGGACCACGGATATCTACCGTTCCGCTGCGTCATCGACAAGCAGCCGTCAGGGCCGAACGACGATCACGGGTCCGGGCACGGAAATTACCGGAGCGCTGCGGCGGTAATATCCGTAGTGCGGGTAGCGTTGGTAGATGACGGCGTGGTCGTCGCCCCGCCAGTAGCCGTGGTGGTGGTGCCAGCGCGCGTTGTAGGAATGGTCGTGAGCCTGGGTCGGCACGGTGCCGGCGAGGAGGGCGATGGCGGAAAGGGCGAGCAGGAGCTTTTTCGTTTTCATGAAAAAAGATCGTTCCCGCCCCTTTGGGCCGATGCCCTGAAACGGTCATCGGGGAATCGAGCCTCCGGGACTGAACAGCTAGCTCCATTCGCCCGCAAAGAAGTGGCGTCCCGCGCGAAAATTTTCCATCGTGCGCTCCGCAATGAGTCCTCAGAAAATTTTTCGCGATCGAATGGAACAGGCCGGCGTGAGTGAGCCGGCGATCCGGGCCTTCGAGCGCGCCTACGGCCAGCTCGTCGCCAAAGAAACCGCCATGCTTCCCGAGCGCGCAATCTCCCCGGTCGAATCCCTGCCCAGCGCGGAGCAGCTCGCCGAGCCCACGTCCGCGGAAGCCGGTGCCCTCCTCGCCCAATGCGCGGTGCTCAAACTCAACGGCGGCCTCGGCACCAGCATGGGCCTCGACCGCGCGAAATCGCTGCTCGAAGTGCGCCCGGGCGTCACGTTCCTCGATCTCATCGCCCGGCAAGTCGCGCATTTTCGCGAGACGACGGGCGCGAACGTCCGCTTCCTGCTGATGAACAGCTTCAGCACCAGCGCCGACACCCGCGTCTTCCTCGCGCGTCATCCTGAACTCGGCGACGCCGATGACATCGAACTCCTCCAAAACAAGACGCCGAAGATCGACGCCGCCACGCTCGCGCCGGCCGAATGGCCGGCGCACCCGGACCACGAATGGTGCCCGCCCGGCCACGGCGACCTCTATCCCGTGCTCGCCGGCTCCGGCGCGCTCGACCGCCTGCTCGCCGAGGGCGTGCATTACCTCTTCGTTTCGAATTCCGACAACCTCGGTGCCACGCTCGATCCGAAATTGCTGAAATGGTTCGCGGAATCCGGGGCTCCGTTCGCCATGGAGGTCACCGCGCGCACGCCGTCCGACCGCAAGGGCGGCCACCTCGCCCGGAGCGCCGACGGCAAGCTGCTCCTGCGCGAGTCGGCCCAGTGCCCCGACGCCGATCTCGATGCCTTCCAGGACATCACGCGCCACCGTTTCTTCAACACGAACAATCTCTGGCTCCGCCTGGAATCCCTGCGCGACGCGCTCGCCACGGCCGGCGGCTTCCTGCCTCTGCCCGTCATCCAGAACAAGAAAACCGTCGATCCCCGCGACAAAAAATCGCCCGCCGTTTTTCAGCTCGAGACCGCGATGGGCGCCGCCATCGAATGCTTCGACGATTCCGCCGCCATCGTCGTGCCGCGCACCCGCTTCGCTCCCGTAAAAACGACTGGCGACCTGCTCACGCTGCGTTCCGATGCCTACGTCATCGCCGACGACGGCACCGTGCAACTCGCGTCCGAGCGCGGCGGGGTGCCGCCGAAAGTCGATCTCGACGACAACTACAAGCTCGTCGATCAGCTCGAGGCCGCCCTCGCTGGCGGCGCGCCGTCATTGAAGAACTGCGCGAGTCTCAAGGTGAGCGGACCGTTCGCGTTTTCCTCGAGCCTCGTGCTCGCTGGCAACGTGGTCATCGAGAATGGGACGATTCGCGAAGCCTAGAGAATCGTCTTCGGGAAGCTGCCGAGGATCTTCACCGCCCGGCAGCGGCGGGAAAGCTCGCGCAGGACGTCGCTGAAATTTTCATGGCGGGCGTGACCGTCCACTTCGACGAAGAAAAACACGTCCGCACTGCCCTTCGCGGCGGGCCGACTCGCGAGGTGGCTGAGATTCAGCTCCGCGTCGCGGAAGGGCTCCAGCGCTTCCACGAGCGAGCCGGGTTTGTTCTCCACACGCAGGAGCAACGTGGTGCGGTCGCTGCCGGTAATTGCCGTCGAAGTCCGCGCCATCACGAAATAGCGCGAGCTGGTTTCGCTCTCGCCGGGCGTGCCGTCGGGCGTCGAGGTGATCTCCGCGCAGATCATCAGGTCGGTCGCGGTGAGCGCGTCGAGTGTCTGGTTCACCGCGCCATGGCCGGCATCCTCGATCGGCACCACGCCGCAGTCGCTCTCGCCCTTGCCGACGGCGGCGAAAAGATCGCTCACGTCCGCAAAAAACGCATAGCTCACGCTCGATCCGAACCGGGCCTTCGCCGCCTGGTGGCAGGCGCCGCCTTCGGGACCGAAGCAGGCGATCACGACATCCTTCTCCAGCGCCAGCGCGGCGGACATGATCTCGCGGTAAATCGCGCGAATGGCCGTTGGCGAAAGCGGGCCGTCGCTCTTCTCGATGAGCCCGCGCAGCAGCGCCATCTCGCGATCCGGCGCGTAGATCGGCAAGCCGTCGCGATTCTTCACCTTGCCCACTTCGCGCGCCAGCGAGGCGCGTTCGTTCAGCAGCTTGAGCAGCTGCGTGTCGATAGCGTCAATTTTTTCCCGGTAGTCGGAAAGCTCACTCATGGTCTTGCGGATCGGTTTCTGGTTCCGGGGAGGGATCGGAAATTTCGGCGACCGGCGGCTCCTCGACTACCTCGGGAGCGGGTGCATCGGTGGGTGGCGGTTCGGTCGGGGCGGGCTCGGGCGTGGGTTCCGCGGCGGAAGTCTCCTCCGCGGGCTTGGCATTGGCCTCGGCGATGGCGGCCGCGGCGCGGCGGAGCTCGCTGGCGTTGGGCAATTCCTCGAGATCGCGCAGGCCGAAATGCTCCATGAAATGGCTGGTGGTCTCGTAAAGCAGCGGGCGGCCGGGCACGTCGGCGCGGCCGGCGATGCGGATGAGCTGGCGGTCGAGCAACGTCTGCATCACGCCATCGACGGCGACGCCGCGCACGGCCTCGAGGTCGGCGCGCGTGGCCGGTTGGCGGTAGGCGATGATCGCGAGCGTCTCGAGCGCGGGCGCGCTGAGTCGGGCGGGTTTGCTCTCGGGGAAGAGCTGCCGTAGCCATGGAGCGAAAGCCGGCGCGGTGACCAGTTGCCAGCCCGCGACCGTCTCGCGAATCTCGAACGCGTGGCCCGC
>JGI24033J26618_1000031_pt1 | contig 21578 bp, 19 predicted proteins | sample KBSMisM7withPhiX_FD_26618 | JGI IMG/M metagenome (IMG submission 26618)
TGCTGGCGGCGTCGCGGCAGCCGAAGATGCGAATGCTCACAAGGCCGACGGCGCTGGCCACCCGCCAGCAATATTGCCGCGCGTCGGCGAAGGTCGCGTAGCGAGGAACGGTGAGGTCGGCCTGGACGCCGGCAAGGATTTCGCCGAGTAGCGCGCGGTCGATGGCGTGGCGCTCGACGATCGTCGCGAGATCGGCGGGGAGGTCGCGCCGGCCGGCGAGGACGTCGGCCCAGGCGGCGAGGGCGGCCTGTTTTTCGCCAGCAGCGAGGACTGGCGAGTCGGCGATGTCGTCGAGGATGCGGCAGAATCGGTAGAAGACGAGCGCGTCGGCGCGGCGCTGGCGGGGCAGGGCGATGAGGGCGAAGGCGAGGTTCGAGGCTTTGCGGCCGGCCTCGACTTCGCTCGCGATGGCGGCGGGAACGAGATCGCTCATGGCTCGACGGGGGCGACGAGGCAGCCGTGGGCGAGATGGAATTCCTCGTCGCAGCGCGCGGTCCATGCGCCGGGCTCGCCGGCCCAGACGGCGGTGACGCCGAGCGAATCGACGAGGTGGCGCACCGCGGGAGCGAGGACGCCGGGACGGCTCGGCTCCAGCAACAAAAGGATGCGCGGCCGATGCACGACGGCGCGGGCGAGGGCGACGAGGAATTGCGCGTCGGGGTCGAGCGCGCCGGCGGAGTCGTTGGCGAGGTGCTCGATGTTCAACCGCTCGAGCAGCTCGTAGACGCGCATCTGGGCAAAGGCTTCGTCCGCGCGGGCGATGCGGAAGAGCGGCATGGCGACGTTCTCCGCGACGGTGAAGGCGGGGAGCAGGCAGGGGCTGGCGAAGACGTAGCCGAAGACGGTGTTGCGCATTTCGCGGCGTTGCTCTTCGGGCGCCGGCGAGGCGGGCTGGCCGAAAAGCTCGACCGCGCCGAAGTCGGGCTCGTCCAACAGGCCAAGCAGGTGCAGCAGGAGCGTCTTGCCGCTGCGGGGCGGGCCGACGATGGCGTGCAGCGCGGCCTCGCGGAAATCGAGGGAGACGTCATGGACGCAGGCCGGGCCGCCGTTCCATTCGGGACGGTGGCAGCGGAGTCGGGAGCAGCGCAGCGCAATCAAAACGGGACCTCGGTTCGTCCGGTTCGTCCGGGCGAGAATCCTTTGTAGAGGCAAACCCAACTCGCGATCAACCATCCGGCGGCACAACCCTCGATCCACGCCGCGGCCACTCGCGCCCCGAATGCGGCCAGCGTCTCCGCACCGAGCCGCGTATCCGCGTAGGCAGCGGCGATTTCGAGCGCGAGGAAGGTCGCCGCCGCCGTCACGAAAAAGGGAACGATCAATGTCCAGTTGCGATGCACGAGCTCGCGGCCGTCGTGGAGCGCCGCGCGCAGCGACTCGTTGTGGAAGACCAGGATCGCCTGCACGGGCAGATAAAGCAGGGCGAGGGCGGTGACCACGCCGCGACCGATCCACATCGAGAACCACGCGCAGCCTTCGTAGAACGGTTCGCCGGGCGCGATCAGGAGGCCGGCGTAGAGCGGCAGCACGACGAGCAACAGGTCCGCCGCGACGAGCACGAGCGACCATTTCAGCACGAAGCCCGTGCGGCGCATCGCGAAGAGCCGCAGCTTTCGCCGGTCGAAGGCGATGCCGCGCAGCCACGCATGGCTCATGAGCATGAGCGTGGTGAGGAAGAACACGCCGAGCAGCAGCTCGAAGACGCCCGAGAGCGCGTTCACGGCCATGGGCACGAGCAGCGGCACGACTTGCGCGACCTCGGGCAGGAAGAGATACGCCGCGGGCTTGAGCAGGGCCGCAAGCGCGCAGACGAGCAGGCCGAACGTGAGCAGCGTCGCGCGGAGGCGGCCGAAGCGTTTGGCCAGCGTTCGCACGAGTGTGACGAGCAGTCCGCCGGAGTTGCCGAGGAAGAGCAGCGCGAACCACGCGGAGAGCGGGAACGTGGCGGTGAAGACCGTGAAGACGGCCGCGGTGTGCTCCGCGGTGGGCCGCACCGCGCCGAGGAGGAGCGCGCCGAGCGAAGGGGCGTCGCCCCAGGCGAGCACCGGGAAGGGTTCCTCGAGTCGCCCGTGCAGCAGCGCGGCAGCGGCGAGTTGGAACAGCGCATAGGCGACGCCGCAGAGCGCGGGCAGGCGCCAGATCGTCGGATAGCGCAGGAGGCAGCGCGCGCCGTTCATCAGGGCGAGACGCACCGCCCGCCGGGAGAACACGCCAAGCAGCCAGAGGGCGGCAAGCACCGCAAGGGCGGGGGCGTAGAAGGGCGGCATCCGCGTGTTTATGGACGATGCGCCGCGCGGGGACGAGCCGGATTGCTGGCGAGCGCCGATCCCGATACGCTGCGCACGCCTATGACCATTCCCATGCAACTGACCCTGCTCCGGATTCTCCTGATTCCGGTCTTCGTGCTGTTTGCGGTCTACTACGGCCACAGCGTCGAGGATGGCGCGCCGGAGGAATGGCTGCGCTGGTGCGCGGTGGGCGCCTTCGTGCTCGCATCGGTCACGGATGCGTTCGACGGCATGATCGCCCGCCGCCTTCACCAGGAGAGCAAGCTCGGTGCGCTGCTCGATCCCATCGCCGACAAGGGCCTGCTGCTCACGGCCGTCATCACGCTGAGCGTGAGCGAATGGCGCTACGCCCTGCCGCTGTGGTTCCCCGTGCTGGTGATCGCGCGCGATGCCGTCATCGTTACCGGCTGCATCGTCATGCGGTTGATGAACGATCACCTCGAGGTGCGGCCCACGCTCATGGGCAAGACCGCGACCGCGCTCCAAATGGTGGCCCTCGCGTGGACGATGTTCCAGATTCCTCATCTCGAGTGGCCCGTGCGGCTCGCCGGTTTTTTCACCCTTATCAGCGGAATCGAGTATGTGTTTCGCGGCGTGGCCCAAATGACGCATCATGAGGCCGCGCAGAAGTAACCCATGAAGACCATTGCCATTCTCGGCCGACCCAACGTCGGCAAATCCGCCCTGTTCAACCGCCTCGCGGGCCGGATGATTTCCATCGTGCACGACCAGCCCGGCGTCACGCGCGACCATATCCACGCCATCTGCAAGCAGGGTGGCAAGCCCTTCGAGATCATCGACACCGGCGGCATCGGCGCGGAACCCGATCCGGATTTCGCCGAGGACACGCGTTTCGCCGCTGACGTCGCCATCGAGGCGGCCGACCTCCTCGTGCTCGTGATGGACGGCGTCGCCGGCCTCACCCCGCTCGACGCCGAGCTGGCAAAGCTCGTCCGCGAATCCGCGAAGCCCGTCATCATCGCGATCAACAAACTCGACAACGACAAGCAGGAGAATCTCCTCGCTGACTTCGCCCGGCTCGGCTTCGACGACCCTCTCGGTGTGAGCGCCGCCCATGGCCGCGGCATCGGGGAGCTTGTCGAGCGCATCGGATCGCTCGTGGATCTCGGCGACGCCGACGAGGCTCCCGCGCCCGGCGAAGTCGCCCGCCTCGCAATCATCGGTCGCCCGAACGTCGGCAAGTCCTCGCTCGTGAACGCGATCCTGAACGACCGCCGCACCATCGTGAGCGACATCGCCGGCACTACGCGCGACGCCATCGACATTCCCTACGAATATCGCGGCGAGAAATTCGTGCTCGTCGATACGGCGGGCATCCGCCACCGCTCGAAGCACAGCACGTCCGTCGAAGTCTTCAGCGTCATGCGCTCCGAGGCCGCCATCGGCCGCGCGGATCTCAACGTCCTCGTGATCGACGCCACCGAAGGCGTGAAGATGCAGGAGAAAAAAATCGCCGGCCTCATCCAGGACGCGAAGAAGGCCGCCGTGATCGTCCTCAACAAATGGGACCTCGTCGCGAAGCCCGGCGAAGACGACACCGCGCTCCTCAAGGAACACGTGGACAAGATTCGCAGCGCGCTCTTCTTCCTCAGCTACGCGCCGATCATCGTGCTCTCGGCGAAGGATCAGACGAACATTCCGCGCCTGTTCAACATGATCCGCAAGATCCGCGAGCACGCGCATCGCAAGATCGGCACCGGCGAGCTGAACCGCGTCTTCAAGGCGGCCATCGAGCGCCAGGCCCCGCCGATGCACGGCGCGAAGCGATTCAAGATTTTCTACGCCACGCAGCTCACCGCGCCGGAGAGCCGTCCGTTTGGCCGCATCGAATTCCTGCTCTTCGTCAACGATCCGCGGAAATTGTCGGACAGCTACCAGGCCTACCTCGCTGCCCGCATCCGTGATCACACCGAGTATCCCGGCCTGCCCATTGCCTTCAAACTCAAGGGCAAGGAAAAGAAGGGCGACGACTAGGGATTGACGGCTGTCACCGTCCCGGGCGGCTCATCACTGCTCTGGAGCGTTTCCGGCGCATCCGCTCCGATTCCGTCCAGCCAGCGCTGGAGCAGCGGCTGCAACATCGAGGGGGTCGCGTCGGCCACGAAGGTGATGATATCGACTTCCGCCTCCAGGTGCCGCCCTCCGGCCTCGTCCACGTATCCTCGCAGCACCGTTCCCGTGGCCTCCGTCATGGCCTCCAGCGCCATGCCTTCGTCGGCCAGAAACTTGTGGAGATGGGCGGCGTTGTCGCGATGAACCGTGACGCGTGAAGTGCTGGGGCTGTAGGGGGCCACTCGAAAGATCGACGAGGGAGGAGTCATTGATGACGGATCGCATTCCGCGCGTCGAATGCGTGCCAAGGCCGCGGAAATGAACGGCATATGCCGGGCATCGGCCGCAGGCGGGAAAGCGCGTTCGCGAGTTTCGGAGATCAGGCCAACCCCTGAGCGAGCCTTGAGAAAACGGCCGCGCGAAAAATCGGTCGCGATCCCTTTGCGTATGAAACTCTCCACCCTCAAAGACCTCTACATTCACGAACTCAAGGACCTCTACAGCGCGGAAAAACAAATCATCAGGGCGCTTCCGAAAATGGCGAAGGCCGCCACCAGCCCCGATCTGGCCGCCGGATTCAAACTCCACCTCGAGGAGACCAGGGAGCACGCGGCGCGTCTCGAAAAAATCCTCGCGAACCACGACCAGACGACTCGCGGCCCAAAATGCAAGGGTATGGAAGGCGTCGTTGCCGAAGGCGCGGAGATGATCGAGGAAGAAGCCGACGACGAAGTGCGGGACGCCGGCCTCATCGCCGCCGCGCAGCGCGTCGAGCATTACGAGATGGCCGGCTACGGCTCCGCGCGCACCTACGCGGAACTCCTCGGCGATAAGGCGGGCGCGAAGCTCCTCCAGGCCACTCTCGACGAAGAGGAAGCCACCGACAAGAAGCTCACCGAGCTTGCGACCAGCACCATCAACGTCGCAGCCAATAAATAACGGGGACCCGACCGGATCACCTCCACAACCCGATCATCGATTACAATGAGCGAAAATTCTTCCGACGCATCGACGGCAATCAGGGATTTCAACGAGAAGGCCCAGGATTGTGCAAAGGACGCCCTCACCACGGCGACCGATTACATTCGCGCCAACCCCTGGATCGCCGTAGCCGGAGCGGCTGTGGCCGGCGGCGTCCTTGCGGCGTTGGCCAAGCCAGCCAAAGCCCCACCCAGCAAGCTCGATGCCGTGCGCGAGTGGATGGACGAAGCCTATGCCAAGCTGCCCAGCCAAAAGCAGGTGCAAGCCGCCGTGGAATCATCCGGCGTCCCGCGCTTTCTCCACCAACTTCGAAAGACGCTTCACCACGCCTGAAATATGAATTCCTGCGAATCAATCGAGACAACCGTCCGCGCAAAGCCCGTCCAATCCGTGGGCGTGGCCATCGCTGCGGGATTTGTTTTGTCGCGCTTGCCGGTGGCCGGAATTCTGGGACTGGCCATTCGAGTCGCCCTTTCCCTCGTCCGGCCCGCATTGCTCGTGCTCGGCGGGGTGAAGGCATGGGATCTCATCCAATCCCGCCAGGCGGACCTCACCCAGGCCGCACCCGAAAACAACCTTTAGAAATCGATCCTATGAAATACCTCTACGACAAGGCCCGGTCGGGAGCATGGGGCTGGGTTGCCCTCTGGCTGATCGGAATCCCCGTGCCGATCCTCTGCATCCTCTTCCTCTTGCGCGGCTGCACGTAACGCAGGCGCGGGAGCAGTGTGTCAGTCCACGGACTTGATTCACCGCTTTGGATCACGGTAGCCAGAGCACTGCGGACGGCGTTTTTGGAAATTCACCGCTCACCTCAAGCTCGGCAAAAACAAGATCCTCGCCCGCGCCGTGGATGCCGCCGGCCTCACCTCCACGCCTGCGAAGCTTGCCATCACCCGCGCAACGCCTTAGAACGCTCCGCAATGAAGGCCTTTATTGCGGTCACGTTTGCATTCCTCGCAGCGATTGCCGCCCGGGCCGAGACCTGGACTGTCATCAATCTCAATCCCGCCGGCGCAGACGAATCCTACTTATATGCCATCACCGGCGCCCAGCAGGCCGGTTTCGCCACCGGCAGCAGCCACGCGGGGATCTGGACCGGCACCGCCGCCAGCTTCATCGACTTGAACCCCGCCGGCGCAGTCGCTTCCTACATCTATGCCACCACCGGCGCCCAGCAGGCCGGCCGCGCCTTCACCGGCGGCAGCAACCACGCGGGCATCTGGGCCGGCACTGCCGCCAGCTTCATTGACCTCCACCCCGCAGGCGCAACCGATTCCTACGCCAACGCCACCACCGGCGCCCAGCAGGCCGGTTACGCCATCATCGGTGGCAATCCCCACGCGGGTATCTGGGCCGGCACTGCCGCCAGCTTCATTGACCTCCACCCCGCCGGCGCAACCGCATCCTACGCCAACGCCACCACCGGCACCCTGCAGGCCGGCACCGCGACCATCGGCGGCAGCGACCACGCGGGCATCTGGGCCGGCACTGCCGCCAGCTTCATCGACCTCCACCCCGCCGGCGCAACCACATCCTACGCCACCGCCACCACCGCCATCCAGCAGGTCGGCGCCGCGACCATCGGCGGCAACAGCCACGCGGGCATCTGGGTCGGCACTGCCGCCAGCTTCACCGACCTTCACCCCGCCGGTGCATCCAGTTCCGCCCTTAATGCCACCACTGGCACCCGGCAAGCGGGCAGCGCCGTCTTCGGCGGCGTCTATCACGCAGGCATTTGGGCCGGCTCCAGCGCCAGTTTCATCGATCTGCACGCCTTCCTCCCCACGGGTTACAAGACCGGCAACTCCGAGGCCTTTGGCATCTGGAGCGACGGCGCCGCCACCTATGTCGGCGGTTATGCCGTCAACAGCGCCAGCGGCGAAAGCGAAGCCATCCTCTGGAAACTGACGCCATCGTCCAACCACGCCCCGACCGTCCGCATCTCCGGGAAAAAGAAAATCACCACCACCAAGGCAAAGCTTGCGATCAAAGGCACCGCCGCCGACAGCGACGGCAATCTCGCCAAGGTCGAGGTTCAGGTCGGCAAAGCGAAATACAAAATGGCAAAGGGCACGACGAACTGGAAATTCACCGCTCACCTCAAGCCCGGCAAAAACAAGATCCTCGCCCGCGCCGTGGATGCCGCCGGCCTCACCTCCGCCCCCGCGAAGATCACCGTGATCCGCGCCACGCCGTAAAATTCTTCATCAAGATTTGCGAGGTTGAGTCCGCCCGGCTCATTGCTGGCCCCAAAAGACGCTCAGGAGAGGAGAGGGAACAGGGGATGGACAGGATGCTTTCGATTCTTTCCTGCCCATCCTGTGAATCGATGTTTTTACAGGAGGTAAAGGAGCGAACGGAGGATCGGTGTTTCTTTGAACAGAAGGTCGCGGAGGGAACGAAGGGGGAGGGGCAGGGGGAGGGGCACCCCGCCGTAGCTGCTGGAGCAGTTTTAAAAAGGTCTTGGCCGCGAAACTTGTAGCCGTCTCGCTGGGCGAGGCGCGTTCCGCGCAGCGGAATACCGCTGCGCAGGTCATCAAAACGGATGCGCGGAGGAGCAAACTCTGGCGCGGATCATCTCAACCGCGCCAGACGATCCAAACAGCGGCGCAAAGAGTCGCATCCGCCGCGCAGCCGCAGCCTTCTGCCATCATGCGTGGACCAGCCCGACCTTTTGCTCGCCTCCGCTTGATTTTGCAGCAATTCTTCGCGCTTCGATGCCCCTCCCTGAATGAATAAGAAGGCTCTCACGGAGACCGACATTCGCACCAAGTTCATAACGCCCGCATTGATCGGCATCGCGGGGGAGAAGTGGGACCTGATGACTCAGATCCGCGAGGAGGCCTATTTTACCAAAGGTCGGGTCATCGTCCGCGGGAAGACGGTAAATCGCGGCGAGGCCAAAAAGGCGGACTACATCCTCTATTATAAGCCGAACGTTCCGATCGCCGTAATCGAGGCCAAGGACAATAACCATTCGGTGGGCGATGGCATGCAGCAGGCCCTCGACTATGCGGAAACGCTCGATGTGCCATTCGCCTACAGTTCCAACGGGGACGCCTTTTTGGAGCATGATCGCACCGCGGGAATCGGGACCGTCACGAAAGAAATTCCCCTCGATCAGTTTCCCTCGCCCGGGGAACTTTGGGCCCGCTATTGCGCGGCGAAGGGGTTGACCGACGAACAGGAAGCCATCACCTCCCAAGATTACTACGACGATGGCTCGGGGAAGTCGCCACGCTACTATCAGCTTGTCGCGATCAATCGCACCGTGGAAGCCATCGCCCGTGGCGTGAATCGCATCCTGCTCGTGATGGCCACGGGCACCGGCAAGACCTACACGGCCTTCCAGATCATCTGGCGCTTGTGGAAATCCGGCTCGAAGAAACGCATCCTCTTTCTCGTCGATCGCAACATCCTGGCCGATCAGACGAAGACGAACGACTTCAAGCCCTTTGGTCAGGCGATGACGAAGATCACGAATCGCACGGTCGATAAGGCCTTCGAAATCTACCTTTGCCTCTACCAGGCCGTCACGGGCACCGAGGAGGAGCAAAATATCTACACGCAATTCTCGCCGGACTTCTTCGACCTTATCGTCGTGGACGAGTGCCACCGTGGCAGCGCGGCGGATGATGCCGCCTGGCGCAAGGTGCTGGAGTATTTTTCTTCCGCTACGCAGATCGGTCTCACCGCCACGCCGAAGGAAACGAAGGACGTGTCGAACATCGAATACTTCGGCGAGCCGATTTACACCTATTCGCTCCGGCAGGGCATTTCCGACGGATTTCTTGCGCCTTACAAGGTCGTCCGCATTGGCATCGACAAGGACCTCGACGGTTGGCGACCAGAGGCGGGCGAGACCGACAAGCATGGTGTCGTCATCGAAGACCGCGAATACAACGATCGGGACTTCGACCGGAATCTCATCCTCGAAAAACGCACCGCGCTCGTCGCGGCAAAGGTGACCGAGTTTCTTCGCGCCACCGATCGCTTTGCGAAGACCATCGTCTTCTGCGAAAACATCGAGCACGCCGAGCGCATGCGGCAGGCGATGGTGAACGCGAATCCGGATCTTGCCGCCGCGAATGGCAAATACGTGATGCGCATCACGGGCGACAACGACGAGGGCAAAGCGCAGCTCGACAACTTCATCGACCCGGAGTCGATGTATCCCGTGGTCTGCACGACGTCCCGGCTGATGAGCACCGGGGTCGATGCGCAGACCTGCCACCTCATCGTGCTCGATCGGCGCATCGCCTCGATGACCGAGTTCAAGCAGATCATCGGCCGCGGCACGCGGATCAACGAAGACTACGGGAAGCTCTACTTCACCATCATGGATTTTCGACGGGCGACGGCGATGTTTGCCGATCCGGACTTCGACGGCGATCCCGTGCAGATCTACGAGCCGGGGGAGAGCGAGACCGTGGTGCCGCCCGACGATCTCGTCGATGGAACGGTGGCCGAGGAATCGCCCCCGTATGGCGATCTCAGCGATGCGTTTGGCGATGACTCCGGCGAGGCCCCGAAGAAATACTACGTGGACAAGGTCCCGGTCTTCGTGGCGACCGAGCGCGTGCAGTATCTCGATGCGAGCGGCAGGCTCATCACCGAGTCGCTCAAGGATTTCTCCCGCAAAACCGTTCTGCAATCCTACGCCTCCCTCGACGAGTTCCTGACCGTCTGGAATGACGCGGAAAAGAAGCAGGCCATCCTGGAAGAACTCGCCGCCAAGGGCGTCTTCCTCGACGAACTCGCCGAGCAGGTCGGGCGTGACTACGACGCTTTTGATCTTGTCTGCCACGTGGCGTTCGACCAGCCGCCGCTTACGCGGAAGGAGCGCGCGGAGAAGGTGAAAAAGCGCAATGTCTTCGGCAAATATGGCGCCGATGCCCGCGCCGTGCTGGAGGCCCTGCTCCGAAAATACGCGGATAGCGGCATCAAAAGCGTGGAGTCGCTGGAGATTCTGAAAGTTGATCCTCTCACGGAGCTCGGGACGCCGATCGAAATCGTCAAGTTCTTCGGCGGCAAGCCCGCCTATATTGCGGCGATCCGTGAGCTCGAAACCGCCCTTTACGACAAGGCCGCCTGACCGTGTCTTCGACCTTCAGCGATTATCTCGTGTTCGTCGATGAAAGCGGCGACCACAATCTCACCCAGATCGATCCACAGTTTCCGGTCTTTGTGCTGTTGTTCGCCATCGTGCCGAAGTCGGAATACGTGAATCAGGTCTGTCCGAATCTCCAGCGGTTCAAGTTCCAGTTCTGGGGACACGATGAGATCGTTCTTCATGAGCATGAAATCCGGAAGCCCTTCGGGGATTTCCTTTTCCTGCTGCGGAAGCCACTTCGCGAGCGATTTCTCGCCGGCCTCACCGAGCAAATGGCCGCGCTTCCTGCGACCGTGGTGGCGGTCGTCATCGACAAGCCCGCCTATGCCGCCCGTTATCACGAACCGATCAATCCTTACGACTACGCGCTCGAGGTAGGGCTCGAACGGGTCTTTCGCCATTTGGACGATCTGGGCCAGTCCGCCGCTTCCACCGCAATTGTGGTCGAGAAACGCGGGCGTCGGGAAGATGCCGATCTGGAACTTGCCTTTCGCCGCGTCTGCGATGGCTCAAATGCGCTGCGGAAACCGTTCCCTTTCGAGTTGGTGATGATCCCGAAATCGTCGAACTCCACCGGCCTTCAACTGACCGACCTCATGGCGCGTCCGGTGGCCCTGCGGCACCTGCGCCCCGGCCAGCCCAATCGAGCCTTCGACACCATCGAGCCAAAGTTCCGACGCAGCCCGGAAGGCAAGGTCGAGGGGTGGGGCATCAAGCAACTCCCGTAGAAATGCGAAGGGCCCTCGGATATTTCCAAGAGCCCAGCGCCGGCCGGAAATTTCCAACCCAACTTGCCCGCAACCTTCCACTCGCTGGACTTTTCGTCAAGTTTCCTCAACGTCAACTTTCCCCATGCCCAACGTCTCGAACCTCGTCAAAACCATCCAGGACATCATGCGCAAGGACGCCGGCACCTACGGCGACGCGCAGCGGCTCGAGCAAATGGCGTGGCTGTTTTTCCTGAAGATCTTCGACGACCGCGAGAAGGAGCTCGACCTCCTGCGCGACGCCTACAAATCCCCGCTGCCCGCGCACCTGCGCTGGTCCGCCTGGGCCATCGATGCCGAGGGCATCACGGGCGACGCGCTGCTCGACTTCGTGAACATCCAACTCCTGCCGAAGCTCAAGTCGCTGCAGGCCGGGGCAGGGGACCGCATCGCCACGTTGATCCGCACCACCTTCGAGGATGCCAACAACTACATGAAGAACGGCACGTTGATGCGCCAGGTCATCAACAAGATCAACGGCATCGACTTCAACGCCTCCGATGACCGCCACATGTTCGGCGACATCTACGAGAAGCTGCTCAAGGACCTCCAGTCTGCGGGCAACGCCGGCGAGTTCTACACCCCGCGCGCCGTCACCCAGTTCATCGTCGAGCAGGTCGATCCCCGTCTCGGTGAGACCCTCCTCGACCCCGCCTGCGGCACCGGTGGCTTCCTCGTCTGCGCCATCGAACACCTGCGCAAACAGGCCAGGACCGAGGCCGACGAGCGCACAATTCAGGACTGCTTCGCCGGCATCGAGAAGAAGCACCTCCCGCACGTGCTGTGCATGACCAATCTCCTCCTGCACGGCATCGACGTCCCCTCCAACGTCCGCCACGACAACACGCTCGCCCGGCCCCTGCGCAACTGGAGCCCGAGGGAGCGCGTGGACGTCATCGTCACCAACCCGCCCTTCGGCGGCATGGAGGAGGACGGCATCGAATCCAACTACCCCGCCGAGTTCCGCACACGGGAGACCGCCGACCTTTTCCTCGTGCTCCTGATGAAGATCCTCAAGCCCGGCGGCCGCGCCGGACTCGTGCTGCCCGACGGCACCCTCTTCGGCGAAGGCGTGAAGACGCGCATCAAGGAAGCCCTCCTCACCGAGTGCAACCTCCACACCATCGTCCGCCTGCCCAACGGCGTCTTCAATCCCTACACCGGCATCCGCACCAACCTCCTCTTCTTCACCAAGGGCGCGCCCACCACCCACGTCTGGTATTACGAGCACCCCTATCCGCCCGGCGCCAAGAGCTACAACAAAGGCAAACCCATCCGCATCGAGGAATTCGAGGGCGAGCGAGCGTGGTGGGGCGAAGAAAAAGACGGCTTCAAATCCCGCGTGGAAAACGAGCAAGCCTGGCGCGTTTCCATCGACACCATCAAGGCCGGCAACTTCAACCTCGACCTCAAGAACCCGCACAACCCCGATACCGGCCCCGGCGACGTGGACCACCTCCTGCCCGAATACGAAAAGCTCCTCGCCCAGATCGCGGAAACGCGCGCCGCGCTGAAACATGAACTCCAACACGCCCTCACCGTCACCGCCGGGACTTCTGAATGAAGCTGGAAACCTTCTTCGACAAATTCGACCAGTTCGCCGACGCGCCCGATGCGGTGGCGAAGATGCGCGAGCTTATCCTGGAATCAGCAATCCGCGGAATGCTCGTTCCGCACAACGCTAGCGACGAGCCTGCATCCGAACTACTCAAGCGGATTGCGCGTCTTCAAGATGGACAGGTTCGGAAACAAGCGGCGCTTCCTCCAGTTGATGATGATGCCTATCTTGAGATCCCCCCGGGGTGGGAATGGACAAGGCTCGGTAACACGGGGCGGATATTCAACGGCGACAGTGTGAGTGAGAGCGGTAAAGCCGAACTCGCGAAGGTCGAAGACGGACTGCCATTCATAGCGACCAAAGATGTCGGCTATGGCCGAGCTGCTTTAGTTTACGACAATGGGCTGAAAGTCCCGCTTCGTGACCCTCGCTTCAAAGTGGCGCGTGCGAACGCCGTTTTGATTTGTGCGGAAGGTGGAAGTGCTGGGCGGAAAATAGGGGTCACTGATCGCGACATTTGCTTTGGCAATAAGCTCTTCGCGAACGAGGTCTGGGAGGGAATTCATCACCGATACGTCTTCTACGTTTATCAAGCGCCGACGTTCTTTAAGGAGTTCGCCGCCAGAATGACCGGAATCATCGGCGGTATTGCGCGCAGTGAATTTCTTTCGCTGCCATTTCCCCTTCCACCCCTCGCCGAGCAGAAGCGGATCGTGGCGAAGGTGGATGAGTTGATGGCATTGTGTGATCGGCTAGAGGTGCAGCAGCAGGAACGGGAGACGCGGCACGCCGCGCTCGCCCGCGCGTCGCTGGCCCGCTTTGCCGACGCGCCCACCCCGGCCAACCTCCCGTTCCTCTTCCACCCGTCCTACGCCATCCCCCCCGCCGACCTCCGTAAATCCATCCTCACTCTCGCCGTCCAAGGCAAACTCGTCCCCCAAGACTCCAACGACGAACCGGCGGAGGAATGTCTGGCGCGCCTCGCGTTGAAGAGCACGGTCGCCGCATCCGATGATGACGACACGCTTCCCCTGGCATGGACACGAGTTCGATTTGAGGATGTCGCTCTCGTCTCAGGCGGTGTCACGCTTGGTCGTAAGCTCGGAGACCGAAAGATTGTCACGCTCCCGTATCTGAGAGTGGCAAACGTGAAGCGCGGGGAAATCGATCTCTCGGTAATTAAAGAAGTCTCAATCGCCGAAACCGAAATCGAACGTTACGCACTTCGTGAAAACGACCTTCTAATGACCGAAGGAGGCGACTGGGACAAAGTCGGTCGTGCCGCCATCTGGCGCGCTGAGATCCCTGTCTGTCTTCACCAGAACCATGTTTTTCGCGCACGCATGCGATCCGTCGAATTCGCACCGTTCTGGTTTGAGTGTTACTTCAACTCGCCGATTGGGCGCGGTTACTTTGAGTCAGCCTCGAAGCAAACTACCAACCTTGCCTCGATCAACATGCGGCAGGTTCGGAGCTGTCTCATCCCCATTCCACCCCTCGCCGAACAACGCCGGATCGTGGCCAAAGTGGACCAACTGATGGCCTTGGTGGACGGGTTGGAAAGACAGCTCGCCACCTCCCGCGCCACCGCCGCGAAATTGCTGGACGCCTTGGTGGCTGAGTTGACTTCGCCGAAGTCGGTGCGCGCGGAGGTCGAGCCAATCAAGTATTTCGTCCAATTGATTCCCGCCGTGCTTCGAGCGGTCGCTCGCCCGGTGGAGTTGGATCAACTCAATGCCGCGGTCGCGTTGCTCTTCCTCCCGGATCAGCTTCTGCCGCTGGTGGAAAGCGTCGCTGGGGTGGCGGCGCGAAAACATTTCGCGGCCTTTGCTCAACCGAACGAGGCTGGTGCCTTTCGAGACGCGATTCAGGTGCTGGCACGTGCGGGCACGCTGACGCATTCCGACGTTGAAGGCGCGACGCGGCTTCACCTCCATCCCGCGAAAATCCCGCCGATCGATCCGGCCATCGATGCCGATGGGAAATATCTGGCTGCGATCATCGATTTGATTCCCCCCGAAAACGTCCGGCCGATTCTCGAAAGGTTCGAGCCGGAGCAGGTGAGGGAGATCTTGCTGACCACCGCTTAACCCTCCAATCCCATGCCGAGCCCCCAACAAGAGCTGTTCCCGTTACCAAGTGGATTCCATCCCGATCCCGAACGAAGAGAACCGCTCCTCTGGGTGCGAGAGCTTCGCATTTACCGCGCATTTTCGCCGGGTGAGGGGAATCTTCTTCGCCGGATCGCCCTGCGTCCCGGGCTGAACATTCTTTGGGCCCACCCTCGATCCAGGCCTCAGGGAACACAGCCTCGTGCGTCGGGAGTTTCTGGCCACGCAACGGGTAAGACCACGTTCTGCCGTCTTCTTCGCTACGTGCTTGGCGAATCCAAGTTCGGCACGGACGAGCAGCGAAATCGTCTCCAGGAAAAATTCCCCCAAGGCTGCGTCGTGGCGGAGGTGCGGATCGATGGAGAGTCCTGGCTCATTCGGCGGCCCTTGCAGAATGGAGGCCTTCATCTCGCCTTCCGAGGGCGCACGATCGAAACGCTCTTCGAAGACAGCGAACAAGAGCGGGGCCGGTTCGACGATTACCGGCAACATCTTACCAAAGTGCTCGCGGAACCCTTGCCGGTGACCACCTTTGCGACTTCGCCGACACCGATTGAATGGCCGCACTTGCTCCAATGGCTTACGCGGGATCAGGAATGCCGATTCGCAGGCATGGCCGAACTGCGGCACTCCTCCAGCGAGTCCCACTCGCCCAACATGGTGGCGGAGGATACGCATTTCCTTTTCCGTGCCGTGCTCGGTCTCATCGATCTGGAGGAGCAGGCGGAGATCGAACGCAACAAGGAATATCTGCGCCAGAAGCAAGTGGCCGATAATCGGGCACCCTTGTTAAAGTTCCGCAGCGAGTCAGCGGCGGAGCGCCTCAGGGTGCGATTGCCAGAGTTTCGGCAAGACCTTAACGGCGCCGATTTTCTCGATGCCGTCGCCACGGAATGGAAGACGCGAGCTCAAGACTCCGAAGCCGCAATTGCTGCGATGCGGGAACCGGGCGCGGTCGAGATTGCTCGGGAGGAACTTCTCAAGGCCCGGGAAATTCAGCGCCGAGCAGAAGAGCAAAAGAAGCGTATCGATTGGGATCTTGAATCGATCGACCAACAACTTACCCAGCTTCGCGGAGGAAGCATGGAAGCGCTCGATACGTGGCTTCGAAACAATGCTCCGCCCGGCGATCAATGCGGACATACGTTGGCGGAAGCCATCGAATGGGAATGCCCATTGGCGGCGGGGCGTAAGCTGCCCATCGAGAGGCGTGCAGCGGAGGTGTCGACTCAGCCTACAATCGAGAGCCTCGAGCGAAGGCGGGCGCAGGAACTTGTGCAGTTGCCCGAGATCGTGGCCGCCATGAGCAAAAGCACCAAAGAGGTCTCGGCAGTTGCCGAAGCCCTCCAACGTGAACTCGCCCGATACGATAAGACGCGATCAGATCTCGCGAAGCATCAAGCCGAAGAGCATGCCATTGCAAGTGAGGCCAAGCGGGCCTACGACGATCAAGTGGAGTCCGATCGGCTGGAGAGTTCTGTAAAAGACTGGGAGCAGAAGATTCGAATCTCTCAAGGCCTCCAGGATCAAATCCGCCGGCAGCAAAGCTCCACGCTCAGCAATTTTTCGGAAACGTTTTCCAGAATCTCCCGCTTTATCATCGATGACGACGTGCGCGGCGCGATCCGGTTCGCTGGTCGTAAAGTGGATCCGACCCTTACCGCGGAAATCGACCTAACCAGCGCGGCACTGGTGACCCTAAAGATCATTTGCTTCGACCTGGCCGCACTCGTCAGTGGAGTAGAAGGGCGAGGCGCGCATCCGCGATTCCTTATTCACGACGGGCCACGCGAAGCGGATATGGATGCCGAGATTTACGGGAAAATTTTCGAGCTGGCTCGGGAGGTTGAAGTTGCGTTCGAGGGACGTGCGCCAAACTTCCAATATATCGTCACCACAACGGAGCCTCCTCCCAAGGAAATGCAATGCGAGCCGTTTCTGCTGACGCCAACGCTCGACGCCTCGACTCGCGAAGGGAAGCTGCTCGGGGAGCATTTTTGACTTAGAAGAAGCGCCTCAGTTTATTTCTTGTCCTGAAAACAGCAGCCCGTTCGTCGAGTCTTTGAAATCCATTCCTTCATGAAAAATCCCATTCCCAAAAATACGATTTGCCTTTGGTTCGAGAACAATGACGCGGAGGAGGCGGCGCGGTTTTATGCGTCGGTTTTTCCGGACAGCGAGGTGACGGGGGTGCATCGGGCGCCGGCGGATTATCCGTCGGGCAAGGAGGGCGACGCGCTGGTCGTCCTGTTCACGGTGCTGGGGATTCCGTGCATGGGGCTCAATGGCGGGCCGGGCATTCCGCACACCCAGGCGTTTTCGTTTCAGGTCTCGACCGACACGCAGGAGGAGACGGATCGGTATTGGGACGCGATCATCGGCAATGGCGGCGAGGAGGATGCCTGCGGCTGGTGCCGGGATCGCTGGGGTCTCTCGTGGCAGATCACGCCGCGGACCCTGATGGAGGCCATGACTGCGGGCGGCGAGGAGGCCCGGCGCGCCTTCCAGGCGATGATGACGATGGGGAAGATCGACGTCGCCGCGATCGACGCTGCGCGACATGGGTAGAATCTCACGCGAAGGCGCGAGGCCGCGAAGGAAGGGCATTGCTGAAGGGAATTCACGCTGAGGCGCAGAGACGCGGAGGGGATCTCATTATTCGATGCTCTGAGGACCGCGAAAAACGGGCCCCACGGAGTAGCGCCCCTCCTTTTTTGGGGGCGCTTTGCGTGGTCCGTGATCTCAGGTTGCAACCAATCCCGCGAGGACTTCGGCGGCGAGTTCGAAGGAGCGGAGGCGGGCGGGGTGGTCGTGAATCTGGGCGGTGGCGATGATTTCGTCGGCGCCGGTTTGTTCGAGGAGAGCCGCGAGGGTGTGGCGGATGGTTTCCGGCGAGCCGACGGCGGAGCAACGGGTCATGCGGGTGACCTGGGTGGCTTCGTAGGGGGTCCAGACGGCGGCGATGTCGTCCACGGGCGGGGGGAGCTCGGTGCGCTGGCCGCGGATGATACCGAGGAAGGCTTGCTGGAGCGAGGTGAAGAGGTGGCGGGCCTCGGCGTCGGTGTTCGCGGCGATGACGTTGGCGCCGATCATGGCGTAGGGGCGATCGAGCGTGGCGGAGGGCGTGAAGTGGCTGCGGTAAACGTCGAGGGCGGCGAGGAGGTAGTCGGACGCGAAGTGGGAGGCGAAGGCAAAGGGCAGGCCGAGCCGGGCCGCGAGGTGGGCGCTGAAATCGCTGGAGCCGAGCAGGTAGATGGGCACGTCGAGCCCGGCGCCGGGGACGGCGCGGAGGGGTTGGCTGGAGACGGCGGGCAGGAAGTAGCCGCGCAGTTCGTTGAGGTCGCGGCCGAAGGTGTCGCCGCTGGAATCCAGGCCGCGGCGCAGGGCGCGGGCGGTGAGGGGATCGCCGCCGGGCGCGCGGCCGAGGCCGAGATCGATGCGGCCGGGGTGGAACGATTCGAGGGTGCCGAATTGCTCGGCGATGGTGAGCGGGGCGTGGTTCGGCAGCATGATGCCGCCCGCGCCGACGCGGATTGTCTTCGTGCCGGCGGCGACGTGCGCGATGACGACGGCGGTCGCGGCGCTGGCGATACCGGGGATGTTGTGATGCTCGGCGACCCAGTAGCGATGGTAGCCGAGGGCCTCGACGTGGCGGGCGAGATCGAGCGCGTTCCGAAAGGCCTGCGCGGCGTCGCCGCCCTGCACGATGGGCGCGAGATCGAGGACGGAGTAGCGGGTCATTGCCCACACTATGGCACGGGTTGCCATGTCTGGCTGGGAGATGGGGAGGTTTTATGACGGAGGGCCGACGGCGGGATGGCGAAAGTCCGTGCCGTTGGCGGGGAGACATGGCAAACGCTGCGGGATGAAATTGTTGGGCGCGCTGGTCTTCGTGGCGGTGGCGGGAGGCTTCGCGCTCGCGGTGGCGGGACCGGCCGATGCGCCAGTGCCGACGGCGGAGGTGGACCGGGCGATTACGCTGGCGACGCATTACCTCGTCGGGGCGTGCGGGGCGGACGGGAAGTTCGTTTATGAGGTGCGCGTGGCGGACGACGCGGTGTCGGCGGATTACAACATCGTGCGACATGCCGGGGCGATGTATGCGCTGGCGCTGACCGGGGAGCTGAGCCGTGATTCCGCGGTGACCGACGCGCTGCGGCGGGCGGGGCGGTATTTGCGGGGGAATTATGTCGGGCCGGGGCCGGTTTGCGGCGGAGGGAAGACGCTCGCCGTCTGGGCGACGCCGCGACCGTGGGGCGACGATTCCAAGGCCACGCTGGGGGCGACGGGGCTGGGGTTGGTGGGTTTGCTGGGGCTGGAGGGCGTGGAACCCGGGGCGACGCCGCGGGAGGAGATGCAGGCGCTGGGGAGATTCCTGCTCTTCATGCAGCGCGGGGATGGGAGTTTCAATTCCAAGTATTACCCGCGGGACGGCGGGACGTTTGCGGCGTGGGGGTCGTTGTATTATCCGGGCGAGGCGGCGTTGGCGCTGCTGTTGCTCGCGGAGCGGGAGCCGGCGGGTCCGTGGCGGGCGGCGGGGGAACGGGCGCTGGCGTATCTGGCGAAGAGCCGGGCGGGGGCGGCGGAGGTTCCGCCTGACAATTGGGCGTTGATCGCGACGGCGAAGCTCTTCGCGTTGCCGGAGACGGCGCAAACGGCGGCGCTGCGCGGGCCGCTCGTCGCGCATGCGGTGCAAATCTGCGAGGGAATTCTGGCCGGGCAGATCGAGAATTCACCGACGGGCGCGCTCGACGGCGGCTTCGAGCAGCACGGGCGCACGACGCCGACCTCGACGCGGCTGGAGGGATTGCTCGCAGCGCTGGAGTTCCTGCCGCCGGAGCGCGGGGAGCTGCGTGGGCGGATCGAGCGGGCGGTGCATCGGGGGATGCGGTTCGTGCTGCGGGCGCAAATTCCGGCGGGGAAATTCGCGGGCGGGGTGCCGCAGGCGGTGGCGGCGAGCGACCCGGAGATTCGGATCGATTTCGTGCAGCATTTCCTGGACGCGCTGGTGCGCTACCGGCAGCGGTTCGGGGCGAAGGAGCGGGCGCGTTGATATTCGCTCCCGGCTCCAAGCTCATTTTCCGTTGAGGCCGAAGGCGAGGGGCCATCATCGACTTTCACGACGGGGACCGATGTGGCGGATGATATTTTGGAAGTTGACCATGGCGCTCCGCGCGGTGTTTAACGCTGCATTTATGACGAAGAAATTCCTCTGGTGGGCGACGGTTTGCACGATCGCGGCGATGTCGATGGTGCAGGCGGCGAAGCTGGAAAAGATCGCGTATCCCACGGCGGACGATGCGAGCTTCATCATTTCGGTGCCGGCGAACTGGAAGATGAAGCAGGCGGCGGAGGCGGGGGATTATTTTCATCTCATCAGCCCGACGGGCGCGGTGTTCTCATTCCGCACGATCAAGGGCGACGAGAAAACGCTGAACGTGGCAATCGAGGCGAGCGTGAAGGATCTCAACGAGCGCTTCAACGAGATGGATCTGGGCGACGCGGAGGATTGGAAGCCGCACGGACTGTCGGGTTTTTACGCGACGGGCCACGGCAAGGAGAAGGAAGACGGCACGCCGGTGCGGGTGGCGGTGGCGTGGTGCGCGCTGGCGGATGGCAAGATCGCGGAGCTGTGGTTCGTGGCGGATCTCGACGACGAGAAGGGGATCAACCAAGCCTCGGACATCGCGAATTCCCTCGAAACGCCTTGAGGCGGCGCGGAATGCTCAGTCGGTCTCGGGTTCCTTGACGACGCCCGGGGCAAGGGCGGCGCAGAGGCAGCCGCCGCCGATGATGATGAGGCCGCAGAGGTAGATCCAGAAGAGGAGCAGCATGAGGCTGCCGATGGAGCCGTAAACGGTGTTGTAGTTCACGAAGCTCGGGAGGTAGTTGACGACGGCGACCTGGACGAGCTGGAGGGCAATCGTCACGAGAAGGGCGGGTCCCCAGACCTGGCGCACGAGCACGCGGCGGCGCGGGGCGAAAACGTAGAGCATTGTGAGCGTGTAAAAGAGGACGGCGCCGCCGACGAAATAGCGACTGAGCGCGAGAATGGCGTAGAGGGGAGCGAGCGGCAGGCCGGGCACCAGCAGGAGAACGAAGTGCTCGAAGGTGGCGAGGAGCTTGGCGGCGCCCTGGATGAGCGCGGGGAGAAGGATGCCCAGCGCAAAGCCGCTGCTGATGATGCCCACCATGATGAGGTTCTTGAGCGGGAGCTGCCACCAGTCGTGCTCCTGGGTGTGCCGGGCGCGATTAATGGCGCGCACGAGGGCTTGGAAAAATTTCAGCGACGACCAGGTGAGGATGACGAGCGAGACGAGGCTGACGCTGCCGCGGGCCTGCTGGAGGGCATCGACCATTTGCCAGAGCGTGTCGCGGCCGGGCGAGCCGGGCGGAATGAAGTCGCCGATCGTGGCCTTCACCTGGTCGGAGGCGAAGAACATCGAGCCGACGGACAGAAGGAGCGTGAGGAGGGGAATGAGCGAGAAGATTGCGTAGTAGGCGAAGGCGGCGGCGCGCTGCTCGGCATCGATCTCGCTGAAGATGCGGATGGTCTTGACGCTGATTTGCCAGGTGCGCGCGGCCGCGCCTTTCCAATCCATGCGGCCATTTGTCGGACGCAGGTCCCGCCCGGCAAGCAAAAGAAAGGCGCGGCGACCAAAATGAGGTCGCCGCGCCGGGAGG